>Ga0114959_10000335_pt1 | contig 44027 bp, 37 predicted proteins | sample C_130625_EF_Meta_FD_87317 | JGI IMG/M metagenome (GOLD analysis project Ga0114959, IMG submission 87317) | Freshwater microbial communities from Lake Croche, Canada to study carbon cycling - C_130625_EF_MetaG | ecosystem: Environmental > Aquatic > Freshwater > Lake | place: Lake Croche, Canada... | reverse complement strand
ACTATATTATCGCTATGTTACTAATTGTTTAAATACTTGTTGTCCTCTCTCATTTGTTTCTAATGTTCCAATTTGTAAGGGAATAATGGAAGAATCTTTTAAAGCTGCTTCGTAACTGTTTTTATCATAAATATTAAGCACATTTTTACTAATTCTTCTATAAACGTATTGGACACCATTTAATGTAACTGGTTTTCCAACCCATTCAATGGATACTTTATTCGCTTGAACTGTTGTGTCATTTTGTTGTTCAGCATAATCAGGAACATATGAAAATTTACTGTTATTCGCATCACCAAAATTAACACATTTACCATTTGAATAAATATAACAATCAAAGGCAGATTCTTTAATGGCCTCTGTAAGTTGAGCTGTTAAATTTGATTTAATTTCTGAAATTTCATATAAATATTGGTCACTCGTTATAGGTGTTTTCCCATCAGTTTTACTTAAATCCTTTCTTTTTAACTCTATTGCTTCATCAGATTTTAACTGCTCAGGAGAAAATATCATTAAATACACAAATACTTCTACAGTTTGTAAAGCCTTAGGCAATGATTTATGACTACAAATACGTCTAGCACGTCCGATGACTTGTTCTAAACGTACAGGATGCCAGTATGGTTCCATAATATGAACATATCGTGTGTTTCTCAAATTAATACCTTCTGAACCCGATGATGTAATCATGAAGACTTTAATAATTTCCCCCATATTGTTGTTGTTAGACATTTTCTTTAATTCATCTGAAATATTATCAGGAATTTGTTCCCATTCACCATTGTAAATATGTCTTATTAATTCTTTTTCTTCTGATGTTTCTGTTCCTGTGTATAAAGCATATGTTGGTTTTCCTTTATCAACTTCAGGAATGTCAATACTCCAAACCCCTGTTGAATTTTTCGTAATTCTAAACCTAGCGAAACCATTTTTTTCTAAAACCAAACTAAAAATACCAATACCTTCCATGGTTCTAAATTGACTATAAATCAAATGTAATCCTGAGTATTCGGGGTCTTGAATATTCTCAAGCATATGTAAGAATTTTGGACCGTATGTTTGGAGTGCTTCAGGTGTCAAAAAGTCATTTGAATTGTTCTCTATATGTTTAAGTGCTCTATCAAGTCTCTCTGTATAGTCTATTCCACCAATTTTGTTAAGAATTTCATCTCCTTCTATTTCACCCTCATTAGCATCATTTACGTCTTGTTTATTTTCTTCTCTATTAGCTTCTTTCAATAATATTTCCATATTATTTTCATCACCTTCTTCGCCTGTTTTCTTTTTAGCAAATGGAACAGGTCTTTCAGGCATGGTATAATTACAATATAAACGTGAAAAAATACGATATGTTGAAGAAGATTCTTTAAATAAATCATCCGCAGCTGGTTTTTTCTTTGGTTTTTCAGTTTTTCTCTCTTCTTTGCGTGCGCTTTCATAAATTTTGAATTGAAAATCGCTCATTGGTATTCTAATAATATGATAATCAACGCCTAGTGTTTTATTGTATCTTGGTAGCAAATTTTCTTGTGCGCTTCTGAAATATGAGGATAAACCAATAATTCGTCTCTTTAAAGAGTCGACATTTTTGAGTTTTTTATCACTATCATTAATATATCTTGTAACAAATTCATCTAAACTATCTGGTAACGCTTTTCTGTATTTAATTTCAATTCCTTCAGGAATAATATCTAAATCATTTCTTCTTAAAATACTAATTATTTTTCTTTCAAATTCATCATCATTTACAGATTCAGTATCAATTGTTGTATCTCCGTGTTCATCTTTCTTGACATTAGACACACCTTGATATCCAGAGTCTTTTTTAATTTTATTTTTAAAACCAAAAGGGTTTCTAGTAATGGTGAGTATTTTACTTGAAGGTGTGTAGTCAATGTAATCTAGTGATTTCTCTCCCATTAACATAGCTTGTAACGATTCCCTGTCTATCTTTTTATTTGTTTTAACAACAATGGGAATTTTCCATGTTTTAATGTATCCTCTTAAAATATTAAAAAGAATTGCGAATTCATTCGGATAATTAATAACAGGAGTTCCAGACAATAAAACAATGCGCGCGTTTTTGGCACTTAATAAAAATTCATATAATTTAGTTGCTAAATTAAGAGGCAAATGTTCTTTCTCTCCTTTTTTGTTTTCTGGAATAGTTTTTTCTTTCTTTATTTTATTTACTATTCGACTAATTAAATTATGGGCTTCATCAATAATAACTACCGAATTATCAAAAAGGTTGCGTGTAAACCCTGATGTCATTTCTTCTAATCGTTGCGTTCTCAAACCATTATAGTTAATAAATATGTATTTTTGTTTAATCATTTCATTAAGCTGGTCATCAAGTGTTTTTTTATCAATATCACTTAACTCATCATAGTTTGTTTTTTTATTAACATTAATAAACCAAGCGCCTCCATGTCTAGTAATATATTCTCTCGGTAAATTTAAAATGGCAGATATAGCATCTAATGTTTCAGGATGGTCACTTGTAGAAATCCATTCCCAAAATTGGTTTCTTTTATATAATAAATCGCCTGCTTTTTTAAGCTCTTCAATATAGTTTGCACGCAAAGACGCGGGAGTCATAATAATGATACGTTTATCGTCTTTCATTCCTTCAGCAATAGCAATACTTGTTGCTGTGTTATGAGTTACTGTAAAATTACCCATTAAATATCTACAATTACCATCTAACATAAAGCCATAATAATTATCTTCATTCACATATTTCACTTTAATACCTGTAACCAACGCGTCCTTAATTTGTTTTCTAGACTCAGATTGTTTTCTAGGAATTAATGTGGGTATGGTTTCAATTCCTTCTCCATTAATAGATATTCTAAAGGCTTTTCCAAAATGTTTTACTCCTTTATATGTCCATGTGGTTTTTTTCTCTGATTTATAACAAGCAAAACCCAAACTTCTGGACAAATAAATAACATCATCAATTAATTTTTCATTTTTTTGTGTAAATTCAAAACCACCTTTTTTTGATAAAGAACCATCGCTATCTAATAATCCTGCAAGTAGTTTCAACCTATTCTCTCTAGAATTACATTTATAAATAATAGGAATATGTTTATTGTTTATCATATTTAAATCTTTTATAGTATTTAATAGCGCATTATTACGACTTTTTCCGTCCCCCAACCAATATCCAATCATATATGGGTCGAAAGGTAAGACTTTTTCAGAAAAATCAATAGGGACAGAGTATCCTTTTAACAGTCCCTTCTTCTTTTTAGATAAATTCAAATAGTCTTTTACGGAAATTTCTATAATATTGTCTGATGTAAGTTTATTATGTTTAATTTCTTCAAAAAATCTTTCAGCATTACATCTCATTTCTATCTTGTTATCTTCAATGGATGAATTATATGTAAATGTTTTTGATTGAAAAGAATTATTTTCAATCCATTGAATATTGAAATTAGTATTTGATTTATGTTTATTTTCACGAAAAATTGGAAATCCAGATGCTTTTAAACATAGAATATGTTCTTGATTTACAGTATATTTATCACCCTTTACAGGAATTATATCATACATTTTATCTTTTCCTCTAGCTAAAGAGAGAACTGTTCTTGGTTTTGAGTCATCGCCCATCAAAAAATCGCCAACTTTTATATCCTGAACTAATTTTATAGTGCCATCTGACATTAATATAGGGGTGTCTTTTTTCATACATTTTCCAGACCCCAAACCGTGATACAAAAGCAAACCTCTGTATGGTGTATAAAGATTCATGTAATCTCTAACAATCTTTTGATGGGTTAATAGAGAGAAATCACTACTGGTTTGTCCAATATCATCACACGATATGCTATTTTTATTCTGTTGAAGTTCAATTCGATAAGGTTCAAAGAGCGAATTAATAAAATTTACAAATATCTCTCTATTATTCATGTAATAACTAGAAACTTTAATATTAACTGGTGATGACTTTACAGGCAACCTTTTTGTTAAATCAGTATCGCCAATATCAACAATAGTTTCAGGTCCTAAAATAGCTACTCCTTTTTCTGGTTTTTTTGTTTTTCGTTCTTTTTTCTTAGGAGCTTCGACTTGGATGGTTGGTTTAGGTTCTTTTAGTATTTCTCCTTCTTCCTCTTCCTCTTCCTCTTCAATAACAAATTTTACGCCCTTTTTAGGCTTGGGTTCTTCTTGAGGAATAGCAGCCACTGTTTTGTTTTCTTCATCTTCATCTTCTCCTTCAATAACAAGTGGTTGCTGGATAGTAACTTTTTTTGCTTTTTTAACTATAGGTAAAGGAATAGGGGTAATCACTTTATTTACTTCAGTCGCTTCAATTACAGGTTTAACTAAAACCTTAGTTAATTTACTTTCTTTTAGCTTGTTAAGCAATGTTGCTCGGTCATAACCTTTTTGTGTTTCATCAACAATTATAGGTCCTACTGTTTTTTCCCCAACTTCTTCCTGTTCTTCTTCTTTTTCCTTTTCTTTTTCTTCTCCTTCTTCCTTTTCTTTACCTTCTAATACCTTAGATGTTTCATTTTGTTTTGTTTTGGGAGGACCTGGAACTCTAGGTTTTGTAGGTCTTTTCTCTCCTTTAATAACAACAGCAACTCTTTCTCTTTCTTCAACTGTTGGTTTAACCATTAATTTTTGTTTTAATGCTTCTAAAGGATTCATTGATTATATAATCACTATATAAAACTTTTTTAATTTTTATGTATTGATTAAAATGAATTACATACAATTAGATAAGCATTTAAAATTTATATAAATTTACTTATTAATGAATATAACTAAAATAAAATTTGTAATATCATTTATATTGTTGGTTAAAGAAACAATTTTAACAGATAGAATTTGGATAATTAGACATTGTGATAAACCTAAAAATAATAATCCTTGTTGTAGTGATATTGGTTATAAAAGGTCTGTCAAATGGGGTGATTATTTTAAACAATATTTACATACTAAAAATAAAATATATATAGTAACATCGGACTACAAATACGATAAAGTTTGTATAAATAATTATCCTTATTCAAACAAAATAAATAAAAAATGTCAGAAGTCACAAAGAATGTTTTTAACATCCTATTATTTATCAGGTTCTTTAAAATCTTATCAATATTCAGTTGAAAATATCAATACTGATTATTGTATAGGAGAGCCTGAAAAAGTATTTAGTTGTATTAATACAATTAAAAACAAATATAAAGAAATCATTCTTATATGGGAACATACTGAAATTATTGAAATAATTCAAAAATTTAACATTGACATTGACAAATGGCACAAAAAATATAAAAATAATTATGACATTGTCTTCATGATTGATATAGAAAATAAAAAATTAAGCTACGGCTGTTTCGATTTTGAAACCAATAATAAAGATTGCTCAAAAATTATAGATGAATGGTTAGGAAAATTTGATAAAATTAACAATGATAATTTATTGTATCTGTCTACAAATAAAAATAATGATTATTTATTCAAATCATTGTATAATATATTTGTTACAATAATCATCATTATTATATTTCTATTTTGTTTTAATTATTTAATTAAAAAGATACATTTATTTAAAAATTATATGCGTGGATATGTGGAGATACATTAATAACTAATAAGTTTTTATAAAATACATCTTAATAAAGAACTTAAAATGTAATAGATAAGAAATATAATGAAAATTAATTTGGGTAAATCTGAAAAAATAATTAGAAATATGAATATTCCTTCTTGTAAAAATTGTATTCATTTGAACCACAACATATATAATAATAGTTTTTCATCCTCTTTGAATAAATGTGAAAAATTTGGAGAAAAAGATATTGTAACTGATAAAATAACATATGATTTTGCGGATTCCTGTAGAAATGACGAATCCAAATGTGGGAAAGATGGTAAATATTTTGAAGAAGACAAACATGTAAATTTGAAACTTGTAACACATACAATATTCCGTCCAGTCAGTTTATTTTTTTTAATACCAGTTTCATATTTGCTAAGTTATTATTTATTATTTTTAAAAAAGTAAACATTTAATGGTAATAAAGTTAAAATATTTCTGCTTGTTCCAATGGTTCTGTTATATTTTCAACATTTAAATTAATAAATGTAATTGCTTCATTACATGCTATTTGCTCAGCCTTACGTTTTATTTTGTGCTGTCCCTCGCCCATAAATATAAATGCTTTACCATTTTCTGTTACAAATTCTTGTATAGACTTAAATGTTTTAAAGAATGTAATATCAACAGAATCTTTGTGCGAAAGTGTATGTATTTGCTGACCTAAGCATAAATAAACACCCATTTTATACCCAAATTCAGGGTCGTGTTCCATTTCTAAATAATGAGGTGTTACCTTAAACTCTTTTTGTATCTTTACTTGTAATATATTTTTGTAATTATCATCATTTTGAATAAGCGCAACCCAATCTATATGTCTTTCAAATACATTTTCAATAAATTTCTGTGCCATTTGAAATCCTGGACCAGTAACAAACATTGTCTTAAACCAGTTTTCGTCATCATTTACAGTGATTTTATTAAAATCAAGAAATAGAGCACCAATAAATGATTCAAATAGACATCCTAGCTTCTTCAGATTTGTGCGAATTTTTTTCTCTTCAGCATGCTTAGACAAAATTAACCATTTATGCAGTCCCATTTCTAGAGCTATTTTACCTATAGCTTCATTTTTTACAATAGCAATTTTCTTCTCGGTCATGAACCCTTCGTTTTCTTTAGGAAATCTTCTGTATAAATAATATTTAGTTATACATTCAAGGACACCATCGCCTAAAAACTCAAGACGTTCATTTGATTTGCTGCTTAATGGCATACAATCTGACGGACGCTCAACAATAGTAATGTTTTGTGAAATATTTTCATAATGTGGTCTCTTCGTATAAGATTTATGGACAAAAGCTCTCTCATAAAGTGCTACATTATGAACTATAGATGGCAACCCATATTTAGAAAGAATAGATTGAACTTCATTCAATGTAATCTTAACATTTTGAGGATTATATGGGTTAAATATTAACCCTTCATCTGTTCTAATTATATCGTCGTCATGTGAGATTTTTAGTTCAGTCATTTGTATAATATATTTAGGCAATATGACTTTATATGGTTTCATTAAATATACTTTTAGGAGGTTGGAGCAAATGTATTTAAATTTGTATTAGACATTAATCTTATAATTACATAAAACAGCAGTTACACAAATATTTAGAAGAACAACAATTTAAAATTAAAAAAAATAAAATATTAGTGTAGTTTATATAATGGTTTTAATGAGTGCAGGTAAAGCAAGTCGCAATCAAGCGTCAATAGTTAATCGTACAAATACATGTGGTGGCAACAAAAAAGCTGGCTTAGCTCCTCGTGTTGGCTGGTATTTGTCAAGCAACACAATGTTGATGGGTGCTCCCCAGACAATTCCTCGTTTCTGCGTCCCTAACAGAACAGTTCAAACACAAAAGTATGGATACCATGCTACACATGGTGGAAATATGGGTTAATATATTTATATTTTAAAATGATTTAATGATATATTATTAAATTATTAAATAACTAATGATAATTAAGGTAGATGTTAGAGAACATGAAATTTTGACACACATTAATAAACTTGTATCAACAATGGATGTTTTTAATAAAATAAATGTAGTTACTGAAACTTTGCCAATAGGAGATTTTATAATTTCATATGATAAAGGTGATAATTTAATAATAGAAAGAAAAACAGTAAATGATTTGTTAGCTAGCATTAAGGATGGTAGATACGAAGAACAGTCATATCGACTAAATGGGCTACCACATCACAATCATAATATAATTTATTTAATAGAAGGCGACGTGAATCGGTTAAGTCGTTTTAAAGAAAATAAAACTGAAAAACTAACCGCCTACTCTGCTATGTTCTCTCTTAACTATATTAAAGGGTTTTCTGTATTTAGAAGTTTTTCTATGGAAGAGACAGCATTAATCATATGTAATATGGCATATAAATTAGAGAAAAACATAACAGCAGGTAAACAACCATTTTATCAAAATTCAGTTCAACCTAAAATTGTATCCGAAGGTGAAATAAATATCAATCAAGATGGTGGCAATAATGATGAATCAGATGAAAAGGATAAACCTGAACAATCTGAAAAAGATTATATTAATGTGATTAAAAAAGTGAAAAAAGAAAACATTACACCAGACAATATTGGAGAGATATTATTATGTCAAATCCCAGGTATAAGCTCTATTACCGCATTGGCCATAATGAAAAAATTTGAAACAATTCCTCAACTAATAAAACAAGTTGAAGAAAACGAAAATTGTTTAAAAGATATTGATTACATAAATACAAAAGGACAAACAAGAAAAATCACGAAAACTTCAATAGCAAATATTGTAAAATATTTATTGAAAAAATAAATATATAGTATATAAATGAAAAAAGAAATGATGAATTTATTTATGTTTTTAGCTATTTGTTTTGTAGCATATTTTATATTTAGAAAAATGAATTTTGTAGAAGGCATGACAGATGCTTCTAATAATACAGATTCAACATCTACGTCTAGTTCAGCAAGCGGTGTAGCTGGAAAAGCGGCTGCTTATTCGGCTACAATTAAAGCAGCTACCGTTAAATTACAAGACGAACTATTAATTACCAAATATCGCAAAGATTATGAAACTTCCATATTGAATTTAGATGATTTAATTAATAATTTAATGTTACAAACTGCTTTATCAATAGATGATAAAAATCCTTATCCTACAATTACAAAACTATCTAACTTAAACCAAGCGAAGGTATCTTTGAATAGTGTAATGAAATATGTTGATAGTCAATAATTATTTTATTAAATAATAAAAATAGTTATTTTATGGAATGTAAATATTTACATTGTTTTCCGCATAATATCCTTTATCTACTAACGATTGTGTATATTGAGCACCACCCCAGTTAGGGTCCATTGGGTCGGGGCTTTTTGATAAATCTTCTTTTTTCATATCCATAACATCTAAAGGTGTTGTTGTTCCAATATAATAACTACTTTGGTCATAAGCAGGATAAGAATTTTTATTGTATGGTGCGTCATTTCTGGTAGCATCAACTAGCAGTGTGGGATTTGGATGTTGTAGATTGTTAGGATTTTCAGGCGTGCTTTCCATTATCATATTTCCTGAAGAACTCGCAATACTAGGAGGCAATCCAGCTTGGGGTTCAGAAACACTGGGTCTAACTTTATAAACACGATTTCCTTGAGCATCATACGTTTCTTGTAAGTACAAAACAGGACATCTAATACCTTGACTTCGTTGCCAATCTAAAAATTCAGTATAATCTTCTAAATTATCAAACTCTACAGGATTTACTCCTGGAACTTGTGCTAGGTTAGAGTTATGTAAATAAAACCTAGAACCTTTTTGAATTAATAAGTTAGGACACCTAGGTGCTTGTTTTGTTGAATTATTTGTTAAACCTTCTGAATATTTAGGGTCAGCGCATTTTGCGTAAAAAAATAATCCAATTAAAAATACCACTATAGATAATAAAGTTAACAAAGTCATATATATTTAATGAGGATAAAATTGTAAAATAAAGTCATTTAATATATTTTCTATGTATTAATTATAATGGTTTTTATACATATAGATACTAAAAATTATCAAGAAAAAGATGTAAATGGTAAAACACAAATTGATAATTTAAATAGTATTATACATGGTGATAAAAACAACACTGTGTTTATACTATATTATATGGAAGGATGTGGCCCTTGTAATGCTACACGACCTGAATGGGAAAAACTTAAAAATGTATTAAAAAATGTTAGTGGAAAAAATGATATTGCTATTGTTGATATAGACCAAGCATTGTCTAGTAAAATTAAAAGTATTAAACAACCAAGTAGTTTCCCTACAATTAGATTTATTACAGATGGCGGAAATGAAGTTGAAAATTATGAGGACAGCAAACTTAGGGATGAAGAAAAAGACCGTTCTATTGATTCCTTTGTAAAATGGATACAATTAAAATCTGGAAAACAAAATGTAGGATATAGTAACAATCAAAAAGGTGGAATATTAATAAATAGCAAAGATGCCGAAGCATTTAATCATTTTATACAAAACTCTACATTTACTTATTTATCAAAGGGCGCATTTGGGATAACATTTAAAGCTACCTTAAAACCTGGCATTGTATCACAATACAGACACCTTGAAAGCAGCACTAAGTTTGATTATGGCGATGAAGTGAGAACAATCATTATTAAATTAGGATTTGTTCATGACGCAAGCATAGGTGAAAAAGAAAATTTGGCAATAATAAAAACGTTAGGCGAATTTAGTACGGGTGAATTACAAACTTTTAAAGATGAAGTAAATATTCAAACCGATATATTTTTAAAAACAATGAACTATTTACAGCCTATGTGTCCTGCTATAGTTTATTCGTCTATTTATAAAGATATAGTTGGAGAAAATAGATTAACTGAATTATTAGAAACAATGTTTAACGGCGCTGAAAATAGAGATACACAAAATTTAATTAAGGAGATATATGATTCAAAAAAAAAGCGTGAGTTTTATAATATTGGCCTAATAGGTATGGAATTTGCGGATGGATATGTATTATTACATAACTTAAAAAAAAATTCGAATTTTGAATTATATAAAAACATGACATTATACTTGTTATTAAAACTAGCAATGGATACTGGTTATACACATGGGGATTTTCATCCAGGAAATATATTTATAAATGTAAATTGTAATAACTATTTTAAAAATACAACTGGCAAACCATTATTAATTGATTTTGGTCAATCACAAAAAATTCCGCTAGAAATTTTAACATTTATGAAGGAACAATACAAAAATGGAAATTATACAGAATCTCTAAAAAAATTGTGTGATATTGTTAGACCAGATGGAATAGAGATGGAAAAATATCCTAGTTTTTATGGGTTCGCATGCGGAACATATGATTATAAAAATAATAAACCTATCACTGGTTTTAGTTCAGATGTAAATTCTGACATAGCATCGCTAGTTTTAAAAAGAGAACAGGGAATTGATGACATGGTCACATTATTTAAAACAAAACATGATTCTCAACCCGATAAATATCCGTTGTTACCTTTATCAAATTCTGTTAAAAATGCTATGTTTGAAGGTTTAATAACTGGAGGTAAAATACATAAAAAGAAAAGAATGAAAAAACAAAGTATGTCAAAAACGCGTAAAAATAAAACTAATAAACGTTCAAAAAAATATGGTGGTAAATGGTCATTAAAATATAAAAGAAGTATTAACTGTAAAACCCCAAAGGGGTTCTCTCAAAAACAATATTGTAAATATAAAAATTAATTGTATATTTTTGTTATTTATTAATAAAAATATAAAGGCTTATTATAATTTATAAATATGACGTCAATTGTAATAACAAATAATAATCGCACATTAATAAAAGAAAATGGTAAAGAAGTCAATATAAACGACGGAGATATAATTCAATATACTGGAATTTATTATAAAAAAATTGATGATATTGTTAAAATAGTTGAAATCGAAACGACTTTTATAGGCGTGGTTGAAACATGTAGGTCTAGATATGATACTGGTACAACAGGAATATATGTAAAACCATTGTATATATGGGATATAATAAATAACGAATGGTTAAAAATTATAAATTTGGAACCACCTGTAACAAAATATTTTTTATATCCCCATCTATTGTCACTGCCGAATAACAACCAACATTGTTATCCACTTTATTTCTTAGAAACGTGTGAAAATAAATCTTTAAATGAGTTTGTAGATATACACAAACCATATGATTTATGCGCGGATTCGTAATAATATTAAATTTATTTATCTAGTGAAAAAATGGCATTTGAAATGTTAAAAAGAGCAAAAAGAAATAATATATTTTTTATTTTATTTCTTTTAAAAATTGATTAATTTTAAACAAGCTAAATATAAATCATTATAATAAAGTAACAATGGATCATATCTTCAGAATTTTCGATTTTAACGTGTATAATGGAAAGGATACCTCAAAAGAATCATCTGATGATGAAACTAATACGTATAAAGATTCATCGTGTTTTATAATTCAAATGTTTGGATTGGACGATAAGGGTAAAACATGTTCTATTCGTGCTGAAGAGTATCGTCCGTTCTTTTACGTTATGGTAAATGATACCTGGACAATTCAAAAAAAAGATAGTTTCTTAGCACACATTAAAGATAAAGTTGGAAAGTATTATAAAGATTCAATTACGGATTGTATAATTATAAAAAGAAAAAAACTATACGGGTTTGATGGTGGGAAAGAACATAAATTTATAAAATTTGAATTCGCAAATATGGGAGCTTTTAACAAAGTAAAGAATTTATGGTACACTGATTACCAAAAAGGTCATACATTGATAAAAGATTCAAATGGTAATGAAGGGTATCTATTTAATGACACATATATTAAATTATATGAAGCAAATATACCGCCTCTTTTGCGTTTCTTTCACATTAAAGACATAAGTCCATCTGGATGGATAGCGTTGCCTAAAAAGAAGACACTTGAGATAAAAGGTGAAATGAAAAATACAAACTGTGATTACGAGTTTTCTATAAATTATAAAAATATTATTCCACTGAATAACATGGAAACAAGAGTTCCATACAAGATAATGAGTTTTGATATAGAGGCTAGTAGTAGTCATGGAGACTTCCCAGTTCCAATTAAATCCTACAAAAAATTATCGACAAATATTGTTGAATATTTTGAAAATTTAAAAATGGATATGACTGCTGAGCTATGTAAAAATATATTGAGAAGAATCATTTTAGCTGCTTTTGGATATGAACATATGGAACAAATTGATATTGTTTATCCAAAAAAAATACCACGCTCAAAAGAAGATGTTGAAAAAATGTGCGAAACATGGTTGGTTTCTGAAGTAAGAAACCTAAAGAAAACATCTGATTTTAATGAGGCAACTACATTAGAAAGATTGTTTGAAAAAATGGGCATGGAAGATGAAGATGAAAATGAATACAACAATTATGTTAAGTCTTATGAAAATAAGAAAGCCACAATAGTAGATATTTTATGCGATAAAAAATTTGAAAGAGATGGAAAGCTAAACGAGTTAAATATTTCATTAAACGCAAATTTTCCAAAATTAGAGGGAGATAAATGTACCTTTATTGGTTCTACATTTATGAATTATGGACAACAAGAACCATTTATGAACCATTGTATTGTTTTGAATAGTTGTTCTAAGTTACCTATGGAAAATGGCATAGTAGAAACATATAATACAGAAAAAGAAGTGCTATTAGCCTGGCAAAGTTTAGTTCAAAGAGAAAATCCTGATATAATTATTGGTTATAATATATTTGGTTTTGATTATGAATTCATGTTTAGACGAGCTGAAGAAAATGGCTGCGTAGAGGATTTCTTAAAGTTATCCAGGAATAAAGACGAGATTTGTGGTAATATAGACAAAGATACAGGAAGATATAAAATTGAAGAGAGTAGTATTCAAATTGCTAGCGGTCAGCATGATTTAAGATTTATTAAAATGAACGGCAGATTACAAGTTGATTTATACAATTTCTACCGACGTGAAGCTAATTTGATTTCATATAAATTAGATTATGTTGCTGGTAATTTTATAGGCGATATCGTAAAAACAATTGACCATTCGTCGTGCCATACTGAAATAAAAACATCTAACATGACTGGTCTGTTAGTTGGTAGTTTTATTCATTTTGAAGAGATTGGACATTCAGTAGATTATTACGCAGATGGTGCGAAGTTTTTAGTAACAGAGGTTGATAAAGCAAATGGCAAATTTAAAATTGAAGGCATTGTAAATCCTGATTTCAATAAAAAAGTTAGATGGTGTTTAGCTAAGGATGACGTAACACCAAAGGATATATTTCGCATGACAAATGGTTCCGCAGATGATAGAGCAATCATTGCTAAATATTGTATTCAGGATTGTAACCTAGTTCATTATCTATTTAATAAATCAGATGTTTTGACTGGGTTCATCGAGATGGCAAAAATTTGTAGTGTTCCAATTAATTTCTTGGTTATGAGAGGTCAAGGCATTAAATTAACTAGTTTTATTGCTAAAAAATGTAGAGATAAGCGAACATTAATGCCTGTAATAGAAAAAGGCGGATTAGATGAAGGGTATGAAGGTGCTATTGTTTTAGAACCGAAATGTGACCTTTACTTGGATAATCCAGTAGCATGTGTAGATTATGCGTCGTTGTATCCGAGTTCAATGATTAGTGAAAATCTATCACATGATAGTAAGGTTTGGACTAGAGAATATGATTTAGCAGGCAATTTAGTTGAAGAATGGGGTGAAAAAGATAAAAATGGTAATTATCTATATGATAATCTTAAAGGTTACGAGTATGTTGATATAACATATGATACTTATAGATATCACAGGAAAAACCCTAAAGCCGCGGCAGAAAAAATTAAATGCGGTCATAAAATATGTAGGTTTGCGCAGCCTTTTCCTGATGCCAATGGTGAAGGTGAAGCAATCATGCCTTCTATTTTGAAAGAATTATTAAAAGCAAGAAAAGATACTAGAAAGATGATACCAAATGAAAAAGATGAGTTTATGAAATTAGTTTTAGAACAAAGACAACTTGGTTATAAATTAACCGCAAATTCTCTTTATGGTCAATGTGGTGCTAAAACAAGCACATTTTATGAAAAAGATATCGCTGCTTGCACAACTGCTACAGGGAGAAATCTATTAACTTATGCGAAAAGGATTATTGAAGAATGTTATGGGAATAAAATTTGTAATACTCAGCATTATGGTAAGGTAAAAACAAATGCGGAATATATATATGGGGACACGGATTCAGTATTCTTCACATTTAATTTACAAACGCCAGAAGGTAAGCCTATTAGAGGCAAAGAGGCACTAGAAATTACAATTGAAATCGCACAAGAGGCAGGTCATTTAGCCTCTAAATTCTTAAAGGGACCACATGATTTAGAATATGAAAAAACATTCATGCCATTTTGTTTATTGTCAAAGAAAAGATATGTTGGCATGCTTTATGAAACCGATGCGAATAAAGGTAAAAGAAAGGAAATGGGTATAGTGTTAAAACGTCGTGACAACGCACCAATTGTCAAAGATATATATGGAGGCATCATTGACATTTTGATGAAAAAACAAAATATAAAAGAGGCGATTGATTTCTTAAAATCATGCTTACAAAATATTGTAGAAGAAAAATATCCGATCGATAAATTAATTATTACAAAATCGTTGCGTTCTGGTTATAAAAATCCGCAATCAATTGCGCATAAAGTATTAGCAGATAGAATTACCGCAAGAGACCCAGGAAATAAACCAAGTTCAGGCGATAGAATTCCATTTGTTTATATTGCTACAAAAGACAAGAAAACACTTCAAGGTGAAAAAATTGAAACACCTACATTCATAAAAGAAAATAATATAAAAATAGATTATTCGTTTTACATTACAAATCAAATTATGAAACCAGTTCAACAAGTATTTGCTTTGGTTCTTGAAAAAATATGGGAAATGCAAAATAAAAAATCAAAGATTGCCAAGTTTAAAAAAGAAGTAGAGACTTTACGTAAAAATATAGATGAGGAAAAATTTCAAGATAAACTTGAACAAGTAAAAAACAAAGAGGTAAAAATATTGTTATTTGACGAGTATTTGAGAGAAACCAATAATGAAAAAGAAGGCGTTCAAAGTTTAACAAAGTTCTTCGGTAAAAAATAATATTATTAATTATATATAATGAAGTCAAAAAGAAATTTTAGAAGGAAGAATCATAAAAGCAAAAGCAGAAAATATAAAAGAGGAGGTGGTATGTTTGATTTTTTTTTGGGTAAGTCTGCGACAACAACACCTCCTGTAACTCCTGTTGTGACACCTACAGTAGCACCTGTTGTAACTAGTAGTTGCGACCCTCTTAAAATATCAGACTTATTGACTGCTGAAGAAATTCATAGTAAATATCAGAGTTGTTGTCCAAAATCAAGCCTTGGAATAAAAAACAATTCACCCTATTGCAAACAACTTGAATTGAATTTCCAATCAAAATTAAATGCCGAAAACGACGCAAATGAATATCATGGTTTTGAACCTGAAGAAGTATATAATATGAAACAACAACCGAATGCTTACACACCTGTCGGAGGAAGAAGAAGAAAAAGAAAAACACGTCGTTATAAACGCAAACATTAAGTATTTCATTTTTCAAATCAGACAATAAATAGTTATAAAATATATAAATTATAACTATTTTCTATACACTTTTTATAATTATAAAATCACAATAAATTAATAATTTCTCAATTGGAAACGCTTCTTTGGCTTTGATGAAATCATAGAATCAAACATTTGTTTCACCATAAAACTAATTTCACTAACAGATGTTTCAAGACCCCAAACACGGTCAGCTAGCTTATTAATATCAGCATTAGTCTCACTGTCAGTATCATTACTAACAGGACTTACATCCTCTTGATAGCTAAAATCAATATTTTCTACAGGTTCTTGAACACTACAATGTTCTGTTTCATCCATGTGAATACTGGTTAAATTATATCCTCTTGCTTCATTCCACGATTCAATAAATCCTTCTTGTTGTAACTTGCACAAAATAGCTAACACGCTTCTCTTATGCTTTAGAGCGATGTCTTGTACAGACAATTCCAATAGTTCATACTCTCTTTGTAGATTGAGAATTTCATTAACAGTCCATTTATTTCCATTTCGTGAGCTCATTTATTATAATAAATAATACAAACATGTCTTTAAATTATTTATTATTATTATATTCGTTATCGGTTATCGTTTCTACCCTCTTTGTTAATAATCAATATGGTAGAACATATCCACGCACCAAACATTATCCACATATTATTAATCATATTTGCGGCATTATACACAACCCATCTCAACCCTTGACAATGTGGTGTTGCTGTCATAAATGGTGACATAAGAAACCCTACTATTGTTTTTGGAACACATAAATTAATATATAAATGTGACGCAGTAAAATGTAATAAAATCCATAATAAATAAATACCAGATACTTTAATAAAAAAACAAATTGTTTTATATGTAAAATTTGAAAAATAAACTATATAATGGTAACTTTTTTCAAGATAAAAATCATAATTAGGTTTAAATTTATTTATTTCATTATCTTGATAATTATTAATTTCTTCTAATGTAATTTTGTCTTTTTCGCGTCGTTCCCTTCTCTCTCTTCTGTCACTTCTATCCTTTTTTTCTTTCTTTGACATAATTTATTAAGTATAAAATTTATATATCTTTATATAATCTTCATATATTAATTTTTCATTAAGATGACTGTCTATAATTACGAATATCGTATCTACATACAGGACATTTACAATTAGTCATGAACCATCTATTTAGGTCATCTTGTTTAAAAATATGACCACAAAATCTGATAACAGTTACAATGTCATTGTCATTAAATGTTTCTAGTGAAATTGGACAACTTATATTAACTGGAGACAAAATGTCAGAATATCTAACATTCCTAGTCGCTATCTCAATTTGCTGTTGGGTAGGATTAACATCAACTGGTTGTAAAAAAGTTTCGGCTATGGTATTAATAAAGTCATTATTAAAAATTGTATTATCTAATTGAGCTGATAAACTATTTATTGAAGTTGTTGGAATATAGTATTCTTGAAAACTATCATATATATATGGCATATTATTTGTAGTTCCAACCCTGACACCATTTGTATTAGGGATTGTATTATTAGCGTTAGCATTTGTATTAATTCTAGAATTTCTAATATTATTTCGTCTTCCTCTGTATGGAAGACTCCTTTCACGCGATGATGGATTAGAAAGTAAACCTGTTATTATTCTCCGTATTTCATTGTTAGATTCAGTTAAATTATTTATTTGTCTTACATTATCATTATACATTACATTAAGTATATCAACTAGTAATAGTTGTTCATTGCCTATATTAAAATTTTGTGTGTATTCACTCATATAATATATATTATTAAATATGTTTAAATGTATTACATTTATTTATTATAACAAAATACAGATGGATATTAACAAATATAAAGACAAAGGACTAAGCGGATTAGCCAATCTGGGAAATACATGTTTTATAAATTCATGTATTCAAGTTTTATCTCATACATATGAATTAAATTATTTTTTAGAACAAGAAACATATAAAAAAAAGTTACAAAATAAATGTGATTCTGTATTGTTATTAGAATGGGACAATTTGAGAAAGCTATTATGGAGTAACAATTGTATTGTTTCACCAGGCAAATTTATTAAAACAATTCAAAAAGTTGCTAGTTTAAAACAGAAGGATATGTTTACTGGATATTCACAAAATGATTTGCCAGAATTTCTACTTTTTCTTTTTGATTGCTTTCACATTTCTTTATCAAGAGAAATTAAAATGACCATATCTGGCACTCCTGAAAATGAAACAGATAACATTGCGATTGATTGTTTTAACATGATAAAAAATATGTATTCAAAAGAATATTCTGAAATATGGAACTTATTTTATGGTGTACATGTTTCTGAAATAACTTCTCTTGAAACTGGTGAAAAATTTAAACATACACCAGAGCCTTATTTTATGATAGACTTATCTATTCCACCAAATAATAAATCACCTTCTTTGATTGATTGTTTTGACCATTATGTTGAAGGAGAAGTATTAGAAGGAGACAATGCGTGGTATAATGAAAATATTAAAGAAAAAGTAAATATAAGGAAAAAAATACAATTTTGGTCATTTCCAACCATCCTAGTTATTGATTTAAAACGTTTTAATGAAACAAATAAAAAAAATCAAATATTAGTTTCGTTTCCTTTAGAAGAGCTTGATTTAACAAAATATGTAATTGGTTATAAAAAAGAATCCTATCATTATGAACTATATGGCATATGTAATCATAGTGGCGGAGTTCTAGGTGGTCATTATACTGCTTATGCTAAAAACGCAAATGGAAAATGGTATCATTTTAATGATACTAATGTATCTGAAGTAGGGTTACAAGAATCAATAATCACTCCAAAAGCATATTGCTTATTTTATAGGAAAAAGAATCAAACAAATTAGCAATCTTTTTTAACTATTTATATATTATATATAAATGGAGGTAGTAAATACAACCACAACAACAGACCCTGTAAATATGTATAATTATTTAAATAGTTACATTTTAAACCCTTTTGTATTCATTGTTATTTTTTTAATATTAGTAGCGTATTATGTATTCTCATCATCTTTAGGAAATAATGATGGTGCTGATTATTCACAAGGCTCTAACATTATGGGTATTATAATTGTTGCTATCTTAATAGTTTTAATTTTAGTTAACGCATTTCAATATTTTTTTAGTATAAATGTAACCGCATATATACAAGGTCTTTTTACGCCTAATAAACAAATAGACATTGTGGTAGACCAAAGCACATACCAACCTGAACCAGCTCCTGTTCCAGAAATAAAATTTAAAAAGCAAGTTTTTAATATTCCTGGCAATTATTATAATTATGAAAACGCAAAAGCATTATGCCAAGCATACGGCGCAAAGTTAGCGAGTTACAATCAAATAGAAAAATCTTACAACGATGGTGGCGAATGGTGTAATTATGGTTGGTCTGACGGTCAAATGGCTTTATTCCCAACACAACAACAAACATACGATACTTTACAAACTATAAAAGGACATGAACATGATTGTGGCAGACCAGGCATTAACGGCGGATATATGGCGAATCCACAAATAAAATTTGGAGTTAATTGCTATGGAAATAAACCAAAAATTACACAAGAAGAGGAAACATTAATGAACATTAGCACACCTTATCCAGAGACAGCGCAAGACCTTGCTTTTCAAAAACGTGTTGATTACTGGAAAAATAAAGTAGATGAAATATTAGTCTCTCCTTTTAATTATAATTCATGGGGTAATTTGTAAATACATTATACACATTAATAAATGTCACATAATAATCATTTATAGTCCAAATAACTACAATTATAGTAAAAAGTGATAAAAATGCTTTAATCCTTTTATATAAATAATAATTTAATGGTTTGTTACATACAAATGGAATAAGTATATTTTTAATTATCTTTTTACGACAAACAGGACACTTACGATTCATATTATACCAAATATCGAGGCAGTTTTTATGAAGATAACCAACACAATTACACTGCTTTAAGTAGTAAATTTGTGTATTTAAATTAAATAGTTCTTCATTTAATTTATTTTCATAACAAATAAAACATTCTACAACTTCAATATTGTTTTCATTATCATATGGTTCAAATGTAATAAATAACATTTATTATATTTACAATTTAAAATAATATATTATTTTGTTCTTTTAGTTCCTCCTTTTTTCTTATTAATTAAATTTTTTCTTGTTTTCTTTTTCTTGTTTTCTTTCATTTGGATATCATGTTGTTTAACTAAGTCTAATAATCTATCGTGTAAGTCGTCATCAATTACATCATCTTCGCTATCGCTATCATTATGTATTTTAGCGGCTCCACCAGCCATTTTATTATGATATGAAAGTGTCCAATTTGGGACAACTAAATCATTAAAAATATCCGACACTTGATTTGTACCACCTATTTGATTTTTATTTATTGTCATTATTGGAGATATACCTTCTTTCATCATTAATGATTTTACACTAAATCCACCACTATGTATTCCCCGTTCTATATCATTATTATAAACTAAATCATCAGCTCCAATATAGCTCATATAAAATAGCTATATAATATTTAATTATTATAAAAGTGCTTTATTTCGGGAACAACTTTTTTGTTCCTTTTTTGTTTTAAATGCTCCATAATTAATTTTATTTGTGTTTCATTCTTTATTACTTCTCCTAAAGCCTTTTCTAAATATTTAAAAGTAAGTGGTTCATGAACCGTAGTGTTCGCAAATTTGAGTTTGCCATCACTTATTTGTATTGTTGCGTTAGAAAGATTATTAGAAGAAGCATGACTTGTAATATTTTGTTCCAGTTCATTGCGTGTTTCTCTTAGTTCTTTAACTTTTTCATTTAGTTGTTTAAGCTGGTTATCAATAGAAACCCATTGTTGTATTTGTCCCTCAAAACTCATTTAATGCTATATGAATATAAAATAAAATGTAAATATTAATGTAAAATATTTATATTATAAAAATTATTTAACGACGATGTTTGCGTGTTTTTCCGCCATGTTTCTTACGTCTATAACTATTTTGCATACCTAAAAGAGCAACAGGAACAACTGCTTGGTTAATAATTTCACCCAACAATCCACCGCGTTTGCTACGGGTTTTGCCACCAACTTTTTTGCGACCATATTTTTGTTGCATTCCTAAAAGAGCAACAGGAACTACAGCTTGGTTGATAACTTCGCCCCAAAGGCCGCCACGCTTTTTGCGACCACCTGCGGATTGAACTAAAGCTAGACTTTTGCCGTCAGGAACCCCAGGTTGTTGTGCGTTTTGTCCTTGTTGTCCAATCGATAAATTGCCAGGAACATTTCCATACGCGCCAGATGTGCTAAACACTCTATCGTATTGGGCGTTTTGATTGCCATTGACATATGTGCCATAACTGGACGCTGATGTATAAGAGCCTCCTCTTTTATGTCTGCGACTGTGATGTTTTTTGCTTGTCATGTTATACATTTTACTGAGAATAAAATATATTTTAGTTCTATTAATTAAATATATTTTTATACTTTAATGTTTACGACTCCTACGACCACCTCTGTGTTTACGTGTTTTACCTCCGCTTCTTTTGCGCCTGTAAGTTTGTTGTGCTCCTAAAAGTCCAAATGGGACAATTGCTTGGTTAATGATTTGTCCTAAAAATCCTCCGTGTTTTTTAGTTCTACTTCCTTTCTTTGGCATATTTATATATATTATAACTAAAATATTTTTTGTATAACCTGTTTATTACGCAATAACATAATTAATATAATAAGCATAGCTAATATCATTATAAAAATCATAACTACAAGTGATACAATTATATATATGTATGGACTTATTTCATATAAAATAAAATCAATAACAGGTTTAAATAACAGCTTAATTTCAGTTTTAATATCCTCTCTTTTTAAAATATCTAAACACTGTTGAAATAAAGGTAATGATGTTTGAGTCAATGAATCTTTCATATAATTAATTAATAAAAATTAATTGTATTTTATGCGTGTTAAAATATTTAAATTTTTCTGTATTTTCAATAATATGGATAACATTATTGAACCAAATGAAACATTTGATTTTTCAAAACTTTCTTTAGCACATCCCTCTGGAATTCAAGGGGGGGCTTATTTTACAAAAATATCGTATAATAATAAACCATTATATATACAAACTTGTAAAAGTGTAACAAGACAAGGATTTGTAAAAACTGGAAAAAAATATTATTGTGATTTGATGTTTGATAAAAATGCGGAAGTGTTAATTAATTGGTTTGAAAATTTAGAGGAAAAATGTCAAAAATTAATTTTTGAAAAAAAAGATGCGTGGTTTCAAAATAGTTTAGAAGAGAATGACATAGAAACAGCATTTAATTCTATAATTCGTGTGTATAAATCGGGAAAATATTATTTGGTAAGAACAAACATTAGGAACAATCAATCTAATATGCCATCTATTAAAATTTATGATGAAAAAGAAACACCCTTGTCTATGTCAGACGTAACAAGCGAAACTAACATTATTTCTATTTTAGAAATACAAGGTATTAAATTTACTTCTAGAAATTTTCAAATTGAAATTGAGATGAAACAAGCACTAGTTTTAAACAACGCACCTCTATTTGATAGTTGTTTAATTAAACCCAATAAACAAACCCAATCAATAAATGAAGTATCAATTGATAACTCTTTAAATGATTTAGAAAAAGACAACATTCTAATAAATAGCGATTCAAATGTATTTGACATAATATCTGAAACAGATATTAAGAAGAATGACAATGATTTAGAAGAATTAGAACTAGAACCATTAGATACTATTACAAATAAAACAGAAGAAAATGATGAAAATATTAATTTGGATTTTGAAATTGAGGACTTAGATATAAATGAAAAAATTGAGGAAGACCCATCTCAATTAAAAGAAGTTGACATTGACTTGAATTTAGCAAATTTAGAAACAATTCAGCTTAAAAAACCAAACCAGGTCTATTTTGAATTATACAAACAAGCTAGAAGTAAAGCAAAATTAGCTAAAAAAAATGCGATTCTAGCTTATTTAGAAGCAAAGAACATTAAGAAAACTTATATGTTAGAAAATTTAAATGACGATGAAAGTGATTTTGATGAGGAAATTGATGAAGTTTCAGAAAGTGAATTAGAAGGCTTGTAATTTTTATAGAAAACCGTTAATCCAAATGTTTAGAATAATTAATATGTATTCTCAAAATTATTTTATCATTAATTTTATATAATGACTGTCTCTTTAAAGAAACTATGGAATGATTATGGAATTGGTGCTATTATTGTTTTGTTAATTGTCGCCTATGGAGTCACTATGTTTGCTGGTTATTTAGGTGCTAAGGGAAGACCTGGTCACGAATCTAATGCCGCAATGCAATCTCAATACGTAAATACAAATGCTCAAGCTTCCGCAGGTGTTAGACCATCTGACCCTAACGGAAACGAGGTTTTTGCCTCCGCTAATGGTGTCCAAACTAGCAGCCCTGGTGTCCCTTCCTCATGCTCCAAACCCAATATCCAAAACCCTGCTGAACTTTTACCCAAAGACAGCAACTCACAATGGGCTCAATTAAATCCTTCTGGAAAAGGCGAACTTGCTAACGTTAATTTGTTAAAAGCTGGCTACCATATCGGTATCGATACTGTTGGTCAAACTTTAAGAAACGCTAACCTTCAAATCCGTTCTGAGCCACCTAACCCACAACTCAATGTTGGTCCATGGAATACCAGCACAATCGAACCCGATTTCATGCGTGTGCCTTTGGAACTTGGGTCTGGACCTCAATAAGCATATATGATAACAAAAATATAATTTATTAAAGTGTGTTACCCTATTTTAATTTAAATATATCAAAATCTTTATATTCAATATTTTTACACATATAAATATTTTGAACTCTAGTTTAATTAGTAATTTTTTCAATGTTATTAATTAATTTATTTAGCCATTCATATTTATTAAAATATACATCGTTAGAACTCCTTCAAAGCTGTCATAATGAACTTCTAAACTCGGGTATATTCTAATATTTTGAGCTCATCGTCTTCCTCATAAATTTCTACTGTAAATTCTTTTGAATAATCGTAATCTATAAATAAATCACAATTATAATCACATTTAATATGTGTAACCCAAATCTTGTCACATATTGGAATAAATTGCTCGTATATGGTTTTTCCTCCAATAAAAAATATTTTATAATTCGTATTTAAAAACTTATACATTTCATAATATTTATTTCTATTTTGCAAAATATCTTGATATATGTTATTATTATATGTGAATAACAAGTTTGAACATTCATTTATATTATTAACATCACATAATTTTGGGTTGCTTGTTAATACAATATTCAATCTATTTTTTAAAGGTCTATGTTCTTTCGGCAAAGAAAAAAATGTATTTTTTCCCATGATAACAATATTATTTTTAGTTTTATTCATAAAGAATAACATATCTTTTTTAGATTTCCAAGGAATTATTCCTTTTTTAGATAGTCCATTATTTGAGTCAATCGCATAAATGGTTTCCATTATATTTATATAAAACGAAATATTATTTAACTTATACTTACGCACTATTTATTTTATCGTAACCCTTGGATTTAGGGTATTTATCAGACATATAGAATTTAGTTAAATATTATATAAAATTAACATTTAAATAAAACGGCTCGAAACCATATATATTTTTGCTCTACTTTTTATAAACGTAGAATATATGGAAAAACATAGTATATTTTTTTATATATTTATAGCATTTGTTCTTCTTTTTTGTTTAAGAATATATTATGAATCAGATGCTTTTAATTTAAAATGTATTATTTCTTCAGTAGATGGAAATAAATATTGTGTTAGAGAAAGAGAGAAATTAGAATTAGCTGCTAACTTATTGGCACAAGTTACTCAAAAAATGAAAGATATGGTTGCTTATATGAATAAAAAACACCCCTCAGACCCTCGCACAATTAGACTCATAGAAGGGTTCAATCCTAAAAAAATAAGTGAAACATTACCAACAAGCGAACTAACCGCTTATAGTGAAAATAAAGGAGAGAAAATAGCATTTTGTTTAAACACTAAAAAAGAAGGGAATAGGCTAATTGATATAAATACATTAACATTTGTTGCACTCCACGAGTTGTCCCATATTATGACTAAGTCAATTGGACATAAACAAGAATTTTGGCAAAATTTTAAATTTTTATTAGAAAACGCAAAAGAAGCAGGAATTTATACTCCTATTGATTATAAAAAGAATCCAAAAGAATATTGTGGCATGAAAATAAATGACAATCCTTATTATGATTTAGTTTGATTTAGTTTGATTTAGTTTGATTTAAAAAATCAGTATACTCATCAAGTGAAGTTACAATTTTATTTATTATAGTTATCTCACTGTATAATTCTTTATATAATTCATTCGTTTCTATTGATTCTAACCCTTTTTCTTTTAAGTAAGACATTTTAACAAGCAAATTAACGGATGTCGCTATACATTTTCCAACAAACTTGTTAATGTCTTCTTTATTTAAATATGTTTCCATTGTAAATTATATAATCGCATATATTTAAATTTAAACTTTAATTTAATTAATATCTTTGTAAACAATTAAATTAAAAATAATAGTAGCTTTATATATATGTCAAATTTAATACCTTCAATAAAAGAAACAAATTTAGATTACAACCCTATTTATAAAGTAAATTATATGGTAAATGGTTCTATTGATACAATATATATATTTAACGGTAAAATAAATGAAAATGAAAACCAAGAACAATTATTTAAGAAAATATTTACTGATGAAGAAAACACTAAAATTACATCTGAAAATATAAAGATAAAATTCTCAGAACAAAAAATACATTTGGATGATAGTATAAGTTCAATTAAAATTAAAATACTTACTGAACTAAAAGATAAAATTTCTCTCGACGAGATATATTTATATTGTCAAAAAATAGAAACATTAAACTCTGTATCGGTTTATCAATCACTAACCCAAAATAAAAAGATTGATTTGACAAAAATTAGACTTGACCAGTTTATTTCAAACATTGTAAACGAAGAAAATGGAACACCTTTTGTGGCACCTGCTAGTAAGGATATTTATACATTTGATGATATTTTAGAATTGAAATTAGATAATAAAAAATATATAATTAATAACGTTTTAGGTCAGAAGTTTTTTATTGTTGAAAATGAATATCCATTTGTATGTGACCCGTATAATGTAAAATTTTATGATAATTTTTTTGAAAAAAACGCACGAAAATCATTATCAACATTAAATAGTCATATCTTACTTAGTAGTGGAAATATTATAAATAATAACATTTACATGTGTTTGGCAAAAGATGTATTAGAGTATATTTCTAAAAAAGACATATCTGAAGAATCTACAATAAAAATCTATTACCCATTTTTATATAATAAAAACATTAACGATTTAGATGATTTGAATGCTTCTAGAGAGAAATTAATTGAAGGCGACAAAACTATTTTTAAAAAGTCACCTGATGTATTCAAAACGGTCGATATGTTTTATGATGTATATTCACTTAGAAAATCTGAACTGAAATATGACAAAAAGGGTATAAAATATATTAAAGCAGTGATAAAACCAGAGTTTGATGTTAAAATCCCACTTGAAATTATCTTTAAGATTCTTCATGCGTCAATATCAAATCCATTAATAAAATACAATCCATCATCAAGACAGGAAAATATTTATAGGCTTTACACCGAAAAAACATCTACAGATGGTAGAAAAATTCCATTTCTTAAAAAAGCTACCATTTTTAAGCTTATGAAAAACATAGCAAAAAATAAATCGGTTTCTGTGTTTATTGAAACCTCTGATGATAATATTACACAATCGTTAACATGTGAATTTGATGAACATGGATACATTACAATTACTGGTGAATTCAAAGTTGTAATCAGTGAGAATGACATTGATAGAATTTTTAGTGAATCTATTAATCCAATAATTGAAAATATTAAAAATTTAATTGAACAAAGTGGATATAAACTTAAAAAATTTACTAGTTTAAAAGATGGCAATGTTGAAATTAAACAATTGACTTATGAAACGCAAATTGCTATAAAAAAACAAATTGATATTGATGCTTATAAAGGATGTATTTCAACCATTTTTACAAATGAAACAAATGCGTATAAAGGAGACGGAAACATTCATTTGCGGTTTAAAAGAGTTTCTAATTTTAGCAAAGTTACAAGTCAAGAAGCATTTATTCTTGAGAAATCAAATCAAGGATATAGAGGTTCAGAGATAATTGAATTACTTTTAGACAATTTTTCCGACGACTTAGACCGTAAGCAAGCCGAAGACTTAGTAAGAAAGGTTGCGAATGAAATACAAGTTGAAAGAGGAGTAAGAAAGTCTGATATTAAAATTAAAGACAATCCTGGTTTTAAAACAACTATCAGTCTTGCTAAGGAAACAGGAATCATAACCATAACAGTTGAAAATATTAATGATGTTAATTATTTATCCACTATTCCTATTTATTTGGACACTATGGTTCGTTTAACTCAGGATAAAACAACTACGAAATATCCAATTAAAGAAATCAATAAAGTATGTTCTACTGGAGAGAAAGAAGAGATAGTTATTCCAGATATAATTTCATCTAGTGAAAGTGAATATCCTTCCGTCGAAGATGAAGGGGAAGAGATTGAATATACTGAAAACCCTTTTGGTGCGGAAAAACCCAAAGGTGCTTTTAGTTTGTTTTACGATGAAGATGGAGATGAAGATGAAGAAAGCGACCAAACAAAATATGAAGGAGGTGAAGTTAGTGACTCTGGTTCCTCTATTTCTAGTGAAAATTCTTCACTTCAGGGGAAATCATTTAATGTACCAATTCAAAATGATATCATTTCTAGTTCTGTTTCAACTGTTCCATCACCTAAATCAGAGAGTTCTATATCCAGTGTTGATAAAAGTTCTCATGTCATGTCATCTCCAGAACCAGAATCCGAAAAAAAATTGGATAGCTTTAGTATTGAATCTTCGCCACCAGAAGTTTCTAAACCTAAAAGTAATATTCAAATTTCTAGTGATAAATCCTCATCATCAGCAAGTATATCATCTTTTGAACAGGCATCGCCTACTCCTGAAATAGGTTCTCCAATACAAAGTCCTGACATTCCATCTCCAATTATTCAAAAAGAATCAACCGTTGAATCTAAAAAGAGTGAAGAACAAGAAGAGGAAGAAGAACAAGAAGAGGAAAAAGAACAAGAAGAGGAAGAAGAACAAGAAGAGGAAAAAGAACAAGAAGAGGAAGAGGAGGAAGCAGATATTAAAAATATAGATGGTAAGAAATTGAACAAACCATATTATTTTCAAACCTTAATTGAAGAGAAAGACCCTATCTTAATTTTAAAAGAAGACACACCACAATATAACGCATATTCTAGAACTTGTAGTTCTGATACTAGAAGGCAACCTGTTATTTTAACAGATAATCAATTAGCAAAAATAAATAAGGAACACGCTGGATTTTTGAGGGATGAAGATGTTATTAAGTATGGCTCAAACCCAAAAAACCAATTTAATTATATTTGTCCACGTTATTGGTGTTTAAAAAATAAGACAATTGTTGACCCGAATGATTTAAAAGAAGTAATTGGAAAAGATGGGAAAAAGGAATTGGTCCATCCTACTTGTGGCAAAGTATTGTCGCGTAAAGATAAAAAAGTGAAACCAGGATATTATATATATGAATTTTATGGAGAAAATGATAATAAACGATATCCTGGCTTTCAAACTGATAAACATCCTGATGGTTATTGTTTGCCCTGTTGTTTTGATAAATATAATACTGAAGGAAGAATAAAAGCAAAAAGTTTATGTTATGGTAATAAAAAAAAGGAAGAAGCAACAAAAGATAAAGAACAGCCAGAAGAAGATGAATACATTAAAGGGCCAGATAAGTTTCCTTTGGAAATTGGGCGTTGGGGTTATTTGCCTGTTGAAATACAAAAAATGTTACATGAAGTTAATGCTGATTGTCAAATCAGTAAAACAAATACAAACATAAAACCAAATCATCCTTGTTTGTTACGTCATGGAATTGAAGTAAACAATAAACAATCTTTTATAGCATGTATTTCTGATGTATTATTTTTTGGGAAAAAAATAGCAGAACAAGAAAATAAATCTCAAGTGAAGGTAGCTAGAGTATTAACTATTAAAGAAATGAGAGAAAGAATTGTAAGGGCAATCAGCATCGATACATTTATTAAATATCAAAATGGCAACTTAGTTTCTGATTTTTACGAACCTACGACAACAGTTGATGTTAATAAATATAACAACTCAAAATTATTTTCAAAACTTGATATGAATAAAGTAGAGGACAAGGTTTATTATACAAAGGTTATTTCTGCTTTTGAAAATTTTATTAATTTCATGAATGATGATGATGTTATTATAGACCACACATACTTATGGGATATAATTAGTATGCCTAATAAATATTTGTTTCCATCTGGTGTAAATTTAGTTATTTTTCAATTACCAAATGATGATATTACTAATAATGTACAACTTATTTGCCCAACAAATCATTATTCTAGCGAATTTTATGAAGCTCGAAAACCAACTATTATTTTAATGAAAGAAGAAGGGTATTATGAACCTATTTATACATACACAACTAATAATAATAAACTCACAATCGCTAAGGAATTTAAAGAATATGACCCACAATTATCGAAACCTATTAGAGCTGTATTGAAAGATATCATAAAACCTTTTTTTAATACAATATGTCGTCCATTAGATAGCATGCCAAATATTTACAAAGCCAAAAAACCGTTATTACTTTATAATTTAATTCAAAAATTAGATAAATATGAATATAAAATTATAAAACTTGTAATTAATTTTAATAATAAAGTAATAGGAGTTTTAGCTGAAGAACCTAGTGTTAGAAGAACGAAGGGATTTGTTCCTTGTTATCCTTCAGCTTTAGATGAATCATTAAAGAAAGATTTAGATTATGTATTTATGACTGATTTAACATTGTGGAATACATATGATAATACAATAAATTTTTTAAATAATCTAGCAAAAAGAAGCAAAAAAAGAAAGGCATATGAAGACATTCCTTGTAAAGCGGCTTTTAAAATTGTTGAGGAGGAACATGTTGTTGGAATATTAACTGAGACAAATCAATTTATTCAATTGTCAGAACCAATTCTTGAAACAGACGTTAATGCGAATCTAGATATTCCATCTATAAAAAATGACAACTACATTGTTAATATAAATTCCAGACCAATGGTTCCTATTGACGTTCCTGTAGCTACAACACAAGAACTTGATAAAGAACGTGTTGATTATATAAAAAAAATAAAACTCGAAACCAATTTTTATAATGTTTTCAGAAATACTATTCGAATTTTACTGAATGACTATGAAAATGTAAAAATTAGAGAAAGAATTGAGAAGGAAATGATGAAAGAATATATAATATATTCCGAAAAACTTAAAAACATCGATACCTTATTAAGAGAAATTGTTAAAGATAAAATTCAGTTTATTGGAGATGCGAATTATTACAAGTTAATTAATGAAGTATCTACATGTATTGTAAAAGATACAGACAACTGTTCGGCAACACCAAATTTGTGTGCTGTAACTGAAAATGGAAACTGTAATATAATTCTTCCAGAAAAAAATTTAATAACAGGCAAAATGAATGAAACCATTTATTATGGAAAAATGGCAGATGAATTAATTAGATACAATAGAATTAAATCATTTATGCTACAACCACAAACTTATTTATCATTTGGTAACATTGGGTATAATTTGAATGAAAATGAAATTATTATGATACAATCATTATTAACGCAAGAATATTTTGAAACACTAATGCCATCTGTAGAAAATAAATATATTAAATATAACTCATATGATGAAGTAGAACCAATAATTACACAAACATATGAAAATAAAATACCATACGCGGATAATATGATTGCTTCTAAAACTGAAATACAATGTGAAAAATTAACAAAAAATAAAATTACTTCTTCTATTTGGCAAAATTGTTTCCCAGAGAAATATAAAGAAATAGAATACGGTAAAACAAAACAATGCACATTTGGATTAATAATTGATTTAATATACACAAAGACAAATACCCGTCTAACTGTTAATCAAGTTAAGAATGAATTATATGAAGAATATAAAAAATATTTGGCTTCATACAAAGAAAAAATGATTGACATATTAATTATTGAAGGTAAAAAAACATTAGGAGACCAAGTGTTGTCAGATACGTTATCTTTTTCTAGTTTTATTTATACTGACAACTATTTTTTGACAACATTTGATTTATGGTTGCTTGTTCAAAAATATAAAATACCTACTATTTTCATCTCTCAAAATTTTATTTTACAAACAAAATATGAAACGAATATATTTGTAGGTTATGGTGATATTAACGACTCTTTTGTTTTTATAATTTTACCTGGTTATAGAGCTGAAAATGTGCCTAAATTTAAAGTAATTGAAAATGAAAAGGGTGATATTTTTATTTCACTAAATATGTTAAGTGATTGTATCGATAAGACAAAAGAAGCAATTAACAATAAGATTAACATTAATGAATATTTGGAAACTTTTGTTAGACCAACTAAAACTAAATACAAAAAGAAAAAACCATTAAACTTTGTTATTGAAGCTGAAAGTGAAACTGGTGATTTAGAAAAAAATAAACCGCAACAAAAACCTAATATTCAAATTGAAAGCGATTCAACACCAGTTTCTGAAGAATATTTATTGCTACCAAAGAAGAAAAAATCTAGAAAAAATGTTGTATTAAAAGGAAATAAAAGGACAAAGAAAAATATAAAAAATATATAACATTTATTTAACTGATTGAGTCGGAATCATCGTAATAATCAGTATACTCTTCAGAAGAAATTTCACCCTCATTCACAGTTTCTTCCACAATATTTTCATCATCATATTCATCACTCTCATCATAAAGTGGTTCTTCTTCCCCTATATGTTGTTCTTCTTCTATATTTTCATCCTCTTCATCTTGCTGGGTTATGGGTTCTGGTTCTGGTTCATCTTCAATATTCATATTAAAGTTAAATCGGTAATTTATATAAGATATTATTCTATTATCAATATATAATCTATCATCATATTCTAAATGCTCTGTAAAGAAATTTGTCGTCTTTAAGCTTACATCTTCAAATTGAATATGGTTTTCATCAAACTCTGTAATTTTACCAGTAATTCTTTTTTTTAAATCAGATGTATAATTCATAATAAGTTTATATTTTTTCCTTCCAAATGTTCTATTATAATTATTGAAGTCTAGTAATTTTTTTTTTAGAATAAAATCAGCTTCTGTTTTCTTGTGTGATAAGAAAGCATATTGTGATGTAATGTATAATAATAGATAAGGCTGCATAATTTTAATTAATTTTTCTTTGGGAAAATCATTGTCAACTTCAATCTTATTCTTGAACCTCTTTTTTTTACAGTATAAATTAAAATCATCAAACATATCTTTTATTTCATCAAGTAATATGTTGGAGGAAGATTTATAAACATAATTTTGTATAGAATAATCTCTCAATATGTATTCATTGTTTTTTGTAAATTGTGTTAAGTTAAAATTACAATTAAAAAATCTAAAAAATAATTCAGGAGAATGAAATGTTTTATACTTAATAAAAAAATAAATATTATATAATGTGGATTTATTAAATGGTAAATTATTATATGGATTTTTAATACACAAAGGCTCAGCAAAAAATAAATGACTATTTGTCAAAGATGTATTAATAATATTTATTAAGTCGTTAATATGAAATAAATATCTCGAATTTATATGAAATATACACATTACATTTTTGTCGTGTATTCCAATTTCATTTAATCCCATATCAGTATTAACTACTATTTTAGATTTTTTATATTTATAATTATATACAAATTTATTTAAACAGTTGTAAGTTTTTTGAATATTACAAAAGTATTCAATAAACTCTTTTCGTTTGTTTGCTAACAATGCCGACCGTAATGTGTCTATGAAAAATTTAAACTTACCTCTAGTAGTTATTTTACTTGTTGATAAAACATGAAAAAATGATTTATTAATTAAATCTACATTATCTGTCTTATCATAGTTTTTAGAAAAAAAATTATTATTAGTTCTAATTATATTATTTACAATTAAACTATAGGTGGTCATAAGTATTTTATTAGTATATATTTAATATATATTAATTATTAATTGTTAATATTTTTATATTTTAAAATCCTGGGTTGTAACTGGTATCTTTACCCATATCTTCTGCTTTAATTGTAACAACATTATTTTGTATTGAAATTTTATTCATTCCACAAGGTTCATCTGTTAGCGTCATTGCTCCGAAGAATTTCTCAATTTCTTCATCGACATTTACAGGTCTATATTCACTAACAGCTTCCAGTTTTTGCATCTCTTCAATGTCTAAGACAACTTGAAAAGCACTCGTTCCAAAGAAACCTTCTTGGCCACACATAACATTTGCCGAGACACCTCTCAAGGTATCAAGTTCTGCGTGTCTAGCTGCTTTCAAGAACATTTCAGGTGTTTCTTCGAAAGATGCCTTTGCTATAGGACCAATATTATCATTATTAATGCCATGTCTAAAAATTGAAATTAATTTGTGAGTGAATGTCATTCTATCAACCAACACACTGTAATTGTGGTAATTAATATATGTTCCGTCAAACTCAACAACATCAACCAATTCATTATAAATTGCTTGTCTAGCGGCTTCGATTCCAAGTATATTATAAATTTCTACAATGTCATTACTTAATGTTCTTGTATTATCAATAAAATCTAGACCAAGAACATCTAACAAGTTGGTTCCAATTGTATCAAGAACCCAAATCTCTTGTTTTTTGTATGAGCCATTATTTTCTACCATATTATCTAAAATCTTGCGGATAATAACTTTTTTAATGCCTTTAATTCCTCTCAACACAATGTTTTGTAGAAGTTGTTCTTGAAAATTTTTCAAAATATAAATTTGGTCTGATTGGTCAAGAGGATTCACCTTTGTTTTCTTTTGTCCGCCTCTACTTGTGCCAGCTTTAATAACTTCATTCATTCTAATTCTGAAAATTAACTTGTCAGCATTAAAGTCAGAATAAATACAAGATATTTGATTATCATAGCAATTATTCAATGTAAAATTTATGTCGTCCATTGTAATATTTTTCTCAAGCATTATTTCAGGATTCATTTCCATTCTGATAATCCATTTTGATTTTTCATTTTCATCATTTTGTAGAGATACTTCAGAACACTCAGCAACCATATTTTCAAATGCCCTGTATTGAGAAATGGTGTCTTTATCTTCGCCAATTAGAGTATTCAGGTCATCAGGGTCAAAACAGACTTCGATGGATTTTACTATCTCTTCTAATCTGGTATGTTCAAGCATATACATTATTGTCTGTGCCTTATCTTTTTGTGTTTCATCTTCAGGCTTCAAATAAATGCTTAGGGATGGGTTTTTAATTTCACTCGACAAAGACAATATTTCTTCAATTCTAGGGACACCACGAGTCACATTAGATTTTGATGCCACACCAGCAAAATGAAATGTGTTCAGTGTCATCTGTGTTGATACCTCACCAATACTTTGACCTGCTATCATTCCTACCATTTCACCAGGTGTAATAATGGCTCTTTTATAATCTATTGTTATGGTATCTAATAACAAACTCAATGCTACCTTGTTAAATCTTTTCACAATCAATAAATCTTTGGGAGATAAATAGAAGTAAAACAGTGTTTTGAATAATTTTGTAGGTGGTGCGTAATGATTTTTCTCAAGATTTTCAAAACAATGTTCAATCATTTCAAGTGCTTCTAGTGGTGTGATATCAACTAGAGATGAAATGGTAATATTACATTGTCCTTGAACATTATTAATTATATAATACAAAGCTACAGGACAATTAACGACGCTGTCGCCTTTATTTTTAAACACATTTTTTATTATTGACTCCCTCATATCAATCATCATTTTAATATATTCATCTGTTTTCTTCATAAAATCAACCTGTTGCTTTTTATATCTGGTCATCGTATTTTTTAGAAATATATTATTCAATGTTTTTATCTTACCAGTTTCCTCAGGAACTAGGTAATGCGAATGAATATCTTGAACACTCATTGAAACCAATGGGATTGGCTGGTTTTCAACTTTAATAGTATCAATATTATCATCTCCATAACTAAATTGGACAATTTTATTTTTATTTGTGCGAACCGTCATGTCGTATTCTACCTTCAAATCTTCTAAGCCTTTAATCAATCGTCTTTGGATATAACCAGTAGTAGAAGTTTTTACAGCAGTATCAATAAGACCTACACGACCACCCATAGCGTGGAAGAATAGTTCTTGAGGTGTTAAACCGTTAATATAAGAACTTTCTACGAAACCACGAGCACTAGGTGTGTCATCATATTTAGTAAAGTGTGGCAGGGTTCTATGCTCAAACCCATAAGGAATGCGCTTTCCATCTACGTTTTGTTGTCCAAGACAAGAAATCATAAATGAAATATTTAAATCTGAACCTTTTGAACCAGCATTAACCATCGTAACAAAACGATTATTCTTGCTAAGGTTTTTCAAACCAATCTTGCCTGATTCCGAGGTAGCTTGATTTAAAATACTATTGACTTGTGTTTCGAATTCTTCCTCATTTGTTTTACCAGTGTTATTCTCAAATATTCCAATCTGCGTTTGTTCAATCAAATTTTTCACATCTTGTTTCTTTTGAGTAATAACTTTAACAATCTCGTCATTTGTTTTTTGGTCAGAAATCAAGTCACTAATTCCGACACTAAATGAATTTGATGTCATATATTCAGTAACCACGTTTTGTAAATCATCTACAAAGTTAGAGGATGCGATATTTCCGAAGTCATTACAAACTCGTTGAAGAAGACCTTTTGTTCCAGCACCTAAAACACTTTTATCCATTTGGCCACGAATATATTCGCCATTTCTAATTTCCAAAATAGCATTTGATGTTTTCGAATCATCTTTGTCCTCTTTAAATGCTTTGGTTTTATATTTCATTGAAAGTGGTGGCATGATTTGACTTAGAATGTCAAAGTTTGTAATTCCACCTTCTTTTTGTGCGTTTTCTAAAAGTTTTTTCTCGTTTATATTATTACACATCATCAATATATTCATTGCGTCTCTAGGACTAAAACGCAAATTTGGCCTTGTGAATTGATATGAACCAAGCATTGAATCTTGATAAATACCAATAATTGATGAGTTGTTGGCAGGACTTACTATTTGATATGGAACTGCTGCCAAATTTTTTAATTCTGCCTCAGATTCTGGATCCTGTGGCATATGTAAATTCATTTCATCGCCGTCAAACGATACTCCGTAAGGTTTCCCAAACGGTCGGACTGTATCTTAAGCTCATTCAAGTTGGTTAAACTATCATAATGAACCAACACCTGTGCAGTCTCTGAATGCCTTCCATACTCTTACCATAACGAGGTTAGGAAGTAACACTGCGGATTACCCAATCCTTCACATTATTACCATACCCGAGTTCTAATCTCGGCCATTTGTAAGTTTCCTATACAAACTTGGTAGTGATTCACTAGTTTATTAGACTAGTTAGGCTCTAAGGGACTTCCCGCAACAAGGTGTTTCGCAAATAAATCAATAAATACTTGAGGCAAATCAAGTTTGTTTTCTAAATGATATTCTACTAACTTTTTATAATGTTGTTCAACTTGTGATTTTATTATTTTATTATTTTTTTTTAAATTTTCTTGACATGACAAAGGCATTGTATTTCTCCAATTAAAAGCAATAAGTTGTTGTTCTTCATCATTAATGTCAAATTTTGACAAAGGAATGACGTGGTCAATATGCCAATCTTTTCCGTGATTTTCAAATGTATAGTTATTATCGCTAGACATTAACCATTTCATATAATCTTCTCTAGAACAACCTAAATATTCCATAGTTCTTTTATTCTTATTTTTTATGTATCTAAGAATATTACTTCTAATTTTTCGTTTTAATTCTTCTAATTTATTGTCATGCCAATTTTTAGATTTTCTATACTTAGTCGTTTCTTTAATTACTCGTTTTTTATAATCATCATCGTTTGCATATTTTTCCCTCCTTTTCTTACTAGTGCAAACTGCGCAAATTTTTCTTCCTTTATGAAATTCGCTAATACTTTTAATCAATTCGCAAAGATTACATTTTTGTTCTGTAATATCTGTTAATTGTAATTTTGAGTAATCATTGCGTGTTTTTTCATTTCTACAATTTTTACACCAGTTTCTACCGTTCACAAACATATGTTTTAATTTTGTTATTCCGCAAGTTGAACAAGTTTTTTCTAAAAGTTTAGTCTCTGAACTATCCATTTATAATTATATTATATTTTTTCTTTAAATTATTTGCCTCAAATATTATATTGATTTATTCACTAGAGGGTAACAAATATTTAATTCCCCCTGTTGCCAACCTTAACGGCTATTGTGACCATTTTCGTCACAATTTTTTGATCGGCATTGTATGGCTTCGTGTCAGCCACATTCATTCTGAATGTATCACCTCGCTTCATAATTCGAGCGATATGACACATCATACTCATTCTGTGAAGAGTAGGCTGACGATTAAATAGAATCGCATCACCATCCATCATATGACGATGGACAATGTCACCATCTTCAATAACAATTGATTGTCTATCAAGATAATAGCGCAATGTAATTGTCTCACCATTTTGTTTTTCTAACATTTTAGCTCCAGGCCATACATCAGGACCATTTTGAACTAATTTTGTCAAAAACGCTTTATTAATTTTATTAACCGTAACAGGCTTTGTAATATTTTTTGCGATTTTCATCGGAATGCCAAGTTCTCTAATGGAAATATTGGGGTCAGCTGTAATAACAGAACGAGCACTAAAATCTACACGTTTTGCCATAAGATTACCTCTCATTCGGCCACCTTTTCCATTCAAACGGTCTTTAATTGACTTCAATGGTCTTCCAGAACGCTGCGCAACTGATGCCACACCAGGTATTTTATTATCTACCTGAGTAGCAACATAATATTGTAAAACAGTTGTCCAGTCATCAATAACATTCGCAGGAGCATTGTTTTTAATTTTATCCTGTAGAGTCTTGTTCGTCTTGATAATATTTACCAAAATATGGCTCAAATCATCTTCCGAACGCTGTTGCGCGTCATGTTTAACAGATGGTCTTACTGCTGGCGGAGGAACAGACATAACTTGACAAACCATCCAATCTGGTCTAGAATATACTGGACTAAATCCCATAAACGATACATCCTCATCTGAGATTCGCTTCATTATTTTGATTACCATTTCAGGAGTAACTTTTATAACAATTGGCTCAGAATCAGCGCTCTCATTTTTCCATTCAGCAAATATAGTTGCTAGACCTTCTTTTCTAATTTTATTAGGTTGTAAAGTTCCACACCCATCATCCGTATCCTCTCCACAACGCCTAATTTTACTGGCTAGCGAAAATACATATTTCCAACGATTATCGCCTTGTAATTTTAACGCCTGTTTATATTTTTCTTTGCTTATTAAAAGCTTGCTACATTTAAAACATACACATCTCATACACTTGACTATAGTGCTCAAATATTGTATATAGAAGACTGGACGTGCTAATTCAATGTGCCCAGCATATCCAGGTGTCTGCATATAGTCAAGACCGTCAGTAGGACATATAAGACCAGGCTCTAAAACTCCCATTCGTGGGTCAAATAAACCTCCAATAACAGGTTTGTTGTTGATATATGTGTCTCTACTTGTTATTTCAGCAACAGACCCTTTTCGTATTTCATCAGGAGACAAAATACTAAATTGAATACCAATTACCTTCGAACAATTATTAGACATATTATTGGTAGTTGCGTACTTAGACATCTCTTATATTATAATACAATAGATTTATATTGTTTTTATTAATCAATTTTATTTTAACAATAAATTATAATTAATGTTTTAAATATGTTTAATATAGTATATATTATACGTTAATTATACAAATAAAATAAATTACTTATTTATAATAAATAAAATTGATTTTGATTTAAAATCAAAAAGTAAAGCTATATAATATAAGACAATGGCACGTGACAGTCAAACTAAATTATCTAAGAAAGACCAAATGAAAAAACGCTCCAACAAACAAGATGAAATGAATAAAAAAAAGAAAAGGGCAGGTAAAGATGATAGTGATAACATTGTCGGAAGTGATAGTGAATCTGACGAAATGGATATGCATGAATTTCGTAAGTATATTAAACAAATATTTCCTTCAACAAATCTCGATAAAAAAATCCAGGCTGGGGAGAGACTTAAAAAGGTATTAGATAAAACATTAGAAAATGAATCAGATGAGGAAGATGTGAAACCTACTAGAAAATCGACCAATAAAAAGAAGGTCGTTGAATCTGATACAGAGGAAGAAGAAGCAAAGCCACAAAAGAAATCCAATAAAAAACAAAATAAAAAGAAGGTCGTTGAATCTGATACAGAGGAGGAAGAAGAATGGGAATCAGTATCAGATGAGGATGATGATGACTCTGATTATGAATCAGAAGAAGATGAAGATGATTCAGCCGAGTATGATTTATCAGATGACGATGAATCCTCTGAAGAAGACGATTCCTCAGAAGAAGAACCTGTTGTAAAAAAATCTAGAAAAAATAAAAAATCAAAAAAGGTAGTCGAATCAGAAGAGGAAACTGAAGATGAGGAAGTAACAGATAAAAAGGGTTCTAGTAAATATAATATAATATTCACAATTGGTGCTAATTCGGAGGAAGATAAATGGGAAAGTGAAAGCGATTATGATTCTGACTATGATGATTATGAAGACCCAGATGAAGTAACTGAAGATGAAGATGAATCTGTGTCTTCTGATTCATCGGATGAAGATGAAGGTCGCAAAAAGAAGAACAAAAAATCTCCAAGGAAAAAAATTGCTACCAAGAAAGAAAATAAAAAGGAACAATCAGAAACGGACGAAAACGAAACCATTGTAGATACGAAAAAACCATTAGATAAAACCAATAGCAATGACGTTCTTGAAAAGCTACGTATTATTCTAGCTCAAAACCCAAATGATAAGTCAATTAAAAAATTAATTGGGATATATGAAGAAGATATAGAGAAAACAAATATTAAAAGGCAAAAAAAGGAGAAAAAACATAAGGCTAAAAACATGCGTATTTTTAGAAAAATTGTTAGAGACAAGAATACGATGAATGATTTTGCTTTTTATGAGAAACTTGAAATTGAGGAGCAAAAAAAAATGATTAAGGAATTAAAAGAAATCAATAAAATTACCAGAATTAAGAAACCTTATAGAATGACCCTCTTGGAGTCAGATATACCAGTTCAATTTAAAGCTGCTGCTATGAAAAAAATCAATTCACTACGCTATATGGAACCAGGCAGCGGCGAATTTTATAAAATTAAAAATTGGGTTGATACGTTTATGCGTATTCCGTTTGGTAAAATCGAAGGGCTTCCAATTAGTATTGATGATGGCGTTGATAAATGTCATGCTTTTATGGAAACTGCTCAAGCTACCCTCGATAATGCGGTGTATGGATTAAATGATGCCAAGATTCAAATTATGCAAATGCTTGGACAACTTCTTACAAATCCAAAGGCAATCGGCACTGCTATTGCTATTCATGGACCTCCAGGAACTGGAAAAACCAGTTTAGTAAAAGAGGGCATTAGTAAAATCCTCAATAGACCATTTGCTTTTATTGCTCTAGGAGGCGCTACAGATAGTAGTTTCTTAGAAGGTCATGGTTATACTTATGAAGGGAGCACCTGGGGTAAAATTGTTCAAATATTAATTGACAGTAAATGTATGAATCCAGTAATATATTTTGATGAGTTAGATAAAATTAGTGATACACCTAGAGGTGAAGAGATAGCGGGTATATTAACCCATTTAACAGATACTTCACAGAATTCTCAATTTCACGATAAATACTTTGCTGAAATTAATTTTGACTTGAGTAAGTGTCTCTTTATATTCAGCTACAATGATGAAAGTAAAATTAACCCAATATTAAAAGACAGAATGTATAGAATTAAAACAAAAGGATATGGTCAAAAAGAAAAGACTTCCATTTCTAATAACTACTTATTGCCAAAAATCCGAGAACAGGTTAGATTTAATGATGGCGAAATAATTATTCCTGATGTTACATTAGGATATATAATTGAAACCCATTGTAATAAAGAAGATGGCGTAAGAAATTTGAAGAGATGTCTAGAAATTATTTATACTAAGCTAAATTTATATCGTTTAATGAAGCCAGGTTCTAATTTATTTGAAAAAGATATGGCATTGAAGGTTGAATTCCCATTTACTGTTACAAAAGATATTGTAGATAAACTAATCAAACGTGAAGACGACAGCTTAGCGACATGGAGAAATTTATATTTGTAAAAATACAATAACAAATTGATATAAAAAAATTAGTGTAATAAATAAAAAATAATGGATGATAAAATTGATTATTTTTTATCTTTGCGAAAGAAACATGAATGTATTTTAAATAATTTAAAAGAAATTAAAACAACATACGAAGACATGATAAGTTTGGGTAAATTATTTGGTAGATATTTAAACAGTGAAATAAAAGAATTGTCTGAATATGAAAAAAAAATAGATGAAACAAATTACATCATTAAAAGTATTAATGAGAAATTAGAATGCGATTGTAACCATAATTATATAGATGATATTATTGATATATCACCAGAAAGGTCACAAAACATAACATATTGCACAATATGTGGCCATACAATACAATAGGTTTTTAAGTATTTTAATAATATATATTCCCAAAGTAACTTAAAGAAAATTGGCAGGGAAGGAATATTTTTTTCCCAAAAGTATTTTAGGTTTTGAATTTTGGACATTTATAAATGTCCATTTTCAGAAAGTCCTTATACTTTGGGGAAAAAAGGGAAGCCGCCACTGCATATTTCAAAATTACCATGTGGTTACTGAAAATATATTTTTTAGTTTGTTACCATAATTTTTTAAATATATTTTTATTAAAACAATTTAGGGGTTTTTTTCATTGCTTATTATACAATGTTAAGCAATGAAAAAAACCCCAAAAAACCCCAAATTTTTAGTTGCGAATTATGTGACTTTATTTCGTCTAATAAAAAAGATTACACTAGACATCTACAAACGGTAAAACATAAAATCAATGAAAATCAATGTTTTTCAATTAAAAATACCCCAAAAAACCCCAAACATGAATGCGTTTGTGGGAAAAAATATGCTGATTATTCTGGGTTATGGAGACATAAAAAAATATGTGACTATAAGTCTAAAACTGATTCAATATTATTTGAAGAAGAACCATCAATTTCATTAAACAAAGATGATGTTATAGAATACTTAATGAAAGAAAATAGTGAGTTTAAAGAAATGATTATTGAGCAAAATAAACTTGTTATGAAAATGTGTGAAAAAAATACACCAACTATTAATAATATTAATTCAAATAACAAAACATTTAATTTAAATGTATTTTTAAATGAACATTGTAAAGATGCTATGAATATTAGTGATTTTGTCGATTCATTAAAGTTACAATTGTCTGACTTAGAAAATGTTGGCAAACTTGGATTCGTTGAAGGTATATCAAATATAATTGTTAAGAACCTAAGAGCACTAGATATTCACAAAAGGCCTGTTCATTGTAGTGACTCAAAGAGAGAAGTTATGTATATAAAAGATGAGGACAAATGGGAAAAAGAAAATGAAGAAAAAATTAAACTAAGAAAAGTTATTAAAAAAATTGCTGATAAAAATTCAAGGTTACTCCGTGTTTTTAAAGAAAAATATCCTGATTGTATCTATAGTGATTCAAAAAAATCGGATCAGTATAATAAATTAATTGTTGAAGCTATGGGTGGCTCTGGAAATGAAGATATTGATAATGAAAATAAAATAATAAAAAAAATAGCAAAGGAGGTTACAATTTATAAACAAATAGAATAATATAATTACACCGACCGAAAAGAAAAATGAGACAAACCACATAAAAAATAAATTAAAATTTAACTAACGAAGAAAATGTCTAATCTAATCCAGTAAAATTTAAATCTCCCATAAAAACAGATTGACCTTCATATTCAATTACGACAAATATTGATTTATATATATCAACTTTTTCTTTTATTTTTAATAAATTTTTCATCATGTTAGCAAGAACAATAATAATTTTATGAATTAGATTATTTTTATCAAACGTAGCTAACATAATTTTTACCGAGTTAAGATTTTTACATTTTTTTATAACTCTTTCCTTTATATACTCTATAAACCCTTTTATATAATCTACATCATTTTTACAGTAACTGATTTCTTTTTCAAGATTGTCCACTTTAATATCTTGTTCATTAATTTCATTTTTAAAGAAACTCCGATTATACTGAAAATTACAACTAGCTCTTTTGACATAAAATCCGTTTGATAAATATGTATCCATTATAATTTATATTTGCTTGATAAATCAGTTTAAATAAAAAATATTTTCAATTTT
>Ga0114959_10000334_pt1 | contig 44031 bp, 58 predicted proteins | sample C_130625_EF_Meta_FD_87317 | JGI IMG/M metagenome (GOLD analysis project Ga0114959, IMG submission 87317) | Freshwater microbial communities from Lake Croche, Canada to study carbon cycling - C_130625_EF_MetaG | ecosystem: Environmental > Aquatic > Freshwater > Lake | place: Lake Croche, Canada... | reverse complement strand
GGTAACGACCTTATGGAGAAGCCCAGCCTGATATAATTATCCAGTACCAAACAAACGACGGAAGGAAAAGCCCATGAACCTGAACACCCAAGTAAGAACACGCAGCTGGAACGAGCGTGCGGACAAAGGACGCATCTACGTTTCAATCGCTGATGAAACAATTCTTGAGAACTTACAAAATCGACGCAACCGTCCAATCAAGGTGTGGCGCGCATACGCGACTGCAGCTCTAGCTGAACTTGGCTATGAGGACATTCAACTAAGCTGGAACCGAAACGCAGGATGCTCAATGTGTCCATGCTCTCCAGGGTTCGTCACAACATCCGCGGCACTTCGTCGCAAGGACGTCTACGTTACGGTGAACGCATGAAGATCGCCGAGGTAGAAACTCTTGATCATCTTCGCGAGTACATGGCGGAGAGACTTCCCACAGCAAAGGTTGTCTACGAGAACGGTGAGGTCCTAATCAAAACAGGACTTGACATTGACCTAGGCAATTACCTTTACCCTATTGACTCTGAAGACTGACCTGATATAATTATCCCAACGCACCACCAAACGACGGAAAGGACACACCCATGACAAACACATCAGTTGTCGGAAAGGCGCTGTATCTCGAATTGAGGTCCGGTTCCCAAACAACTCAGGTTATCATTACCCCTGAGGGACTAACGTCCATTGCAGGTAAGACAGTGCCAATGACATGCTACCGTAGAAGTATCTCTGCGGCAACACCACGTAGATCATGGCGCGCAATCGCTTCAAGTACTATCAGTGAAGTTGACTCATCATCTGGGGCAATTCTACAACTTGGAACTGACCACGCAAAAGCTACGTTCCCAGATCGCATCTCATTTACAAACAACCTGTTCAACCAGCTCATCGCAAAAGGTTACACGTTGTACAAGCAACCAATTGCAGTTGAGGTAACCCCTGAGGATATGCAAGATATCCGCCAAGGTAAGACTCCTTACAAAATTCTCGGTCGCATCACTCGTTGCCGCCGCGCTCTAAACTTCGGCGAGTCTCTATTCGCCTGATATAATTATCCTACGGCCACCCAGCCAAACGACGAAAGGAAGTAATGATGGAAACTTCAGAGTACGATAAGTTGTACCCTGGATTGACAGATGCCTTACTAGGCGTCACAACCCAGAGCGTCAACTCCGAACTAGGTTCGAAGCTTGATGCGCTCATGCCAGCACCTGGAAGAGCAACTGCCCGAACTGCCGCTCCAAAGAAAGTTGTCCCTGTGATCTCTGCTGACGCAATGCTTGGTGAAGAGAAGTACATTCGACCAAATGGCGAGTACTACTTTGCACGTAAGTGGGGCGAGCACGATGACGTGCAGGTTCTTCGCAAGGCGCGCACTAATAACCAACCAATTCTTATCTACGGTTCACCCGGTTGCGGTAAGACAGCACTTGTCCAAGCAGCCTTCCTCGATGAGGTTGAAACAGTTCTCGGTACAGGAGACACTGAACTTTCAGACTTCATTGGCGGATACATCCAAACACCTTCAGGTGGATACGAGTGGGTCGATGGTCCACTACTTCGTGCTGCCGAGGAAGGTAAGCCACTCTTCATCGACGAGGTCGGTCTCGTTGATCCAAAGGTTCTAGCAGGAACTTACTCTCTGATGGACGGAACCAAGGAGTACACAGTCACTGCAAACCCAGAGCGTGGAACTGTCAAAGCAAAAGATGGGTTCTACGTAATTGCAGCAACCAACCCAAACGCTCCCGGAGTTCGACTATCGGAAGCTCTTCTATCTCGCTTCGTACTTCAAGCAGAGATGACCACTGACTGGACACTTGCTCGTAAGCTTGGTGCTCCAACAACAATCGTTACCGCTGCACAAAATCTTGCAAAGAAGCAACTGGCAGGTGAAACCTCATGGGCTCCACAAATGCGTGAGCTCCTTGCCTTCCGCGACATTGCAAAAGACTTCGGCACCAAGTTCGCAATCGCGAACTTACTCGCCGCGTCGCCTGAACTCGACCGCCCCGTCGTTGCGGACGTGTTCACTAGGGCGTTCGGCGAAGACTGCCGACCAGCCAAGATCTAGGGCTAGACCTTGGCTGCCCTGGAGGGTAGGTATGGGTGCCTACCCTCCAAACTGGGGCACCTGATATAATTATCCCATCAGTACAAATGACGGAAGGAAACCAAATGGCTCACATCAAGATCGAAGGTACCCGCGCTGCGGCAACTCCACCGGAGTGGCTACGCACCGGAGCCCAGCTTGGTCGACTAGTAAACGAATGGGCAGGACGCTCAGACATCGTTGCCTACGTTGGACCCGGAGCTGGAGGAGACGCACCAGCCTGCTTCAACCCACCACTTGCTGAGGTTGAGGTAAACGTTGACATTGCTTTTGGAAAGGGTGTAACCCCTGAACAAATTGGCGACATCACACTACGTGAAACACAATTCGACTTTCCTCGCGCCTCAGGTGCGATCTTCCACGAGGCATTACATGCCAAGTACTCACGATGGGATCTTGCAAAAGCGAACGCAGAGCTAAGCAAAGCTGAGTTCCACGCGATCAGTATCCTTGAGGAATCACGAATCGAAGCACATGGCGTCACAGAGACTCCACAAAATCGTGCGTTCCTTCGTTCCTGTGCTCTTGACATCGTACTTGCAGATGCCCGCGAAAACTTAAAAGAACTTTCATCTACTCGTGCGGCAGCGCATCTTGCTGCGCTTACACTTGCTCGCCTTGACGCTGACGTTCTAGAGCGTGAGGACGTTGAGGAACTTGCAGAACTACTTGAGGAGTTTATTGGCGAGGACCTACTTGTCAAACTTCGCTCAGTGTGGGGTCGCTTCCAAATGCACGACATCCACTACAACTCTGAGCCACTCTATGAACTTGCAAAGGAGTGGGCAAAGCTTGTTGAGGATGCTGCCACAGAGCGTGGTGAAACAGAGGGAGGAACTCCTGATGAAGCAGGACAACAGTTTATTGAAGATCTACTTGACGCTTTAGCAGATGCTGCCGAGGTATGCGGTATCAATGCACAGGAAGATGTTGATGACCAACAGACAACTGAAGAGTGGCAGGAAATCGCTAAGACAAAAGCTAGCGAATCAAAAGAAGCTAAGGACCACAAGGACACTGCAGTCGATGTATTCTCTCGTGGCACTGGCCCACAACCTTTTACAAAGACAGGTTCACGTCTCTCAGAGAAGCGCATGCCAACTGGACCAGAGCGCGCGGCAGCCGTAAAGGTTGCAACAATGCTAGAACGTGCAAAGTATCGTGAGCGTGATGCAGTCGAGGTATCATCAATGCTTCCTCCAGGAAAGTTGAACACCCGCGCTGCAGTTCAAGCTGCTGCTCTAAAGGCAAAGGGTGCGATGGCAACCACAGAACCTTGGAAGCGCACTGTTCGTAAGCACACCGAGGACCCAACACTTACTGTTGGCGTGATGGTAGACATCTCAGGTTCAATGAGTTCTGCTATGCAACCAATGGCAGTGACTGCCTGGGTTATGAGTGAAGCGGTTCGTCGAGTTCAAGGACGCGCAGCGATGGTGTACTACGGTTCAGATGTATTCCCAACACTCAAGGCAGGGCAACACCTTCCTGAGGTAAATGTCTACACTGCACCTGATGGAACTGAAAAGTTCAACAAGGCGTTCAAAGCTTTAGACGGTTCACTAAATCTCTTGCATGGGCGCGGCGCTCGCTTACTTGTAGTTGTAAGTGATGGGTGCTACACTCCGGAGGAGACAGAGAAGGCAAAGCATTGGATGAAGCGTTGCCACGACATGGGCGTTGCAGTTCTGTGGCTCCCATTCGACCACTCATACCAACCTCGCCATATTCTACAGAACACCGATGGTGTCGTCCTAGAGGGCGACATGAACCCTGCTACGGCAGCCACCGAAATCGGAAAGGCTGCAGCCCAGGCGCTAACCAAGGTTACCGCTAGAACGGCAGCCTAAACCTAATCTCCGACAGGGGCGGTAACCTTCCGTCAGATTGTCCCGCCCTTGTCGGGCCCTACCTGATATAATTATCCTAACATCGAAACCAACCGGTTCCGGTGAAAATGACGAAGGGACACCAAATGTCTACAAAGACATCATCCGCAGTCACAACAGTAACAACTGCAACGACTGCAACAATCGCAACACCCGTCATTGACCTTACAGCTACAGATGCTGAAAAGGCTTTGGCAAAGTTCATCGCTGCAAAGGAAGCCATCAAGGCCCTTGAAACTCAAAAGGAAGAAGCTGAAGCTCGTCTTCGCGTTCTTCTCGGAGACGCTGAAGTCGGAGTAATCCGCGGAGTGGAACGCTTCAAGCTTGCTCACTCATCAAATTCCAAGATTGACCGTAAGGTTCTACAGTCTGCTTTCCCAGAAGCTTACGACGCAACATTGGTATCAACACCCTACACATTCATCAAGACTCTCTAAGAGTCTGCAAGAGAGACCCGCTGGTAACCCCAGCGGGTTTTCTCACAACCAAACCGAAAGGCACCCATGTCAGACCAGAACATAAATCTTGACGGCCTTGAACAAGGCTATGAGCGAATGCACGATGAGCGTGTTGTCTTCATTCGAAGCGGCAGCCAGCAGTTTCCAATCTCTGCCAACACGTTCCTATACACCAGTGATGAAGGCTCCGCGGAGTACGAGCTAAAGCCAGACATCGCAAATCTTCTTTACGACGTGTTGAGTCAGTATCATGCACACAACGGCAACATCATGCTTCGTATTACTCCAGGCGACTCCAATAGTATGCCGACCTGATATAATTATCCTAACAAACTAAATATGGAGGAACGGATTCCTGACCGACCATAACGGTTCTGCTTCTGGCAGAGTACTCCGGAGAAGGGCAATCAGGATGAAGAGTTCCCTAGCGCCTTGAGGCGTGGTGGGTATGCGGCGCAGGTCGCAGTTGCGGAGGGCACAGACCTAGTCAACAGTCTACCGAACGTTAGCGGAAGAGTCGCTCTCTTCTTGTTCGGCAAGTGAGGCTTAGGTCGGAGTACGTGGCTCGAGTTCCAAAAGTGCACTACGGTGTGACTGGGTCGAAAGACCCAGTCACACTACACACAACGACGGAAGGATACGGAATGGCAACATACACGTTTAGATTCAACGAGGTCTCAATGAACCAGGTCTGGTTCGAGGCAGACAGCGACGCGCACGCACGAGAACTCATGCGCCAGGCAGAGAACGACGAGATCAACATCTCCGACTTGCCCAATGCACAGGAACGCAACCGCGGTATCGAACTTGACTTCAGTGTCTCGACACTTGTGAACGATGATGACGGCAAGCCAGTGTGCATACACCCAAAGGACGACATGGTCCACGAGTTCGATGAGAACTCCAGGTTAGGCGATGCGTACTACTGCGGTCTCTGTGGAGACCTGCTCCAGGTAGGATAGGCACCTGATATAATTATCCTAACGAACCGGATTGGAGATCCATATGCATAATGAATACCAGCACCAGTACCAAAACTTTACCCTCCTTGCTGCAGTGTCCGCTGGAAACGAGTGGACCATTACAGAGATCAATAAGCTAAAAGATCTCCGTGAGGCTAACGTTTCAGTCACCGACATTGCAATTATTCTTGGGCGTACCTACTATGCCGTCCAAACTTATCTTGGAGCCAACGGGCTCACCAAGGCAAGAAAGCAAACAACCCCTGCCCCACAAGTCCAAGCCTGCCCACAATGCTGGCTTACTAAATGCGATTGCGAGATGTAATGACAAAGCTCGAACACCCGGCAGGCTTCACTGCCGCCGTGGCTTTAGTGACACTGGCTAGAGCTACACGTGATAACCCGGAGAAGTTTGCAGACCAGGTCGACAAACTTCTTAATGAGTACGTGATAGAACTGGATGGGAACGAGCTAAAGATGCTCGTCCACTCGCTTACCGTTCTTGCGGCAAACCCGACAAGTGACGAGGAGCTAAAGCGGATGGCACAGGAGATCAGTAAAACCCACCTGATATAATTATCCTAACAACGACGGAAGGAAACAAAATGACATTCGATGAAATGGTTGGACAGATCCTACAGGTACTCCCTAACGCGGTACTTGACCAGGACAACGACGGACAGGTTATCATCTACACCGGCGTTCGCGAGGATGCGGACGGCAACATTCATAAGTTCGCGGTGACAGAGTGAAGACGGCACTACGCATCAACACCGACTTCACCACCGAGGTCCTTGACCTCGAGACTGAGAGCTACGAGCAACTGCGCGATGCGGTTGGCGGACTCATTCAATGTGTCGACCTGCGGGACGACCTCACCATCTGGGTGAACGAAGAGGGCAAGCTCATCAACGGTATGGAACCAAACATCATCGGCACGCATCTTTGGGAGAAGGCATTCGGCATGACGGACGTCATCATGGGCAACATCGTTGTCACCGGCGCTCCGGACGATGACGGATACAACCACCCACTGTCACAAGCATGGGTTACCCAGCTCCAAGAGCTAGCGGCAAAGCTAGCATCGGCAAGAGCGGGCGAGGTTCACATCTATGTCGGCGACTAGAAAGAAGAACGCATCAGCGGGCGTCTGGGAAATCGTTGACGTCTACACGGGCGAACGTATCTCTAAGTTTCGGGCACGCAAGCGTGCGGACGTTGAGAGATACCTTCAGATGGCACACCTCGGACTCAAGCGTCCGATTGAAGACTTTGAGGCACGATTCATTACGGAGTGGGAGGACATCGATGCAAACACAAACCAAGCCTGAGGTTCCAGCCTTGACGGCTGAGGACCGATGCGACACATGTAGTGCAGCGGCAAAGGTTCGCGCAATTTTTCTCAACGGTCAGCTTTTATTCTGCGGTCATCACGCCAAACGGAACAAGGACTCTCTTGTTCTCCAAGCTCTCGCCATTCACGATGAGGAAGGCTTCCTATGGCTGGGTCCAGTCTGGGAGCGCCAATCTGCCTAAGGCACCTGTTATAATTAGCCTATCAACCCAACGACGAAGGGATCCGAAATGACAATACAGATTACCGACACTCCTTACTCAAAGGATTACAAAATTATCAACTCAAGCTTGACGGTCGACGAGCTAGAGGAAATGACGACCTACGGTGGCTCAGAGGAAGACCGTAGATCATTTACCAATGACCAAATCAACGAGCTGTCCAATGACATTGAGGAGGCGATTCAAGAAATCATCTCGAACTTCTTGAACGTAAACTCATGACACAGGTACATTACTTTGCCGAGGACGGCAACTTTGGCGACGCGTCAAACATCCAGCTGATTGAAACCGATCGGTGGGAACAGTCTGATTTTGACATCATCATGGAGACCAATGACAACTCACGGGTGGAGATGGCTAAGCGCATCACGGTGTGGGTTCGCCTTGGTCGACCTACAGACTTTTTTACAAAGTATCCAGACGGTGAGTATGATTACGACTCCGTACATCCAAAATACTGGGAGGAAATATGACAGAGCAAGAGTTCAGTCCGGACACGCCTGAAGAAGAGGCGAACCCGCTGATGACCAATCACTGCGACACGTGCGCGATGACGCTGCTTGACTGTGCTCAATCGAGTCAGGGAACACTTATCGACATCATCATGGTTGAGAACGCAATTAAGATTCTTCCGCCAGACTACAAAGAGGTGCTAGAGCGTATCCTCATTGACTGGAGAACCCACGCTCTACCTACGTGCGACCAGTCGGCAATCGACTAATGAGTCTACACGAAGGAATGATGGAGACCACGGGCCGCTACAGTGACGGCGAGATCGGCGCTCTTAGATTTATCATTGGCTATTACGGCAGACTTCTCCTGATTGTACTTTTCAGGAAGAACCTTGTTATAATAGATCAGTCCGCAAGCAAGTCGCCTGCGGTGCATTAAAAGACGAAAGGACAGGTAACCCTGTGGCTACTAAAAACACTACCCCTAAGGTAGTCGTTCGGGCGAAGCCTTATCAACGCACTGAAGCTCTTCCTGAGCTTCCTAAAGGCGTAAAGCTTCCAAACGGCTACACCCCAGCGTACTTCCGCAAGCGTAAGACGCTAGCTGTACTACGTGCGGCAGATCGCTCGCACTATGTTATCTTCAATACCTCGACAGGAGAGAAGATGCAGGTTGCTTCGACTAAGGAAGCATCACAAACTATGTCTGCGATTCGTCGCGGCAAGAAAACTTTCACAAAGGTTAAAGCTAAAGCTGCCTAAGTAAAAGTCCAGGAAGAGAGCTACCAAGGAGAAGTGGTAGCTCTTTTTCATTTGGCCCACCTGTTATAATTAGCTTATGAACAAGAACAAGAACCCGCTGCTACGGCTCATCAGAGGAACCTCTGGCCCGAAGCTGAACCAGCGTGTCTCGATCTTTGCACACAAAGGAACCAAGAGAAATCGTTCTCGAGGAGATAAGAAACGTAACGCGATGCGGGAGGCAGTAGATGAGTAACAAGATGCCAAGATATCTTTATCACTGTGCGCCTGAGTGCGTGTTTGGTGACATAAACGCAGAGGGATTGAAATCTAACTGGGGAGAAATCTATGCGGCTGAAACAGTAGCCCACGCTCTCACCTTCATGTGGTTCCGCGTCCTTGACCACGTGCACGGCACGATGGATTCAGAGATCGGTCCAATCGTGAACCTAGTTCCCCATGACTATGTGTACGTGTGGGAAATTGATACGCGGCTAACCACGAGGAAGCTCTGGTCTCCTGGTGCTGACCACAGTGCCTCGTTCTTTGGGGACGCAACGAGCTGGGCATACGGTTCAAAGGAAATTGAACGCGGTGCCTTATCAAGTGTAAAAGTTTTCTCAAGGGAAGACATTATGGGCGCTCTCAACCAACCTGCCTGATATAATTATCCCATCACCGAATATCCGGTGAAACGACGGAAGGAATGCAAATGCAAAAGAAATGGTGTTTGTTGAAGGAATCGGACGGTGGCCGCGGTGCCGCTGGACGCAAGAAGGTTTATGAAGTTACAGTGGACGGAACCATCGTTCGCACAAGCTGGGGAATGGCTGAAAAAGCTACCCGTCAATCTGAGGTAAAGAACGTTTACTCAGAAAGCTACGCTCGTCAACTCGCATTCATGAAGGTTCAGGAAAAGCTGGACAAGGGATACGAACTGGCCTACGCGGTCTAAAAGCTTCTCAGGGTGAGTACTCCAATCCTCCCCTGAGAAATGACCTGGTCAAGTCATAAAACTGACCACTCTATTTTACTCTATTTACCTGATTTTTAGGGTTCTATATGATATAATTATCTTATTAACCACAAGGGTTAGTAAGATAGATTGGATTCCAAATGAACTCAAACAAAATTGAAGGTCTCTTTAGTAACCTCCTACAAAACCCAATGTATTCATCAACAGTTGAACACCTAGTAGATGTATTAAAAGATCAAAACCTACCATACATCATACCTACAAATGTAGCAGCAGTTGTTGTAGACCCAAGTGACGAGTGGTCTTCATACATTCTTAAGACTTCAGACAATAAGTACCACTCACTATCAATAGAAAATAATGAATATGTTGATGGTCAAGAAACCATAACCACCACAGACATAGATACATGGTCAGATGAATACCAAGAAATCTTTGATGAGTGGTTTGATAATCTAAAAGAAATAGTAGAAGACTAAATAGAAGTTGAGGGTACCCTACTCACAAGTAGGGTACCTTTCTCTACACCTACCTGATATAATTATCCTATGAAAATAACTAAAATTGAAGGTACAACAGTGGTCAAGCCAAAGTGCCATAACTGTGTTGAAGGTGAACACGAGTATTGTGCCAAGAGATGTGGCTGTGATTGTTGGCACAAAGGGTAGAGTACCTACCTGATATAATTATACCAACGACGAAACGATAGGAGAAGGAAATGGATTTCATACACGACACAACTGCAGGCGGAAGCCTCATGGGATACATCTTCGATGTAACCCGAGCAGAGATTGAAAAGGTATTTGGAGAACCAACGTTTGACTCATCTGTTGTAGATTTCTCAGGTGATGGAAAACTCACCGTATCTTGGTGTATTCGCTTTGCGGATGGAACAGACGCAGAGATCTATGACTGGAAGAGATACGAACTTGGAACCCCAGCGATGAACGAGCGAATTGACTGGAACATCGGTGGAAGTAAGTTTCGCGCGGTAGAACTCGTTGCCAAACTTCTTGGAGTTTCTCCAAAGAGTCGCGAGGATGTTCTTGTTAGAGCAGGACTTGCCTAAGATGTCGAGCAACTATCCTCCTGGAGTCTCAGGTAACGAACCTGAGATTGCTGGCTACGACTCAAGCGAGGACATCGACCACCGTGAGGCTTCATGCCAAAACGACGAGTGCGTTGAGTTTGATATCGTTGAAGAGCGAGAAATCACTCTAACAAAAGAGTTTCACAGTTGGAACGTGGTGTTCGAGTCTTGGACTTGGAAGTGCCCAACCTGTGGTCTTAGCTCCGACTTTGAAAGAGAGTATGAGGATGATGGCTACGATGGATAACATAACAGTCACCGACTCTGACTTTCATCGAAATGGCGTTTCAGGTCTACCGTTTCAAGTTGCCATCGTGAAACACGAAGGTGAAGGCGACATGCTTGTTGTCATGTTTGAGAACGAAGGTCATACCGCTGTCTTTAACTTGGACAAGCTTGCTATGGGCGACATCTCCTTTGGTTCTAACTCGTACCGCGGTGACCAATACGAACACGCATTGAGAGGAGAACTGTGGTGAGCACTGAAAAGGTTATGGTATCTATGTGGTGCCGTGGTCCAGCAGTCCCTTGGAAGGAACTGACTGGCGAGGAGCGTCTGGCAATTGCGTTTCGTAAAAGCCCCGAGGAAAATCGCTATGCGATATTCGAGAACCTTGCTGCTGGGTTTGGTGAGTGCGGCCTTCAGTTAGTTAAACTTGACATGAGTGACCCTGACGACATCTATCCTAATAACTGTTCTATCTGCAATACGGATATGAACTGGGACATGCAAGGCTTCTATAAAATGTACCCACAATACAAGTACTCAGACTTAGATAACTAATGATAACCTGTGTCCGCTGTCACCTGCGGTTAAAGAACAAAAGCTTTAGTTTGAGTAAGGTAACCTGTGACCCGTGCTTTAAAGAATCAAAGGACACCTATGATTCTCACCTGAGCAACCTAGGATTCAAGCAACCTACCTGATATAATTAGCCTTACCAAACGACGAAAGGACACCAAATGGACATGACCCTAGAGGCAGTTCAAGCGGCCCTAGACTCAGGAATCCTAGACAAGGACCTGGTTAAAGTCAAGGACGCAGTAGACGCAAGAATGAAGAAGGTTCGCGCAACCCAAACCACCCGTGACTTCGGTATCGGCGACTCAGTTCGCTTCAATGATTCCTGTGGCACGCGGTATGTTATCGGACATACAGGTAAGGTTGTTGGCATTCGCCAAAAGAAGATTGTTGTCAAACTCGACGTACCTGTAGGTCGATTTGCCAAGTATCTTCCTAACGGTGAGGTGGTCTCCTCAGAGATTGTGGTACCTACCTCAATTGTAGATTTAGTCTAATAAGACCCTGTTCTCTGGCGGTAGGTATAGGATAGAATGAACCTACCGCTGAGAGGACGCCAATGACTACAATAATTGCTGTGCAGGGACCAGGCTGGGCAGTCGTAGGTTCAGATTCACGTATCACCGATGAAGGTCGTATCTATACGATGTCAAAGGGTTACGGAAAAATTGTAGCTAACGACGAATACTTATTTGGTGCTGCAGGCGACATGCGTGCAATAAACATTCTTGAACACACGTTCACACCACCAGACGCAAGTGGTTTATACGGTCGTGAACTCGACGCATTCATTACAAATGATTTCGTGCCAGCTCTTCGTAAATGTTTCGAGGACCACGGATACGCGGATAGAACTCTTGGACCAGAAACAAAAGAAGCTGCATCACAAGGTTCAATGATTCTTGTTGTTGTCAATGGAACTATCTACGAGCTCGGCGAGGATTACGCCTGGGTTAAAGATGCGACTGGTCTATACGGTATGGGAACTGGTGGTGACTACGCCATTGGAGCTCTCTATGCGTATCTTCCAGCTAAGGGAAAGCTCACCGTTGATACGGCTAAAGAAATAGTAAAGGAATCCCTAGCCATTGGAGCTAAACTAGACTCCGGCTCAGGTGGACCGTTCACGGTCCTAGCTCAGCTAAAAGACGAGTAGGGTACCTGTTATAATTATCCTATAACGACGAAAGGATAATCATGGCTCTGGAAAATGAAATCTATCTTGTAGAAACTCCACCATGTTCATGGTGCGGTTTATCAGACTCCCTTGAGGTTGATGCTCGAGGTTACGAAGCTTGGACAAGCGGTATGCTCATTCAAGATGCATTCCCTGAGATGCCAAAACCCAAGCGTGAACAATTAAAAACTGGGTACCACCCAAAATGTTGGACAGAGATGTTCGGACTAGGAGAGTAATATGTTTCTAATTCTAATTATAGTTGCAGCATGCACCATTGGTACGGTAGCAGTAGTTTCATTTGCTAATAAGTTCCCGATTCACATTGGCGACGATGAGTACTAAGGAAACCAACACGCTGTATCAGCTTGTGAACGTGTTCCTCCCCAGCGGAAGCTGGGTAGGGCAGTTCATGAACGAGGATGCGGCGAAGGCTTGGCTAAAGTCTCAAGGTATAAAACCAGATACCTGTGAAATCTCCAGGCGAAGTCCAGAGCGCAAGCCTAGGTCCTAACCTACCTGTTATAATTAGCTTATACGCTAACGGATTGGAGATCCAAATGAAAAATGTACCAGGAAACCAAACTAAGTATTACTACACCTTGAGTAGCGGGGAAACCGTCTACCAGTACTGCCGTTCAGAAGCTGAGGCCGAATCTTGGGCTGAAGCTTATCGCCGTAGCAACTTTCTTGCGGACAAGGTCATCACCCTGGTGACCTGGGGAACTAAGAGCTAGTCAGGTTCTAGACACCTACCTGTTATAATTAACCTATACACGGAAACGCCGTGGGAATTGGAGATCCGAAAATGGCATACAGCAAAGACTACAAGGTAGTTGAGTCAGTACTAACAGTTGACATGATTGAGGAAATGGCCAACTACATGAATGACGATGAGCCAAAGGTAACCTTTACCGATGAGCAGCTCGACCGACTTTCAGAGATGGTCGGTGACGCGGTCCAAGGAGCGATTGAAGACTTCTTGAACCACGAAGAGCAAGAAGACGAAGATTAGTAAAAGGGTGGGGAGCTTCGGCTCCCCGCCTTCCCCCACCCAAAACGACGAAAGGAAATAAATGAAATCATACGGAGTAGCAATCACGGTTAACGGAACCACCTATGGGTATCACGTTGACTCAGCCGAGTTCGTGAAGCAACTGGTCACAGGAACTACTGGAGCCATCAACAAGCTCGAGGTCACTGAACAGATTCATACCTACACGAAGGTAGACTATCGAAAATTAAATGAAACTGAAACCCTTCAGTTGCTAGCATCTGCCTGATTTACCTGTTATAATTAACCTATCACCGAAACCCCACGGTGAATGACGAAAGGACTAACATGAAGATTACATACAAGACAGACAAGGTCTACCGATTCCGCCGCTACGCAGCGGGAATGAAAGTACTTGCAGCCTCATGGCTCTTCATCTCAGCAATGATTTTTCTAGCAGGACCGCGCTGGCTTAGCTTAGCGGCAGCAGTTCTATCAGCAATCGTTGGCTGCTTCCCAGCCCTTTTACTTGCAGCATCGTTAGATGAAATCGCAGAGCGTTCATTGAGAGGAACCAAATGATACATGTCAGCTTCGACCTCACCTGGGGTCACCTAGTAGTAGCGGCACTGGCACTTGCCTCCATCGTTGGATACAAGTACTACCAGTACCGAAAGTCAATTATTAAGATCCAGCCAATCCTCGGCGTGGTAAAGCCTAAGGACAAGCGATGAAGTTCATAGCAAAGGACGAGCGCGTGCCTCGTCGCAGAGACGACAACACGTTTGAGGTCTGCATCTCCTGCGGTCACTACATCTACAACCCACAGGACATCGAGTTCGTGAACCTTGGACTAAAGGCTAAGGGTAACCTCAGGATCTCAGCTCGACACACCGACTACATCGACTGTCAGGTATCTATTAACATTGGACTACCTACCTCACAATACGGACCACGAAAAATGCGTGTTCTAGAAAGTCAAGTAGACTAGTTTACAAGTTCAGGTAAAAGGATTAGGATCTAATTATGACACAAGGAACCATACAGCGTGACAAGCTCTATGTCTACGGTACATGTGTAACGTGCAACGAAGACAACGTTCTTATCTACAACGCGGCTGATAACTTGATCTGTGCCTACTGCTATCGCGAGTGGGCTCGCACTAAACCAAAGGACCCGATCTGCGACCGATGCGGAAAACATGACAAGGTAGTTCGTGACCCGTCGCATCGACGCAACGAGTATCTCTGTTTCTCATGTCACGCGGACGATGGATTTCTCCCAGCTGATACGGCTACGTACCGTGCGTTCAAGGCTACAGCTCCAGGAGGCGATGAAACAAAATGATTATCACCATAAGGATTCCATTACCAAACATTCCTAAGCTTAAGAAGCGTGAGCCTAAACGCGGAGACTTGATAAAGGTAGCGTGTCATCATTGCGGCAAGGTCTATGACATCGCAATGAAAAACATACGTGTTGGAAACTACTGTTCAACATGTCGATAACTTTGGGTAGCTCGCAGCTGCAGTTACTCAACGAGGCAAGGGATCTCATCGTGAGGTCTCGTGCCTGGCTTGCGGAAGAACCGCCAGCCGAAATGACGAAAGGAAACAGCATGACAGATGTAACACCACAAGCTGCTGCCCAGCTATACGCAAAGGGTATGCCAGTCGTCGAAGTAGCTAAGGAACTAGGCGTTACCTACGGTAAGGCTCGCAAGCTCATTGACGCATCAGGAACAACCATTCGTGATGCCTCAACCCGCCTCAAGGGCCGAACACGCCCGGTAAAGTAGGTTAACATGCCAGATCTATTCTCACGCCTACGCGATTTGGTGTGGCCAGCCGTAGGTGCTACGGTATTTACCCTGCTCGCGCTTATCCTGGCCTTCACACGCCCTGAGAGGCCGATAGAGGCACTAACTCTTGCCTTGGCAGGCGTAACTATGGGTCTCCTGGCCCAAAGGGCGTAACGTTTGGAGTTCTCCTCCCCCTACCTGATATAATTAGCCTATCAACTACGGGGAGGAGAACCCAATGACGACAGCGACATTGTTTGGCCCATCGGAGAAGCAGGTGGGATTCATCAACAGCTTACTCGAGGAACGGGAGCTGGAGGAGGGTGCACGGCTAGCTTGGAAGCAAGCCCTGCTATCGATGGACAAGAAGACAGCGTCTTCCCTTATTGACATGCTGCTCAAGCTACCAAAGGCTACCACAAAAATTGTGGTAAGCGGCTCGATTCAGGAAGCACTTTTGAAAGCTCCTAAATCTAAGTACGCAATTCCTAATGAAGAAATTGACATTAGCCTGACTAGCACCAAGCTTTCAGGTGACATGATGTTCGTGGAGATACGCGAATACATGGGTCGACTCTACATGAAGCGCCTTACGGGTGCTCTCGGTGGGTTTACCCGTTGGAGACTGGCTAACGAGGATGCGTTAACATTAGTTAACATCGTGGCTAAGGATCCATACAAGTACGCCAAGCTTTTCGGTACGGTTTACAGCTGCTGTGGTAGCTGCGGAGCTGAACTAACAGATCCAACCAGCCGTGAGCTACAACTTGGACCAGAGTGCCGGAAGAAGTTCGGCCGATAGATCTACGGGTGATACAATTTTACCCATAGGAAAGGAGGGCAAGATGGCAGATCCAATTGCCTACCACATCGTCGCAAAGGACGATAAAGGTAACTTAGCGTATGAAGGCTATGTCAAACCAGACAGTGCCCGACTTATAGCTAAATCCCTAAAGGAAGAGTTATTTACCGTATCGGTTGACGCGGTTGATAGCTTGCCTGAGGGAGTAGATCTAGCCTAACGGCTAGACTATCAAGATGAATCACCATTTGACATTTATGTCTATTGGTTTCCATAAAACAGGACTTGATGTTATTATTAAGCCCATGACGAAGAGACGAGGTACCACCTATGTGGTTATTTACTGAAACAGGATTTGTCAGTGCCGTTCAACATGCGGGACTAAAAGATACTCTGATGGTTCGCGCACGCGACCGTGAATCGCTAATGCCGTTGGCTAGCCTATGCGACACGGACATCATGAACACACCAAACGCAGATTACCCATACCGTGTTGTCGCAACGAAGGACATGTTCGGTAAGTGGGTTTCTGACTCAATAGATTTCCTCGACTACAGCAACTACAAATCACAGGTAGCTGTAACCCGAGGGAAAAGCTTCGCGCACACGTTGGGAAGCGTGTGGTCTATCATGCACGACGTAGAGGATAGCGGTGCCCGTGGCAACGCAATTGGCTACGACGCTGAGTGGGACGACGCAAGCGAAGAACACAGTAAGGCACTTAGCTGAACTGTTGACCCTGTCCCCTACATCAAGGAGGCGAACTAGCGATGAGACTTTCAGAAAAGAAAGTAGCTTTGACGTCAGTAGCTTACGCGGTAGCGTTAGTAACGGTTGCAACACTTGTAACCGCGCACGACAATGTAACTAAGGCAAATGCCTTAACAGCAGTACAAGTAGTACCAATGACACCAATGACAGAAGTGACACCATTGACACCATTGACAAAGACAGTTTCTTTGAAGACCGTCATGCTTCACAAGGATCACATCCTTGATAAGTTTAGAGGGTACAAGGAGCAGCTGACACCACACCAGTTGGTTGACATGTTAGCGGCAGTTGGCTTCGAGGGTAACAACTTGAAGATCGCCTATGCAATCGTTATGCGCGAGAGCAACGCACACCCACTGTCTCACAACATGAACAAACGAACAGGTGATAACTCATACGGGTTATTTCAGATCAACATGCTGGATACTATGGGACGAGATCGTCGTAACAAGTTCCTCATGTCGACGAACAACGACCTGTATGACCCCGTCCGCAATGCGGAGGCTGCATACTTCATGTCTCGTGGAACAGACTTTGGAGCCTGGGGTATCGGTAAGAACGCGTATCGTGAACGCGGCACAACGGTAACCAAGTGGCTTAAAATGTATCCAGGACCTGGACCTTACTAACAGAGGAATTTATTTTATGGCACATAACGAAGATGACCTAGAGCTGGAGACAGCTTTAGCTGAAGAGATCCCTGCGGCAGACTGGCACGAGCCAGCTGCGGCTGAGGAATCTATTGCGGTAGTTGAGGAAGTCTCAGCTCCTGCCCCAACCTACACCTACGTCCCAGAGCCAGAGCCAATCGTGGTTTCTGGTAATGACGTCGATACGGTAAAGCTTAGCGCCTGCGTGTACAAAAACATGCACAGCCAAAAGAGCCTTACGGTTCATCACCTACAACGTCGCCTTGCTGAGCTTGGCTACCCTGAGGCTGATGGCGACATCGACGGATTCTACGGTGACCTTACCCTCAATGCGGTGGCGTCATTCCAAAAGGATAAGGGCATTGAAGGCGATGGGCTAATGGACGAACAAACATTCTCCAGCCTATTTGCGGGCGACCCTAATGTGGTCGTAGAGCTCTAGTACCAAACATAAAGAAAGGGACTCACCTTGCGGTGGGTCCCTTCCTTTTTATACCTGCGGGTTAGAACTTCATGAGGCCAAACACCTTGGTCAGTGCGTGAGCTTCCTTGCGGCGATACTCACCGATGAGTTCATTCACAAACTCTAGGGCGTACTCACTAGCACCCTGACCTAGAAAGGTGCGGCTCCTGTTTCCATCAAACTTAACTGCGGCAGACTCTGGGTTCTTTCCATCCTGGGTCTTGGTAGTAACCTTGACGCCGTACCCATAGTCCTTCTGTATTACAACCATTTGATTCTCCAATCAAGTACCTAGGTTCCTAGGCTTGTAATAATTATAACAGGCATACTCCAAATACGCCCTTTCTTGGCCATAACATTTTTATAACAACCCATAGGCACATTCCCTGGAGTTCCCAGAAACCCAGGAGCTACTCAAGGACAGGCTAGCTCAGGGGCATCCCAACCCAACTTCCACTAGGAAGATCCAGCCCAGCTAGCTCGATGCTACCCAGCTCTACTTCTACTTAGATGCTAGGTTGCCTATAGGTAACTTGTCCAAGCCTAGCCTGACCCATAGGCTAGCCAGCCTGTAGGCTTCCTAAAAGGTATCCAAAGGTAACCAAAGGTACCCAAAGGTTACCTGTAGGAATGTTTACCTGTATTTCTAGGGGGCTGTCCTAAAGACTATTTTTTATGTAGGCACAGTGGCAAGGCATGCCTGCCTTCACGCTCAAGAATCTGGGAGAAAAACAAATGCCACCTGAAGGCTAAAAAAGGTTGGAGACGTTTTGAAGAGTGTCTCCAATATACTACCTCTCACTCTCACGTCCAAGGCAATTAGCCTTAATGTACTACTTTTATCCTTCTGTACACTTAAATTAGAGCGCAGTTAGTGTTTACGAAGCCAAACCTGCCACGCATTGTGCAGGACATCAACTTCATGCTTATGCAACCGAAGAAAGAAGTCAACCGCAGGTTTAGGCGAGTTCATTTCGTTTCCATCGGGACTTGGCCATTGATAATCGTCAAACGCGATGATGCCACCACTCTTGAGGAGTGGCCAACTTAGTGTTGCGTCCTCCATCACCTGCTCTGCGCTGTGGGCGCCATCAATGTAGATAAAGTCAAATCGCTCATCGCGAGCGCTCAGCAAGTACTCCGTGCTTGTCATCTTGTACTTGTTTACGTTTGTGAAGAGATTCATGTTGCTGTCGTAGATCTTCTCTACCTCGCTGAAATCCATTCCGTCGTGGCCAGGTTCGTTTGAGCCTTCCCACGTATCCACGTCGTGTAATACGGAGCCCTTCTCGTTCAACACGTTTGCCAATAGCCACGTTGACGCGTGACCACAGTACGCGCCGATCTGCAAAAAGTTTAGGTCAGGCTTGCCGTAGAACTCCTCCATGTAGAGAACAAATGGAGTCTTGGCGTTTGAGGTCTCAAACCAGTTTGGATAGTCAGTCATGTGAATACCTTATCATATCGAGTCACGTATATGACGATAACGTGATATAATATTCACATGGCAAAATATAAGAAGATTCATCATGTACTTCCTGACTCCGTGCGTGAAACTTTCACCGCGCTGAAGGATGACGAAGACCGCGACGCATACATCAAGGCCCTCCGTGAAAGAGGTTGGACACTTGATTCCATCGGACAGATGGTTGGCCTTTCCCGTGAGAGAATTCGCCAGATCTGTAATGCCACTAAGTTTACCGAGGCGCTCAGAGTTGCAGGTGCAGGATTTGATATTCCCGAGCCTCCACTCGTTGAAGGTGCTAAACCTAAGCGCGAGTTCATCGAGCCAACCCCCGAGACTCTTACACGTCTACTAGAGCTTCAACCTCTAGCTCAACAGGTTCGCTCATACGGCAAGTCATTTCGCAAGGAGGCTGAGGAGTATACGTATCTACTTCACTACGCTCACACCGTTGAAAACGTAACCCTGTACCGTCTTGCTAAGCGTCTAGGTGTTACGCACGGCGCTCTTCGTTTTAGACTTGCACGCTACGGATACAAGCCAGGCGGCGGAGCATCTCGCGCCTACACTCCCATCTTTGAGGAAAATCGCTTTCCACTAAATAAGGAATAATTTATTCATGGCAAAGAGCATCATGGAGCAACTCGCGCTTCTCAGTGACGAGGAACGTGCAGCCGTACTTGAAGGTATGGATCCAGACCAAATTCTATTTGACTGGTCGCTGTGGGGACGTCCTGAACAACAGGCTCCTACGCCTGATGACTGGAATATCTGGGCGTACATCGCCGGTCGCGGTGCTGGTAAAACACGCACGGCAGCTGAGTGGGTTCGCGAGACTGCGAAGTACACGAACACCGGACAGAGACGCTTTGCGCTCGTTGCTCGTACCGCAGCTGACGTTCGTGACGTTATCGTTGAAGGTGAGTCCGGAATTATTAACGTGACGCCTCCAAGCGAGCGCCCACTATACGAACCGTCAAAGCGAAGACTAACCTGGCCTAACGGAAACACCGCCACATGTTTTACCGCGGATGAACCTGATTCACTCCGTGGTCCTCAATTCACGCACGCCTGGGGTGACGAGGTTGCCGCCTGGAGGCAGACTCCCGACGCGGCAGGTATGACAGCGTTTGATAACCTACGTGTTGGTACTCGTCTTGGACTTAACCCAAAGATCGTGGTTACGACGACTCCTAAGAGAGTTCCTCTTCTCTACGCGCTTATGGCCGAGGCTGAAAAGACCGGCAAGGTAATCATTACCCGTGGTTCAACTATGGACAACTCCGGAAACCTCTCAGCCGCGTACCTTGACGCAATCAAGGGCGTCTACGAGGGAACGCGCCTAGCGCAGCAGGAACTTTACGGCGAGATGCTAGATCAGGTTGAAGGCGCTCTCTGGACCGAGGAACTTATTGAACGAAATCGCCAGGGCGCTCTTCCTGGAGGAACACCTCTACGCTGCATCGGCGTTGACCCATCGGTCGCTGAAAATCCACGAGACGAGTGCGGTATCGTTGTTGTTGCATCAACCGGCGAGCGAGATCTTTACAAGAGGCAGTCCTGGGTACTTGAGGACGCATCAATTCTTGGCTCCCCAGACGTTTGGGCTAACCGCGTTGTCGAGATGGCACGCAAGTGGGGTTGCCCAGTTATTGCCGAGGTAAACCAAGGCGGTGCGCTCGTTCGCAATGCAATTAACACGATTGACCCAAGCGTAAAGGTTTTAGAGGTTCACTCTAAGGTTGGAAAGCAATTACGTGCGGAGCCTATCACCCTTGCATACGAGCAAGGACGTGTTCACCACATCGGCTACCTAGCTGATCTTGAATCTCAAATGATGAGCTGGATTCCAGGTGAAGGTAAGTCTCCTGACCGCGTTGACGCTTTAGTTCACGCGCTAACCGCGCTCCTCATCAAACCTCCTGCAGGATTTGTTGGTGGACACATCACCGCCAAGTCTCACTCAAATCGGCGCATCCCCTCTCTTCGTTCTACGGTATTTAAGGTTCGCTAAAGCATAAAAGTTGTACACATCATGTTATGGTGTACCTTATGGAAACCAAGCGCCGCTTCGCTCGTAAGCAGCCACTTCCTATCTCTGAAATAAGTCTTCTATCTTCACTAACCGAGGACTCGCTATACACGCGCATTAGAGATCTCTATAACGAAGGCTGGACCTTACAGGCCATCGGCAACGCATTCAGTCCTCCACGTCCCCGCTCAACGGTTCGTTCGTGGGTTGTACGTGAGCATAACTACTCTCCGTTGCTTGCCCCCGTTGTAAAACCTAAGATCAAGATTCAACCAAAAGGCTACGTACCTCGTAAGCCAAAGAGTCCTGGTATACCTATAGATCAACTAGCACGTATAAAGGAACTATCTCCTCTAGCGCGTCGCTACCGCTCCGGAATGCTTGACAACTCGCCAGCTGCAATCGCAAACGCTGAGCTTGGTCAGATCTGTCTTGACCTTTACGCTAAAAACGTGACAGTTCGAGAACTTGCGGCAGCGGCAGTAGTTACCTACCGTGCTATGGCTAGAAGGTTAGGACGATAATGAAGGTTGTACACGATCTGTTTCCCGCGTTCGTTGCGGTTGCTCCTGAGGGTACGTATGAGAAGGTGCAGATGATGACATCATCGCCTATCAGTGAAGGTGCCTATGGAGTTACAAAGACCAGGGTTGTTGTATCCGACACCCGGATTATCGTAGCCGTAGATCACAGCGATGGGCCAAGGATAATCTTTAGTGAAGCCTACGCCGAGTTTCACAAATCAAACGACCGTAACGAGGACTCATACGTGATAACCGAGAACGGGAAGATGATTGCCTACAAGTATGACGCCAACTGCGGTTGCGGATCTCGGCTAAGAAGCTGGAATCCATACCGCCATGTATACTCAGAAAAGGACCCACAAGAATGATACACATCTCAATGACGCACCTGATACTGCTTACCCTAGCAACCTACCGTCTGTCACGACTAGTTATCGAGGACACGGTATCTGATAAGTTTCGCGACCTCGTCTGGAGGTACTTCCCGTATGATAAAACCATCGGATACATCATCACCTGTTACTGGTGCATGGGCTTTTGGTTCTCATCATTATTTGTAATTGCCTATATTATAGTACCAATACAAACGATAGCGGTTTCGGCCATCTTGGCGATCTCCGCGGTTGTTGGTATCATAGCTGCATGGATGGACAGATAGTGTCTAGCCATTCCGTTAAACAAGGACGAGGAGCTTAAATTGGCCGTATTCAGTCGAGACAACAACAATCGACCACAGAACCGTGCCCAGCGCAGAGCTGCAGCAACACGCTCTTCCTCAGCTAACGTAACAAGCATCTTAAATTATTCTTCTCCAGACCCAGTTGTCTACAATTACCCACGTGGCTTAACCGCTGCGGCAGTTCAGTTAAACCTTAACGACAAAGGTGAAGCTGAACGCTTCCGTCAACGCCGTATCTCATCTTCATCTTCATGGCAAGCTGAAGCTTGGGAGTACTACGACGCGATAGGTGAGATCAAGTACGCGTTTAACCTAGTTGCATCTGTTGTATCTCGTATTCGTCTCTACGCTGCGGTTGTTCAAGATCCAGCGGAGACACCAGTCCCTATTCGTAACTCTGACACGGTTGACGCACGTCTTGCGTCCGCCGCAGAGCGTGCACTAACACGTCTTGACTCCGCATACGGCGGACAGGCTGGTCTTCTTCGCGATGCAGCTCTTAACCTTTGCGTTGCGGGCGAGTGTTATCTAATTCAAGTTCCGGAGCGTATCGGACATAACATTCCAGAGTCCTGGGATATTCGCTCAGTAGATGAGTTACAGATCAACGCCAAGGGCGCTTTTGTTATTAACCCACGTCGTGAATATCAAGCAGGCTCGGGTCAGAAGAACGGATCAATTCCTCTTCCTCCAAATGCATTCATTGGTCGCATCTGGAAATCGCACCCACGCTACTCTGAAGAGTCTGACTCTTCGTTACGTGGACTTCTTGATCTTTGCGCAGAGCTACTTCTCCTCAACAGAACGTTCCGTGCAACTGCACGCTCGCGTCTAAACGCGGGTGCACTGTACTTGCCAGACGGACTTTCTGTTGCTGCCTCTCCAGATCCAGATTATCCATATGGTGATGACGCAGATCTAACAAACGAAGGCATTACTCCCGAGGAGTCAGCCGACGAGTTTGAGGATCAACTCATCGATGCAATGACAACTCCAATTCGCGACGAGGAATCCGCATCCGCTGTCGTACCTCTTGTTATTCGTGGACCTGCAGAGCTTGGCGACAAGATCAAACAATTTAAGTTTGAACGTTCGTTTGACCCTGCGCTTGCACAACGTGCAGATCGCGTACTTGAACGTATCCTTCAGGGCCTAGATGTTCCTAAGGATGTAGTAACGGGTCTTGCTAACGTTAAGTACTCGAACGCGCTGCAGATTGATGAAGCTCTATACAAGGCACACATTGAGCCACTACTTCTTCTTATCTGTGATTCAATTACAGTAGTTTATCTACGCCCTTATCTTCTTGCTAACGGATTCAACCCAGTTGACGTTGAGCGCATCACAATTTGGTTTGATGCATCACAGGTTGCAACACGTAATGACCGTGCAGCTGACGCTGACTCTGGCTTTGACCGTATGGCAGTATCGTTCGATTCATGGCGTCGCGCTCACGGATTCTCCGAGGCTGACGCTCCATCACCTACAGAGCTAGCACTTCGTCTTCTCATTGAGAAGGGCGCTATCTCACCTGATCTTACTGAGTCAATGCTTGGTGCAGTTGCGCCAGATGTTATGCATGCAACCCGCATGGCACAACAGGCTGCCTCAGTAGCTCCAATCTCTCCTGAGATGGAGCGTTTGCTTAAGGGTCCTTCAGCAGACACAGCACCAACACCTGAGGCAACTCCAGCTCCCGCTGAAGAAACCCCAACAACAACTGCACCGGCAGAAGAAACTCCAGCGCCTATCGCTGAGCCAGTTTCAGAAATAACTAAGGAGAAATAATAATGTCAAGTCCAATGGATATGCAAGACGATATGGGTGGCGACGACATCATCATGATGCCAGAAGCTACTGAAGAAACAGGAATGATGATGCCCGCCACTGATAAACCTTCAGCTGCAAAGGCAGTCTACGTTGCAATGGCAGATGCCTTTACCATGTACTTTGAGGCGCACGGCTCACACTGGAACGTTCGCGGTGAAGACTTTGCCCAGTTCCACGAGTTCTTTGGTGATATCTATCAAGACGTTTTTGAGTCAGTTGATGATCTTGCAGAGATCGTTCGTAAGTTTGGCTTTGATGCTCCAATGAATCTTTCAGACATCGCTGACGCAACAAACGTTCCTGACACAGAGGGTGACGCGTTTGACCCGATCAGTCTATCAAAGAACCTTTATGCAATTAACAAGGTAACCATCGCTGACCTTATGGCTGCGTTTGATGCGTGTAACGCTATCAACCAGCAAGGTGCTTGTAACTTCCTTGCTGCGCGCATTGAAATGCATCAGAAGTGGCAATGGCAGCTTCGCTCAACTCTCGGTCTTGACGGAAACTCTGACGACGAGAAATAATTAAAGATGACCTCGACTGGTGTACGTCCTGCATCCAGCGCTAAAAACAAGATTAACTTTAGCGCTGAGGTAACCGCTACCCTTAAGAACAAAGTTCAAGAGCATAATGCCAAGGCGTCCGACGGGCGCAAGGCAACTCTTGGAATGCTTAAGGCCGTGTACCGTCGTGGTGCAGGTGCGTACTCTAGTTCTCATCGACTAGGAACAGATCGCAATCAGTGGGCAATGGCTCGCGTTAATGCATTTCTACGTCTCCTTCGCACAGGGCGTCCTGCTAACTCTAACTATGTGCAGGATAACGATCTACTGCCTCACGGACATCCAAAATCATCTAAGGCAAGTGCCTCTGTAGAGTTTAACAGTGAAGACAATGATATCTTTGCTGAACTTCTATCTGAGGAAGACTACGAATCTCCGGAGCATGCACTAGTCGCTATGGCAGAGCTTTCAACGTTAAGCTATGAAGGAATTCCTGCACTACGTGCAGCGTGGATGCGTGGAGTACGCGACAACGAGTCTCCGTTTGACCGCGCGGCCGTTCTAGCTTCCGCCTTAGATAAAAGTAAAGACTCAGACCTTCTTCCAAAGAATCTACGATAGGACACTCACGTGGACTCACTTATAAGCAGACTAGTTGCAGCGCAGGAACGAGAGGCGATATCTCCAAGGATAAAACCTAAGAGTTCACAGAGTCTTCGCGCGTCAATTACGTCCCTCGTCGAGTCTGAAAACGCCAAGGTTGGCGTTGAACGCCAGGTTTCAATTAAGTCCGCGTTTACAGTCGCGTCACGTTCTCTCAACAAGACAGCTTCTCTCTCAAATGAAACACGATTTTTCTCAGCGTACCGCGAGGTTGCGTCATTTCTTTCTCTAGCTCATAATGGTGAGCACATCAACGGCAAGAACGAGCACACTGATCTTCTTCCTGTAGGTCACCCGCTTTCATCGCGCTCACACTTCATGACGAACTTCTCAATGCGTGAAGCACAGGCGCGCTGGGTCGCAGCGGATCCTCGCATTGATGAATCAGTAAAGGAACTTGTTGCGTCTGCTTATTCTCAGCCTTTATACTCAGTAGAGCGTCTTCATGCTTTCTCTCGTGTTCAAGCCTTAACCGCTGGACTTATCCCACAGGAACTTCGCGTTGACACCTCTGTTTCAGCTCTCATCGCTGCTGGAAACGACTCCGCGTCTCGTTCTCTTCGCGCTCGTCTACAGCGTCGTGACCGTAAAGGCCGATTTGCTGAGGAAGGCGGAGGACTACAGTTCTTCATGCGTATGCTTGATGGCGCAATTCACAGCGTCGTTGGAAGATTTTCTGGCAACTCATCAAACCCCGGAGACTATACCGTCGAGCTTCATGGAGTTGAAGGAATTCCTGACGGACTATATGATATCCCTACAAGCAAGACAGAGGCCATTAAGGCAATTCTTCCATCAGGCGCAGTTAAGGATCACGAGTCAAACGTTCAACTTCCATCTGGCGTTAAGGCAGTAGAGTTCTCAGATCTAAAACCTAAAAATTCTCCAGACGGATGGGATCTTGTTGAGGATAACACCGGACAAGATACTGGACCAGACAAGATATTTAAGTCTGATGATAACTACATCGTAGAGGTTTATAACCCTGGAAACAAGTCTGCAGGCAAGGGCATTAACAACGCATTTAAGCAAAACACTAAGTATTCAACTTCAGACCCAGACCTTAAGGATTCAAGTCCGGTAGTTAAAAACATCGACGGGCAAGCTGTAGGTGAGGCTACAACTCCTGCAGAAAAGGCTACCGCTCCTAAGCTTAATGGAAAGTCTCCAACCTATATTCTTTCTCGTATGAACCCGTTTACAGGAAAGAAAGACGCAGTCGTAAGCATCATGCAGACCTGGTCAGATACTCAAGACTACGCTGAAAAGGATCAAGACAAGTTTGATAAGGCTATGCCTGAGTACCAAAAGGCTCACGATGAGCAGCAGGCACTTATCAAGACTCAAGGTGATAAAGAAAAAGCTGCCGTTGAAGCAAAGCAGGCTCAGCGTGAAAGTAACAAAAAGGTTATAGCAGAGATAAATGAAAATCATGCTACAAATAAAGATGTTAATGGCAACGATCTGCCAGAAGGATGGACCGGTTCATCTAAGGATCTTCTTTACGCAAGTCTGCATAACGACCTTGCCAAGGACAAGCATCATTTTGTAGAGTATAACAAGCGCGTCAGTGATGAACCCCCTGTTAGTCTGCCAGCAAAACTTAGTGATGATGGCAGTATTAGTTTTGATGGAAATGTCTATAAGTCATGGGACGAAGTTGAAGCTGCCATTCCTGACGCGTACAACAAGGAGATGCTTAAGCGTCGCGAATCAACTAAGAAAACATTAGCAGCATACGCTGACCAATACGACTTTAATAATGAAGACATTGCAAAGCTTATTGACTCCGGAGCAACCCGTGAGGAAGTTAGACAGTATCTAAAGGATAACTATCCAAAGTACGCTGCAGACTCTGAAGACAAGTCTAACATGGGACCAATGCCTGATTTCCCAAGTAAGGCTGAAAAGGAACAAGAAAATCGTCTATACGCGATTAACTCAGCGACGTTTAATCTTATGCCGGAGAACAAGAATAATCCTCCTAAAGAGAAAGAACCAATTGCAACTCTTCCAGAGGAGCCTGCTACTCCAACAGCGCCTACCGAGGAACCTGCTACAAGTGCAGACAAGTCATTCACTGATTGGACAGTCCCTAATAACGCGTATAAGCTTCAAACAAAGTATGAGTATGAACCACAGGGACGTGTAGATGAGGACAGCTCTGACTTTACAGATGATCCAAAGGTTATCGCTAATAAGTTTACGCAGGATGAACTAGCAGGTGCGCTTACCGAGGCGCTAATCGGTAAAAAGGATTTTGCAGCGATGTTCAAGCAAGAGCTTGACACCATCGGCGAGGACGATGAAGAAGCTCCAGCAAAGAAGTCTAAGCCTGGCCCTAAGCCAAAACCTGTAGAGATTAAAAACGTAGCAAGCGGTGCAGGCGCACTTGACTTTAAGGCTGGAGAAGAATACGTTCCTGCCGAGGCAATCTACGAGGCGCTAAAGGAAAAAGGCGTTGACGCAGATCGTCTTGTCGCGGAGATCTATGATTCAGCGCTCGGTGAAAACAAGAACACGTCTGCACTTAAGGGTGACAACAAGCAAGAGCAAATAAACGCTCAATCGCCTTCTGTACTATTTGATGATCTTTCAGTTGATAAGGGGATCCTAGAGCTTCACTCTAAGCTAGCAACTCCGTCGGTTGCGATAACCAGCGTTGCCATGATGAGTGACGCTAAGGACTCTGGAGATGAACAGAACAAGAGTCTTACAAGCGTAGGAGACAGTCTTAAGGCTATAAATGAAGCTGGAAACTACGAAGGATATAAGTCATTACTGACTGATCACATTGACAAGGCATTCTCTGATAACCCTGATGACCAGCAGGCATTCCGTGCGATGTGGGGACTTCTTACTGCACTTGACGGAGGCACAGCAGACTTTAACGATGGTGACAGCGATTTTGGATATGCTATTGACATGGCCATCAGAAAGCACAACGGAACCTCATCGGATGAAGACGTTGTTGCCTTTGTTAAAAAATGGGGAACGTTTGACGAGCTAATTGCGTCTAAGCTCTACGTAGCTCAGGGGAAGGAAGATATTAACTCTCCTGACTCGCTGGCAGGTTCCTACTTTAAGCTTATGAACTATCTAGGTACTGATAACCAGAAAACCTTGTACAGAGGAATTGAACTTAACGTTGACTCCGAGTCACTAGAGTCGTACACTACTCAAGGCGGATTTGTTTCAATCGACCCACGCTCGTTCTCAGACGACAGAATTCAAGCTGAGAAATACTCTCGCAACTGGAACGCAGATAGTGATAAGGCTTCAGTCATAATTCAAGTAAAACCAGGACAAGCTACAGCGTTTGATGCAACAAACACGAGCATGTACGAAGACGAGCGTGAGCACGTTGTCTGGGGAGACTACACCGTAACAAAGGTAAAGGTTACAGAGGAAAAGAACGGCAAGACCGTATACGGCGTTACCCTTGAAAAGCTTTCGCAACGCGACGCTGTTCTAAACGCGTATCGTAGTAACTCTGATAAGTTCTTACTACAAAATAAGGCAGTAGAACTTCCTGAAGGCTATCATGTTCCTGACCCTGATAAGTACTTGCCGGCAAACGCAGAGGGTGACGTTGTCACAGATGATCCACTGTCTATTGCGCGTGACTATGCGTCAGAAGATCTAGTAGAAGTTTTCCGTGCAGGTATCGAGGACGGATCTGGCACAGCGCAGCTAAAATTTGATGAAGAGCACACGTCGTCTATCCCCATTGAGGCAATCCGTGACGCTCTTCAGATTCAAGGCGTTGACACTAATGAAATCTTAGATGACATTGCAAACACCGAGCCCGGAGCTCACGCCGTTGCCGATGAAAATCCTCCAGTAGCAGATAGTCTCTCTGACAGCCCAGTCACAGATCTTGCAAACGAGATTGCAGCTGAGTATGACCTAGCACCTTACAAGAAGGTTGGCGGTCAAAAGGGATCTAACGAAGGTGGAACCTACGAGGACCCTGAAGGAAATCAAGCGTACATCAAGACGCCTAAGTCTGAGCTGCACGCACAAAACGAGGTGCTTGCGTCTGCGTTGTATCGTGCACTTGACGTTCCTGCCGCAGAGATGTACATGGGCTCAGGTGAAGACGGCGCACTAAAGGTTTACTCTCCAATGGTTCCTGGCGCTCAGGAAGATCTGCAGTCTAAGCTTAAGGACAAGGAATATCTTGCTAAGTTACAGGACGGCTTTGCTGTTGACGCCTGGCTTGCCAACTGGGACGTGGCAGGGTTAGCGTTTGATAACGTAGTTACTGACGAAAACGGAGACCCTGTCCGTGTAGACCCAGGTGGAGCGCTTCTCTTCCGTGCTATGGGTGCGCCTAAAGGAAAACTATTTGGTGACAAGGTTACTGAGCTAGATACTCTTCGTGACTCTAAGATGAATCCTCAATCGTCAGCTATCTTTGGCTCAATGACCGAGGAACAGCAGAAGGAATCTGCGCGTAGACTTCTTAACATCTCGAATGAAGAGATCGGCACGCTTGTTCACTCTGTTATCTCTGATCCAGAGACTGCTTCTAATCTAACAACAACTCTTGAGGCTCGTCGCTACGACATCTTAGATCGTTATGGACTTCTTGCCGAGGACACGTCTACGATAGTAGATAACGCAAAGATTGAAGAGCCAAACACAATCTCAGACACCGTGTCAACACCGACACCTGAGACAACAGGTGAAAAGGTCTACACCACTTCTGATGGTGTTAACATTACTGTTGGCATGAAGGTAAAGCATAACAAGACAGGTGACGTCGGCACTGTTGTTAAATTTGATAACGGAAACGCCAGCTACGTCTACGTTCAAGGTGACGGAGAAACTAAGCCTAAGGTTAAATCTACCAAGCAGCTATCATCGCTGCCTGGCGGTGGTGGAGAAGAAGTATCACCAGTCCCAAAAGCTCCAACGGCGCCTGAGGAAACTCCTGCGCCGGCTGCTCCCAAAGACATAGCACCGGAAGCTCCAGCGCAACCTGAATCTAAAACTGAGCCTGCTGCCCCTGAGGAGCCTCAAGCGTCGAGTGAAACACTAGACACAGTTCGAGAAGCAGATATTGCGAATCTTATATCTGGCATCATGGGTAATGATAACTATTATCAAAAAGACGGCTTTACATTCTTTGGTCCAAACCAAGGACCTGGCCAAAAGACAGAGGGCATCAGTGTTTACAAAGGTTCATGGGAACCTGGCGACAAGCAAATTGCCGAGATATCTGCTGAAGGTGGAGTCGATTGGACAAGCAAGGAAGACGCAGTCGCTAGCTCTGCAGATTTGCAAAAAGCTTTAACACCAGATATTGAAACTCCTCCTGAAGGAATTCCTGCAGCTCCTGAAGGAACGATGACCATTACCGATGCAAGTGGTAATGAGGTCTATCAAGGAATTGAGATTACAGATAAGAAAGGTGCAAAGGGAACTATCATAAAGGTTAATGCCGAGAACTATGCACTTGTTCAATTTGAAGACGGAAGTAAAGGTTGGAGAAGCGCAAAAACTGTCTCTGCTACCGGCGCTGTAAACAACGATGGTCTTCCTAAGTTATCTAAGACAAAGGGAAGTAAGAAGGCAACAGGAGCAGGTGTTGCGCCAATCATCGTGTCAGAGCCGTCTGACTGGTCTAAGTCTGATTTTAATAACATTCCTTCTTTAGCTGATGCAGTTTCCAAGGTTACTGATACATCAGAAAAAGCAAATGGTATAAAAGGTGCATCTGCTGTAGTTGATAGCGACTCGATAGAGGATCTTGACCTTCGTGTAATGCACGTTAAGGACGCAGAGGGCGTTGACGGTTTCCTATATAAGTTTAAGTTAACTAGCTGGGCAGCAAACGATCTTATAGCTAGCTTCCTAAAGAACTCTAAGGAAGAAAATGAAAAGAACGGCGTAATGTCTGAACAGTTTAAGATTCTACGAATTGACGTTGGTTCTGATGGAGTCGGACAGATTAACCCAGAAAAGGCTGGCCATACAAGTAACAGTGGTCTAACATGGGTAGTTCGCACTAAGGATGGAATAACAATTCGTATTAACCGTGCTAATAAGGACGCTACGAATAAGTTTTCAAGTAATTATTATGAAAAGGCTCCAAGAGCTTTTCACAACACTGTAAATATCCAAGCTCCTGCAACGGCAACACCTGACCAAATTGCCGAGGCTCTTTCTCTTGCAGGCGTTACAGCTAATCGCCCTGCTACGCAGGCTGACATTCAAGTTCTTATTGAAAACCGTCTAATGAGTATCTTTGACGCAAAGACAGATGCCAACACAAACCCTAAGGGCAACCTAAGAGAGCAAAGTCTTGCGCGTATTAAGGACAAGTGGGGGATTACACCAGAGGACGTTCAGGTAGTACCTGGTGCAAGTGGACGTGTTGAACTTCGTCTTTCACCAGAAGGTGCGCAAAAAATCTGGGAGGCAACAGGTAAACCTGCGGCTATCCAACACAATCTAAGTATGTACACAGGAGAAACTCCAGGTGCTACATATCAAGATAAGGAAGTTAACTGGCTTGTAGCTCTATTCTCAACTCCTCAGGGTGGACTACTGTCTACTACAACCCGATGGAGCGAGGGAATTGGCACCAACGGCATGTCTAGTCAGTCTGACGTTCCAACGGGCGGTGCAGACTACGTCTTTACTAAGCCTGTTGCAAATGCGTCTGCCAAGGAGTACGGAGTGTCGGGGTCTGCTCCTGCCTTATACTTTGATCCTCTAAAACTTTACGAGCGTCTTGACTTCTACGCCAACCAACACGACGCCTATGGAAAACGAACACCGAATAAGGATGTTATCTCTGCTGCTAAGGTTGGAGCCTACGAGGTTATGTTTAAGCACCGTATTGCCTGGGAAGATCTTGACGTAGTTGTCATGCGCTCAGATATACGTGACGCAGTGATTACAAAGCTCACCGCTATGGGAATTACCACGTTGGGTGGACGTCCACTTGACCAAGTTATCGTAGTAGGAAAGAAGGCATAAGGACAAATGGACAGTCGACAACTAACGTTTACAACTCAAGAACTGCAGGACAAGGGCATCTACCTGCAAGGACCAGCGGTGCTATCTTTTAAGGACGACGTAGACGCACCCATGTTTATGCCAGTCTATGGAATGGGCGTAGAAACTCTAGATGACGCGCCAAATGCTGTTGTATACTCAATAAACGGAAATCGCTATTACCCTCTTGTTAGAGCCCAGGATGTGCATCTAAATGCCCAAAGAGGAGACATAACATTCTCAAGTTACGGTAAAATCTATACAGTAAGAGCATTCGTTGATACAGACGGTTTGTGGGCTTCACAGCTGCACACAAACGTCCCTGCGCAGGCACTGGAGGAACGGTTAATGACTGAAGTTGAAACAGCGTTTTCTCCCGACGCACCAGCAGACGATGAGAACCTATACGCTGCGGTAGACACAGATACTAATCAAGTCAAGTACCTAGTGTACTCAAATGATTCTGGTCTTTACATCCGTGACAACAAGAACTGGCACAAGCTTGCCGAAGGTGATGACTCCCTTGACGATCTTGAGGTTAACGAGATCGACCCTAAGTTTACAAAGATCTTTGATATGGCACAGGCAAATAACGAGCCTATTCTTACTGATGATCTTGCAAAGTATGAAGTGCCTTTTAACCTTGGACCCGTAACTGCGGCTGGTGCTGATACAGCTGACTCATGCCCAGTTGCTACTCAGGACATTGCCGCTAATCTTGCTAATCGCCAGCACGCTATCGACAAAGGTGGATATGGTCCGCTGAATCCAAAAGAGCCTAACGACGATTTTTGGCAGAAGAAGGCAGACCGCTGGGGAGTAGCGTCTGATGACGCTCGTAAGAGCGTGTGTGGAAACTGTGTAATGTTTATTCGTACTAAGAAGATGCTTGACTGTATCGAAGGCGGTCTTGCCGCCGGTGACTCTGGCGCACAAAATGCATGGGACGCGATTGACACTGCAGAGCTTGGGTACTGTGAGGCATTTGACTTTAAGTGCGCATCGTCACGTACATGTGACGCGTGGGTAGTAGGTGGACCAATTACAGACGATAGCCAAGCATCAGAGGAGCAGCAGTAATGCCAAAAGCTGTTGGTACGTCTAACTCGCTAGTGTTCTTTTCAGAGAATAACAAGGGTGTAGTTATTGACAAGAATCTCAACCTTGTCGTCCAAGTAGATGACGCACGTAAACTGGCGTCGTCGTATCACTGGGTACCTTCAGATGAAGAATTCTCAAGTTCAGTAACTGATCTTGCGGCAGGTGCGCTAACCTCACTAGAAATTACAGTTGTTGCCTCCGCTGGTCGCATGTACACCATTCCTAAAGGTGTTCAGAATGAAGCTAAGCGTGCTTTAGCGTGGCATAAGGAACATCACCGTGGAGGAACTCCAGTAGGTCTTAACACGGCTCGCACTCTATCCAATGGAGGACAAGTTGGTCTACGTGTTATTCGTCATATTGCTAAGTATTTTCCTCGTCATGAAGTCGATAAGAAGGCAAAGGGCTTTGAGCCAGGTGAACCGAACTTTCCTTCTAATGGGCGTATTGCGTGGGCTCTCTGGGGCGGAGACGCAGGCTGGCGCTGGGCGCAAGCAATCGTTGAAAGAGAAAACAAGAAAGCGGTAACCGCTGACGGTTACACTCTTCCTGGCTACGTTCCAGACTATAGCGAGTATGCTCGCGCAGTCAGCTATGACGCAGACACCAATGCATTTAAGGACGCGTATAAACTAGGTCCTATGATCGGTCCTACGTTCATGACTCGCGTTCGTCTTGACGGTTCAGGTATGGATCGTCTTTATAAGATTGATCTTGATGGGCAGGTTTACGTTTGGGACGACGCGAACTGGGATGACCTTGGACACGTTGATGGTGACATCTGGACGTATGACAAGGCACTAGATGACCCGTATGACACGTGCCAAAAGGATTGGATAGTCGTAGACGCTGATTCAGCTGTTATCATATCAGCACGCCTACAGCAAAATCCTTTTACATTAGTTTCAGTCGATGACATCGACGCTGATGAGGCAATGCTTGTTTCACAGGCTCTCCCAGATATTGACTGGGACATGGTTGACTTTGCAATCACAGCAGTTGGAGCTCCCGTAGTTCCAACTGATAAGGTTTATACTCCCGAGGAACGCTCAAAGAACGCTAGTTCACAGGTGCGTGACGCCGGTGGAAAGTTTGCAGCTCAAGGTGCTCGCGTTGTTATCGGCGGAGACACACAGAACGGCGTTGGAAGCGTAACTGCCATCAACCCAGATACAAAAAACTTAACTATTAAACTTGATAGTGGTAAAACCGTTGAGGTTCCAGCTAATACAACTCAAGGTGTTGGCGCGTATCTAAACGATGTTGCTGGCTCAACAACAGCCGAGACTCCTCCAATTGACACCAATGGAATTTTAGGTCAACCGCGCACACCGATTGACTCTCCAACTGCACAGATCCCTGGAACTCTTCCACAGATGACGTCACAGGATCTACAAAGTATTCTTAGCAACTTCCCTGCATGGGTAAAAGAACAACGAGATGCTTTCCTTGCAGGACAACCTAAGGTGCCTGCTGCGCCTGCACCTACAGCAAGTCCTAGCGCTGTAAATCCAGTAGATGCTGCACACGCACAGGACGCTAAGTATCAAAAGGAAATGGAAAAGATGACCGGCAAGAACCTTGCCGTTGACGCTTACCAACATCCTCTTCTTGCGGCGTGGCTTAATAAGACAGTTACCACTCCAGCAGGAGGAACACTTACGCCTAATCGCGTTTGGTATCAGCCAATTCAAGGACCAGCGTCTGCGGTAAGTACTAGTACTCCATATGCAGTTACCTCCGCAGGAGACGTAAAGGAAGAGGAAACTCCAAAGCCAAAGGCCGAGGTTGGAACAGAGTTAACTCCAGACACGACTGACGTTCAACCTATCTACGCAGCCATTGTTTCTCCAGATGATCCCCGCGCGGTTCTTGAACTTGTTAGCGTCGTTCCTGGAAGCTCTAAGTCAAACACTCCGATGACCTATAAGAGAGTCAACGGAAAGTGGATTCGTGATGAAGGAATTCTTGCAGATCTTAACTCTGCAACTCCTCCTCCAATTGTTCCTCTTGATAGCGCTACACTTGGCAGCGTGTTAACACAGGTTGATGGCGTTACGGCTTCTCTCTACACTGCAGATCACGTTCTTACCGCACTGTGGGGTCCTCGCCAGGACATCATGCAAGCTGCACTTATGGCAGCAGGCGGACTAGATCGGAATCGTGGAAACGCAGAAACTCTTCGTCGCTATTGGACACACGGTAAGGGCGCACTAAAGATTCGCTGGGGAACACCAGGTGACTGGAAGCGTTGCGTTCGTCACCTTATGAAGTACCTTGGACCTCGCGCTAAAGGATATTGCCAACTTCGCCATCATGAGGCAACAGGCATGTGGACTGCTCAACACGCAAAGCTAGATCGTGGCAAGCATAACTCAAGTCTTGACCAGTTTGACTATCCACATCTTGTTAAGCAACCTGAGATGAACCCTGCGACTGATATTCCACATGACGATTTGGAAATGCCACTAGAGCAGATTTCACGGGAGAACGACCCACACTTTGATTCAACGTGGACACCTGACGATAACATCATCTTCCTTCTTGTAGACATGCTCACCGATGAGAGCCCTAACGCCGAGGACGACCAGGATCCAAACGCGTATGCGGTAACCGCTGCGTTTGAAGGTGGACTTGACCGTAATCGTGGTAACGCTGAAAAGCTTCGCCGTTACTGGTTATACGGTAAGGGTGCGGCAAAGATCCGCTGGAACACACCAGGCGATTGGACACGTTGTTATCATCACTTGATGAAGTACATGGGTCCACGGGCTAAAGGCTACTGTGCGTTGCGTCATCATGAGGCAACGGGCATGTGGACAGGCGATAGCAAGCATCTTGCCGAGGAAGGTAAGAAGTCCCAGCATCACGGTAACTTTAACACCGAACTTGTTTCACTTGACAAGTTCCTAGAAAACTCCTATCTAAATGCTAAGGCAAGAGACGCGAGAAACCGCATGAACGTTATAGCAAGTGGTGAACTTCCTACGGCTCCCTTGGGAGACGGTGCAGGTTTTACCATTCCACTAGTAATTCCTGAGGACAAGGACTCCGGTGACGGACGTCGCTTCCAAAAGGGTGCAATTGAGATGCGTGATCTACCACTTCCTTTGATGTGGCAGATTAAAACAGCTGACGGCCACTCCGGTTCAGTCGTAGTTGGTCGCATCGACCACATGGAAAGAACAGACGAAGGAATTGGAAATGCCACAGGCGTTTTCGATACAGGCGTATACGGTCAGGAAGCTGAGCGTTTAGTACGTAACGGGTTTATCCGAGGCGTCTCCGCGGATATGGATAAGTTTGAGGCAGAGGAAGAAGCTTCAACTGAAACTCTAGGAGAAGAAAATAAGGTTGGTAATAGCCGACTAAATATCACGAAGGCACGCGTCATGGGAGTTACCATTGTACCAAAGCCTGCCTTCCAAGAATGCAGGATTATCCTAAATGAGGATAACAACGATACTAGCAATCAGGAGGCCACTACTGTGCTACCAGACGGAGTCTATGTGGAAGATATGGATCCATCGGAGGCTGCCACGCTCGTTGCTTGTGGTTTTGTCGCCGGCGCGATTCCTGTAGTTCCACCTTCAGACTGGTTCACGGATCCAAAGCTCCAAAAGGCGACACCACTCACAGTTACTGATGAGGGTCGCGTATTTGGTCACATCGCCGCTTGGCATGTAGATCATATTGGAATGTCATTTGGTACCCGTCCACCACGGAGTAAAAGTAAGTACGCATATTTCCACACAGGTGTAGTTCGCACCGACGCAGGTATTGACGCACCTGTTGGCCAACTAACGTTGGCAGGTGGTCACGCTTCATTAGAGGCAAGCGCTCAGGCAGCTGCTCGTCATTACGACGACACAGCCTCGGCAGTAGCAGATGTCCATGCAGGAGAAGATGCCCACGGCATCTGGGTCGCGGGCGCACTTCGCCCTAGCGCAACCCCCGAGCAGATCCGCGCTCTACGCGCGTCTGCCCCTTCCGGCGATTGGCGCCCTATCAAAGGCAGCCTTGAGCTGGTTGCGGTTTGCCAGGTTAACGTACCTGGATTCCCAATAGCACGAGCACGTGTCGCATCCGGCCAGGTAATGGCGTTGGTTGCAGCAGGCGCAAGTGTACTTGCAAAGATGAAGTCAGACCCGGTAGCAGAACTTGCCTCCCGCATTGAAAAACTGGAGCAGTTGGAACTAGCAGAACTTTCTGCTAAGGCTGATGCTATTCGCGCCCGCTTCGCGCCAGTTAGAGAACAAAAGAAATTAGAGCTTGGCGCACGTATGGCTGAACTCGCTACACGCGTGAAGGACGAGCCCGTTGACATGGGAGACTTTACCTACGTTTCGTATCGTGAACGTAAGGTACTTGCTGGAAAAGGTCAAGCCCTTCCAGACGGTTCGTTCCCTATCCGTAACTCAGAAGATCTAAAGAACGCCATTCACACTGTTGGACGTGCGCACCCTGGACGCCAGGACATGGTTAAGAGCCACATCGTTAAGCGTGCCCGTCAACTAGGAGAAGCTGACCTTGTTCCAGAGGACTGGAAGACAGCGGCAGGAAACCTAGAGTTCACGGTAAAGAACCTAAGAGAGCGTTTAGCGGCAATTAGCGCATCGGCTGGCTTATCAGTTGATGGCTCACAGCTAACAGAGCTAACCGTAGTCTCAGACAAGGCAAGAGAGAAGCTAGCTAAGTCTGGCGAAGCTCTTCCTGATGGTTCATATCCAATTCGTAATGAAAAGGATCTAAAAAATGCCATTCATGCGTATGGTCGTTCTACAAAAGGTGATCGTGCAAAGGTACGAGCCCACATTCGTAAACGAGCCAAGGCATTAGGCAAGGAAACATTGATTCCTGAAAACTGGAAGGCTGCGTCTGTTCAAGAATTTGCTGACGCACCTATCATTGAAACGCCGGTGGACTTGGGAAAACCATCAGCGGTTGAGGTTAAAGACCAGCCTGTACAGCCAAAGTACAACGCTGAGACTCAACCGCGTGATGAAAAAGGTAAGTTTAGTGATGTTCTTGCACGTCTAGGAGATAGCTTCGGACCAGATGGAGCTCCAAAGGACATAGCGGATAAGATCGCAGAAACTAAACAAGCAAATGAAGATGGTCGCCTCGATGATGCGGCTAAGGCTGGAAACGAACTTCTAGAAGTTGTAGATCGAATTGACTCACACGCTCTTGATCCTAAGGCACTTGACTCAGTTAGATCTGCAGCCAAGGAGCTAGGTTCAGTTATTGCCAACCTACCGCTAAACTTCGGTGACCAGACTAAAGTTATGAGATTCAGTGATCTACCTCTAGAGACTCAAAACCTCGTGAGAGAGATGATTGATAGAGTCAATAAGCACATCGGACAAAAGGACGGGGAAGTTGCCACAAAGGGCGTCCGCGACTTTATGTCTGGAAGCATTATGTTCAACCAGAGCCAAATATCCTCTGAAATGAGCAAGCTTCTTCGAATACTGACTTAAAATATAATGTATTATTCAATTCAGGTAGAGTGCCTCTCCGCAGTTATTTGCGTTTCGGAGTCCCTCGGCCTTGGACTGATCAACGAGATGAACGAATCCCGTTCATCCTGACTGGCCCGGAGGAGGGACAGTGGACCGTATCAAACAAATGCTAGACCAGCTAACTGAGCTCAATGATGCAGATATCAACGAGTTGCAGACTGCTATCGTCGGCGAATTCGAGACGGTTGAAAAGGAAGATCCTACTCCGCAGACAGTCGACGCGATGACGTCACTTGCTGACATGCTTGACACAGTTCGTGCTGAGGTTAAGCGCCGTGAGGCCGCAGTTGAAGAACTTGCGTCACGCGCCGCTGAAGCCGCAAGCCGAGTTAATGCTGCACAAGAAGACGCCACAAAGGCTGATGAAGAAACACCAGCTGAAGGTGCCCCAGAGGAAGAAGCTAAAGAGACTCCTGAAGAGGAAGCGAAAGAGCCAACACCCGATGAGGAAGCTCCAGCTGTGCCTGCAGCACCTGCTGCTAAAAAGCCAATGACCACCGCGTCAACTGCTACGGAAGAAGGATCTGAATTGTCAACTGAAGAAACAACAGAAACAACAGAGGCTGCTGCACCTGCAGAAGCCGCTGCACCAGAAGTTACAGAAGCTGCACCTGCTGAGGCAGTTGCGGACGCTACACCTGCAGCAGAGGCATCAACGGAAGTTGTTGCTGAAGCAGTAGTTGAGGCACCAGTTGCTGCAGAGGCATCAACTGAAGAAACAACCCAAGTTGCTCAAGAAGAGCAGAAGGAGCAGGAGGCAACAGTGACCGCCGCCGCATCAAATGAAGGAGCATCTTTCGAAGCTCCAGCTGACCGTCGCCCAGTAACAGAGACATCAGTCGCATCCGTGGCAATTACCGCGGGCGCTGATATTCCTGGCTACACAGCAGGCAGTGAAATGAACAACATGTCAGACGTCGCAGAGGCATTCTCAAAGCGTCTACATGGTCTACGCCGTGTAAATGGTGGAGATGGCGAGCAGCACATCGTTGCTTCTCTTCACACATCATTCCCAGAAGAGCGCACACTTACACAGGATGCTGAGTCCAACTGGGCTAAGATCCAAGCATTAACATCACCTGAGGCAATTACTGCTTCTGGTGGCCACGTTGCTCCATACGAAGTTCGTTACGACATCTTCGGTATTGGTTCAACATCACGTCCAGTACGTGATTCACTTGCTAAGTTTGCTGCTGATCGTGGCGGTATTCGTTTCGTAACACCTCCAGTACTTAGCTCATACGCTAACGCTGTTGATGTATGGACAAATGCTACTGATATCACACCTAGCTCAGCTACAAAGGCAAGCCTAACAGTTGCAGCTGCTGCAGAGCAGACTGTTGCAACTGACGCTGTCACATTGCAGCTACAGTTTGGTAACCTTGCAACACGTGCATATCCTGAGTTGATCGCTCGCCACAACGAGCTTGGTCTTATTCAGCACGCACGCGAAGCTGAGCAGAACCTTATGACACAGATTGGTACAGCTTCAACAGCTGTAACAACAACAAGCCTTATCGGTTTCGGTCGCGACTTCCTAGTCCAGATCGGCCGCGCTGCTGCTGCTTACCGTTCACGCCACCGTATGGAAGTTGATGCGCCACTTCGCGCAATCATTCCTGGTTGGGTTAAGGACGCAATGGCTGCAGATCTTACACTATCAATGCCTGGCGACAACGCCATGTCTGCATATGGTGAGATCGATGGCTACGTTGCTTCACGTAACGTAAACCTAACAGCATCATTCGATGCAACAGTGTTTGGCACACAGAGTGCAGCTGCTCTCCTAGAGTTCCCAGATTCATTCGTCTGGTACCTCTTCGCAGAAGGCTCATTCTTGTTCCTTGATGGTGGCACACTTGATCTCGGTATCATCCGTGACTCCACACTCGTTGGCACAAACGATTACAAGATGTTCGTTGAAACATTCGAAGGTCTTGCATTCGTCGGTGTTGAATCTCTTAAGATCACATCAACCATCTCTGTTAACGGTGTAGCTGCTGCTCTCCGCGATACAACAGGTGGCGCTACTGCTGCGGCAATCGAGTACTAAGCCGTACAAATAGTACAGTCGTTGAGGGGGAGCCTGTTTACGGGCTCCCCCGATACGAGCCACTAATTAAAGATTAGGATTAGGAACAGAGAATATGGCAGCCTTTAAAGGTATCCTTCCAGCAGCTGATATTGAACCAATTGAGTTTGGTCTCTTCGCTGTAGCTAAGCCATCTTTGTCTAAAGATCATTCAAACGAAGACCAGTGGACACGCGGTTTCTCTCAGGAGTATGTCACTGAGCCAAACTACGTCCGCGGCTGGGATGAAACATCTACAACAAGCTACGTTGTATCAAGTAACCCAAACTCAAAGCTTTATCGCGAACTCAAGCCTATCTTTATTGAGGTAGAGGATCAGCGCTCAACATTTAGCCTCGCTGGAGAGGACCGATTTGCTCGTGTTCTCAAGCAGCTTGAAGGCGTGTCTCAAAAGGCACTTGAATATGAATTATGGAACGGTGAGATTGCCCTAGCACAGGGATTAGCTAACCCGTTCTTAACTATGCCTAGTGTTACCGTAATCGGTAATGGCGCAAAGGTTTCTCCCCGTCGTGGACTTGCTCTTCTAGAACACTACGTTGGCGAGATGTCACCTGCTGGAGAGCACGGTGTAGTACACCTTACACGTGACGCATTTGTCTTAATGACCAGCAACAACCAGATGTTTATGGACAACAAGGGTCTTCAGCACATGCAGACTGCGTCCGGCGCTCACGTCATCATCGGTTCTGGTTACCCAGGAGATGGACCTCACTCAGTAATCTCTACAATTGCGGTAGCATCTAACGTAGTTACCGTGGTAACATCTACACCTCACTATTGCGCGACGGGCGAGTCAGTCCAGATCGTAGCAACGGTTGGGGCTACAAACTTTGCTGGTACATACACCGTAACAGTGACTAACTCAACAACATTTACCTTTGCAAAGATTACTGGAAACATCTCGGCAACTGCCCCTACGGGAGCAGCTAACGCTCAGATGCAAGGTGACGACAATAGTAAATGGATTTACGCCTCTGGCAAGGTGTTTGCCCACCTAGGTAAATCAGAGGTAGTAAATGACTCTCTAGCTCAAGGCTACGATGTGTCAGGGAACAAGAACGACATCAAGATCAAGGCAAACCGCCCAGCGGTAGCTTACTTTGATCCATCAGTACATCTCGCAATCAAACTAGATCTAACGGCATAGAATTAAACCCTAGAGTCGTTAGCAAATAAGGAGAAACAACACATGGCAACTCAAGATTACGCCGCCAGCATCCAAGGCGTGTCCATTAGGGTTACTCGCCTAGACGCGGTTGGTAATCTTTTGAACAACCCAGGAGATAGCTACACAACACAGGCATTCCTTCGTATTTCATTCACACCTGAGTATGAAAAGGGCGATGAAATTACAGAAAAGGCTGCTGATGGCACAATTTGTGTTGTTTACCAGTCACCTGACACTCTAAAGAGAATTACAATGCAGCTCGCAATCTGTGAGCCAGACCCAGAATTAACGCAGCTTATCTCCGGTGGTCTTCTTCTTCGTAAGAACATGGGAACATACGCAGCAGCTAATCGTAAGTCAGTCGGTTGGTCTTCACCAGCGATTGGTGACGATCCTGCGTCTAACGGCGTTGCCATCGAGGCTTGGTCATATGCTATCAAGGCCGGTAAGAAGTCATCAACGATGCCTTACTTCCACTGGGTATTCCCATTCTGCAAGCTTCGTCAATCTGGCGACCGTGTAATTGAAAACGGTTTACTTGCTAATACATTTGAAGGCTACGGCCTTGGAAACACTGCTTTCCAAACAGGTCAAGATAACCGCTGGGAGTTCCCAGTTGCAACAGAGCGTCCTTACTCATACGCACGTACTGATTGGGCTCCAACAGGTCTAAACGGTTTCTACGTATGGCACGGAGATCTAGCAGCAACTGGAACAACTACAGCTCGCGCAGGCTCAACCGTAACAGTTACAACTACGGCTGCTCACGGATATGCGGCAGGAGACGTTGTGACCATCTCAGGGTCAACTAACGGCTCTGGCGCGTTCAACGGTATCTTTACGATTAACACCGTTACAACAAACACCTTTACTGTTACAACAGCAACAACAGGCACCATCGCGAGCGCATCAGACGCTACGACGAGAGCGCTTGTTCAAGCTGCAGGTCGTCAGGTTACTGACTTCCTATCACAGGGTTCACAGACTGCATACAACGTACCTGGAAACGCCGGCTTCAACGCTGACTACCCAGTAGACTTTATCATTGCGGCAGCAACAGATCCAGTAGCGTAAATCTAGTTTAGCGGGCGGATGTACCTATGTGTAATATGTTACACAGGTACTCCGCCCGTTTTACTAATGATATGAAAAGAGACGTAGATGAGTGAGCTTTGGATTTCACCAGATGAACTGGGACCATACGCTAATACAGAATTCTCCTTTGAGGCCGCTAAGGCTGCATCTAATATTCTATGGGCTTTATCAGGTAGACGCTACACTGGAGCGGTAACGGTAACTGAGCGCTATATCTGTACTCACCGTGCGTTCCTCCTAGGCCCATCAGCACAAACATTCAACGCGACGCTTCTTGATGGAAACGTGTATAACATTCCTCGTGAAGAGTTTAATGACTTTGCAGAGCTAACGTATGACGGTCTATCACCTACGTCCCGTGTTCGTCTTCGTGGAAAGCCAGTGCAAAAGATTCACACGGTTCGTACACGTGCTGGTCGTGTAGTTAACCCCTCAGCTTACTATCTAGTAGATCACTCAGTACTTCAAGCAGCGTCCGGTGTTCCTTGGACTCCTTGCGATATTGAGGTAACGTATACGTACGGCTCAGTAGTTCCTACGCTTGGGAAGATGGCAGCACGCACCCTAGCCATCGAGTTTGCAAAGCTTTGGTCCGGAGATGATGAGTGTGCTCTTCCACAGCGCATT
>Ga0114959_10000332_pt1 | contig 44090 bp, 37 predicted proteins | sample C_130625_EF_Meta_FD_87317 | JGI IMG/M metagenome (GOLD analysis project Ga0114959, IMG submission 87317) | Freshwater microbial communities from Lake Croche, Canada to study carbon cycling - C_130625_EF_MetaG | ecosystem: Environmental > Aquatic > Freshwater > Lake | place: Lake Croche, Canada... | reverse complement strand
GAGCTCCCGTTACTCCATCAGTGCCTCGAGGGCCTTGAGCTCCAGTTAGTCCATCAGTGCCTCGAGGGCCTTGGGCTCCAGTTAGTCCATCAGTGCCTCGAGGGCCTTGAGCTCCCGTAGGCCCTGTCTCGACGCTCGCCGCCCCTCGAGCACCTGTAGCACCTGTAGCGCCTGTAGGCCCTGCCTCGACGCTGGCAGCACCTGGAGCACCTGGAGCACCTGGAGCGCCTGGAGCACCTGGAGCACCTGGAGCGCCTGGAGCACCTGGAGCGCCTGGAGCACCTGGAGCGCCTGGAGCACCTGCGGGTCCAGTCAAGCCATTTCCTGAAACACTTACCCACGTTACGCCATTTGATCCATTGGACTGTAAAATTTGACCCACCGAACCAATAGGTAACGTAGATCCAGGACCTGTTGGACCTGTACTTCCTTGCGACCCCGAGTTTCCAGGGGTGCCTGCAGATTCTCCGTGCCCATTGACGGATATCATAATATTGGTCGGGGTTCCGCAAGTTTGTAGCGTTCGATACCGCACCAAGTCCGACGATCTCATATTCTTTTGTAATGTGAAAAAAATACCATATTCAAAGGTACATGTGGGAATGCGCGCTTTCTGGAGGCGATTTCAGTAATTTACGCACGATATCGGGTGTTACAACAAACGGGAACTCGACAGCAATCGCCAGGTCGGCCTCGAATAAGTTTGTTCCTGGCTTCATGAGTCGAAACAAATTAAGCTTGGAATAAATGGTTTCTATGCACCGTTTCAGATTACGCACGCCCTTTTCTTGTCCAGTGTAGTGCTCAATAATGTACGCTACTGCTTCGTCGGTCAAGCTTACTTGATCCTCTTCTAAGGTGACGTTGCGACGAATCAACGGTGCAAGAAACTGTTTGGCAATCACGGCTTTCTGGCTACTCGTGTACCCTTCCGTCGTTATCGTATACATGCGGTCGCGCAAAATGGGATTGACCTTGCTCTCGTCGTTGTAGCTAAAGATAAAGATGGCTCGACTTAAATCCAATGAGGCTTCTGCGAAATACTTGTCGTGAAACTGATCGTTTTGCGAGGAATCTGTCAAATGCGTCAAGATGCCGATAATCTCATCGCCTTTAGGGGTTCCGCTTACCTTGTCAAGCTCATCAAAATAAAACACTGGGTTCATCGTCTTGCATTGCATCAGCGTAGTGGCGATTTGGCCCCACACGCTACCCTCGTACGTGATGAGATGGCCTTCCAGGTAGCTGCTGTCCGTGGCGCCACCAAGGGCTAGAAACGCAAACGGTCGCTGCAAAATTTTGCTGATGCCTTCTTTAACTAGCGTGGTCTTGCCCGTTCCCATGGGACCGCGAATGGCAATCGCGGTCCCCGTTGCCTTGGGGTTAGCAATGAGCTGCCCAATGTACTGCAAAATTTGCATCTTGGCATCATTCAGTCCGTAGCAGGAGTCGTCCAGCGTTGTCTTCGCCTGCGCCATGAAGGCATGGCACGCTTCGGCACCGTCCGCCATGGTGACAGGTAGCTGGCAGTACTGTCCAAACGGAATCTGCATAAAGCCATCCACCCACGTTTTGAGCTTGTGCAGCTCGCCGTCATGCGCGCTTTTCATGGCTACCAGCTTTTTCAGTGCAATCGCCTTGTACTCTGGCGGCATGGCTGACGTAATTAACGCTATGCGGGGTGGGACCGTCGGTGCGGCAAACGCCTCGATTTCCGTGAGCTGCGCAACGATGGCCGCCTGCGCTTCAGGTGCTAGGGCACCAAAGTACTTGCGCTCGTTGGCGGGCTTGCGGTTTACCAGCGTCATGAATTTCCCCGTCGGCGAATCGGCATCTTCTTCCGAACTCTCTTCGCCCAAGTTGAGGACTAAATTGACGCACATACCTTCTTCGGTCTCGTCTTCGGTTTCGTAATCCGAGTCTTCGGTCTCGTAGTCCGAGTCTTCGGTTTCGTAGTCCGACTCTGCCTCGCTCTCAGACGCGTCCGATTCGGGCGATGGCTCGCCGAGCAAATTGGCCATCTTACGGTTCATGTACTTGCTGGGGAACAGTTCCATAAGCAAGAGTTGATAGCTGTGCGGGTCAAATGTTTCAGGCGGCTTAGGCGGCGGAGTTGCCGATTTGACGCGCTTACGAAGATTATAAGAATGGGTCATTCTTTGAGCGATTTACTATAGTAGAAAGACAATTGCGTTTATTTCAATTTTTTTTAAAAGGGTCTAGCGTAATCTTCGGCGGCGAGTTCGTCGTTACGCAGTTTTCGAGCCAAGGTTTTGAAGTATCCCATTGCATATATCCGACTAAAATAAATCTTGGCACCAATCCATGGATAAGGACGGATATAGGCTCTTTCATTTATCGCCCCAGGAGCGACACGACGCCCTTGCCTGTTTGCATGAGACCTCAATTGATTACAAAGGACTGAAACAGTTTATCGATGGCCCGCTTCTTCGACACGTGCAACAGGTGCCAGGGGCGACTGACCCCGTTTATGTAAAATTTCGCATGAGTAACAATAACAATTCCAACGATGCAGCTGTGTCCCACAGTGACGTGTACAATTTCTGCCGAGGGCCCATGCCGATGTACACCTGCGTGTGCTATTTGGACAAGGCCGAGCTAGAAGTCTATCCTGGATCGCACACAAACCCTCGCCCGCCAATGGCGACACTCAAACCTCGCGTGTTGTACCTTGAAGCAGGCACGCTCGTCGTGTTTCCCGCTTCGCTCTTGCATCGAGGGGTGCATTTCAGCAAAGGAAAAAATCGGCGCGTCCTTCAGGTATTTGAAATTTTTCCTACCAAAGTGGCTTTTGAGGCGTTCTTGCCGCGGCTTTTGACAGTAGACTACTCTCGCGGCAAAAATCGCCAAAAATCTGCCCTCTACTACATTGCCCAACACAAACCGCTGGTGGATATGGTGAACGCCGTCATCTTGCGTCTTGTGTATTTTGATGTCCAATACAAGGTGACGGGCAACGATTTGCCGCCTTGGCGCAAACAAGGGCGCTACATTAGTTACGAACCTGGGGGGCGTATCAGCTACAGCGATGATTTGACGCAGCCCTGGAACATCAATGTCGTTGTCGAGCCACACGCGACAAGTAGCGGGTCATCCTTTTATTTAGGGTGTTACGCCGCGCTCGTGGTTGCCCTAGCCTTGGTGTATACGACAACGAAAAAAAATAAAAAATGACCCCACTCATTCAATGTCGACGTGCGTTAGCATGTGGCGCCGACAACACTGTTTTGTAAGACCCAAACGGTCCAGGGTTTCGCCTTCGATACTCTTTTTGGCGCCTTCTGTATAGTACGTAGTCGTTCGCTCGTCTTTTTCTTGTTTCACAACGGAGAGGAAGTAGCGATACTTATCGCCCAGAACAGTACCGCATGTAAAACATTTCACGGGAATAATCATGGTGCAATTATACTACTCTATCCAAAAGAATGTTTTGTATCAATTTTTTTAGGTCAATAAAACGGTCTCTTGCGACGCGATTTTTCCTGTCGGCGGACGCCACTCAGAGCGGACGCGATTTTTAGAGCATTCTCGCTTTAAAAAACGGCTCAGGCGCAAGGCAACCTCGCGGCTTAGTGAAGAGACGGGCTTTTCGGGATGCCATTGCGTCCCATAAAATGGAAAGTGGGTGTACTCAAACGCATTGACGAATGGACGCGGGGATTGGTCGCTCGTGTCAACCGAAATTACTTTCAAGTAGTCGTGCATCCGCCGCGTTTGCTGAGACGTGGGGTCAAACCCGCGAGCGTGAATTTGGCGCGTCACGGGTTCCGCCGCAAGCCGTTTTTGCATCGCCGCGGAGAAAACGCTGCGCAAACGGGACGCCCCGCGAAAACGTAGCGTACCATTGTGTGTTTTTGGAATCTTGGCCATACGACGCACGCGAGCGTGCTGACCCATGAGCGCCAAAAAATCAAACCCTAGACATGTACCCCAAATGGGATAATAATTGCCCCGCCTCGTTTCACGTTGAGCGTGTTCAAACGCGTGCGCATACGCGCGCTGCAGCGTGGCGTACTGCGTCGGCGCGTGAGTGACGGCATTTTCTATCGCCCCGCCGATCCAAACAATACCATTGACGGAGTGAAGGTACTCGTCCAAGTATGCCGTATTGTACGGAATGACGACAGGCAACGCGCCTGACATTTCAATCCATTCCAAGTAATCGCGTTGCAAGTACGACTCGGCTTTCGAAATATTGGCGAGCGGCATAGGCGCACTAAATATACCGATGCGCACTTGCGCTGTCATACTTAAGGGCGCCTAAAAGATGGGGTCAACCCGCCCAATCACATCAATTTCAAATCATTTGTCTTCAATAAAAAAACTTAAACCTGTCGGGTCATGGTAGATGCATGACGGTACTCTACAATTGGAAATTTGAAACCAGCTCGCTTGGATCGCTGTACCTCTCGGGAGACCTATGGAACGGCAAGCATTGGGAAACGAGTGACGTTTGGAAGCTCGAAACGCTTGACGACCGTTACCGCGTTACCACTAAGAATTCGGTCTACGAGCTTTACTGGTAATTATTTCATCATAGGATTGTCGCTGATTGTCATGCCGCAGTACTCCTGAGGAGCCTTGCTGTAATCCACGGGCTCGTAAATGCCCGTTTCCGCAGCGTTTTCCAGCATAAACCGAAACGTTTCCCAAAAATCGGGGTGGTGACCCACCGAAACGGTCATGAGATGCGTGAGTTCGTGCAGCGCGACAAAGGTCAGCGTGTTTAAATCAATTAATTTCATTTTGTCCTTTTGTTTGCGGAGACAAAAAGCGAGTTTTCGCCCCTTGTTTTCTGAGTACGCCGTGAATTCGCTGGTGGGGAGTGTCTCCACAATGCGTTTTGGGTTAAAATTTTTGACGAGTCGAATGACCCGCTCGTCCTTGGGGTACGTCCGCTTCATGTAGGCCACCATGTCTTTCATTTTCATGGTGACTTCCGCTAGTAAATCGGCACTTTCCTTGAGTTTGGCCGTATCCCGCACGCAGTACGTATTGCCGTCTTTCGACGACACCACGCATTTTAAGTTGAACGAGTCTGAGTTTAGGTACCACCCAAGGGCAACACAGCCCACAATCACCAGCATTGCCCATTGACGCCCGTTCATGTACGTTGCAGGTGATATTTTTATCACCTCTCTTTCATGATGTGGGTCGCCCTTGTCGTGGCTGCAGTCTTATGGGTTGCGTCCACCCCGTGGGAGCGCGCCAAATCCTTGAACGGCTGGCACTACGGGTTCGACAAAAAGGTCACCTACAAACGGTTGCACAAGGGCCGTTTTCGCACGGATTGTTCAGGGTTCGTATCTTACGTCCTCGGCCTGAACCGTTCCATGGGGTCGTGGGAAATTGTCGACGCGTTCGGAGCGAAAGCGGTCCCAACGATCGATGAAAGTCGGCTGCGACACAAGTCCATCATCGCGTATGACTCAGGACCCAAAGGGTTCGACAAGGACCGCATGAATGGCGTCGACCATATCGGCGTCGTTTTGAGAGGCTGGGACGGAACGCTTTATCTTTGCGATTGCAAAGAAAAACATGGAGTGCGCCTTCGCCTGTTGCACGAAGGCGTCGTGGATTGGAATACTTTTGCGTTGGATAAACGGTTTGGGACGGAATACATGTCAAAATTTGGCCCGCTGTCGAAAACCTTTTACATCAAATATTGAAAAAAAAATTGGCGATTTACGCTTCGGGGTCCCCTTCCACGTCGTTGAATACCAGCGCCATGCCTGCCCATGCATTTTTGACGCCGCCGAAATCGATTTTGGGCCCAAAACACCTGCACAAGTAGGCTTGCACGTGCTTGGCGCTCGGGGGCTTTTCCCCGCTGCCCTTGTGGTTGGCCCACCACGTGTTGAGGTGCTTCTGCACGTCCGTCCAGCGAATTTTCCCGCCCGTTTCTTTCTTGAAACTGGTCTTGACGTATTCGGCCAGGTTGTCCTGATCTTGGCGGTACTCTTGCGATTTGGCAAGTACAGTGGCGCAGTCCTTGACGTTGCCCTTGGTCTTGAGGGCGCGGTCTACGAGCATGGACATGAAGACCCCTTTCCACGCCTCAAACTTATCGTCAATGTTCTTGTCGACCTTGAACTGGTACGGCTTAATCTCGTCGCCGTCAACGGGGTCTTCAGTAAACAGGCTCATGAACTCGCACATGCGAATGCGGCGCCAGGTTCCGTCGTCCGTGCTCTTGATATCGAAAGGCGTGTTCGTGCAGACGACCAGCTTGAACTGCGGCGTAAACGTGACGCTGTCTTTGAAGAGCGCGCGGCCCTGCAATTTGTCGCCTCCCGTCAACTCCTTCATGATGCCTTCGTTGATGGTGTCTCCCAACGACGGCTCCTGCATGACGGCGTACCGCACGCCCATGAGCTGCACAATCTCCGACGACGTCCCGCCAATGCTGGTACGCTTTTGCGTGATCAAGGTAACGGGAACGGTGGCCTTGTAGTCGCCCAACGCCTTGCCCATGAGTTCTACGAACTTGCTTTTGCCGTTGCGCCCCGCCCCCGTATAAATGTTGAACGTTTGGTTGGTGTTCATGCCCATCAGAGTCGACGCGGCATGATCCCACATATAGGCGCGCAGCTCCTGGACAGGAAACAGTTGCCGCATGAACGTCTTAATTTCCTCTTGGATGGGTTCGTTCTCGGGCCCCAGGGGGATGTACGGGATGTTGGTGCATTTGGACGTGTAGTCGTCGGGCAATCCTTGGCGAAACGGATGGGGCAGCGAGAAATCAATGACTCCGTTGGTAAAGCACAGGATGTGGTTCTTGTTGTCCAAGTTGTCCATGAAATGCGGCACGTAGAACAGGTGGCACGCCTCGCGCATGATGTTTTGCTTCTTTTCTGTTCGCTTCAGGTCCACCAATATGATGGCGCACTGGTTCATCCACCTGCGGGCGGCATCTAATTTTTCTTTGTTGTCGAGGGGAAGAACTTTGGTCACTTCTGCCATCGCCTCTCTGGATTTGTCCTGAAACAGTTTGAACATGCCGTCGGGAGAACTAATCCTGCGCCGCAAGTTTGTCCCCGAGTCCATTTCCGTCCACCGCTGGCCGCTGTACTCGTACCAAAGCTGATTGCGGATTCCCACGCACGCAAAGTAGTCCTTGTACAAAAAATGCAGGACCGTGGCAAAGTCCGTCTCCGTCGTTTGTTTTTGTTTGGTGATTTCCGTGACAAGGTGGTCGAGCGTTTTCGTGCGAATGGCTTCGTACGCCACGGGGTTTTCCGTTCGCGCCCAGTACGCAATCGACCGATCTGTAAGCATGACGTCCTTTTTGACCCATGAGGTCCACATGTCCTTGAACTTGTCGACGCTGGCAAACGAAAACTTGGCGCTTTGACTGCTGAATTTGACCCAGCTCGGAAACAAACGGTCGTCCGTGTGCTTGAGCGCAAACCCCACTTTCAGCCACTTGTCGTAGTCGTCGTAGAACAACGCGGGCAAGCACATGGCGTACTCGTGCGTCTCGCGCAGCTTCGTGTTTTCCTTGCACTCCTCAAACAGGGCTTCGAGCGTTTCATCGAGCGTGGCTTCGGTGAGCGCGACGCTCGCCGACTTTTTGGCCGTCGGTTTCGGGGGCGCGTTTAAGCCGTTGTACTCACTTTGCAACTCAGGCACCAATTCGCCCAGAGGGTGGGGGTACTGGACCGACAGTTCAGGGAAGCGACGAGCGACGTCGAATTTGTCGAGGCGCTCGGGCCACACCTGAACCGCGCCGTCGACCTTGCGGACACTGTGGATTTGGGTGAGGCTGTACGCTTGGTGGCCAGGCTTGCGCGACCCGTACAGCTGCCAGCCCGTTGTGCCCACGAATACTCCGCGGTCGAGCACCGAGTCCCACGAGTTCGTCAGATGCTCGACTAGATCGTCCCAAATCGCCATTTTCGCTAGCAAGCGGCGGTACAACATTTTTTTTACGGTTCGGTCGAGGCGGATGCCAAACACGAGGTGGATGCCGTCTTTGATGACGTCGGGTTGGACATTGACTTCGGGCTTTTCAAACACAAAAACGTCAATGGGGGATTGGGGAGCTACGAGGGCGTCCAAGAGGAGCCCCACGGTTTCCACAAAAGCAACGATGTGTTCGTTGATGTATTTTCGCTCCGCGGTTTTGTAGCGGAAGTCGAGGTCAATGGCCAGCGCTCCGACTTCAGCCTGAATTTCGGTAAGATGTTCGTAGTTGAGGCGCGTAAACACGTGCGAGTAGTAGAGCTCGTAAAAGGTTGCAAGTTCCTCAGAAGGGATGCTGTAGGATCCTCCTCCTTTGTCGCCGTCAGGGATGCGAGTGTGCGTAACAGCACCCTTGGTCTTCTTAGCGCTGTGCAGAGAGAGGAACTCGCTCAGAAATGTCATTCTTAAAAGGGGGGGAGAAGAGGTTTATTATACCCGATGGATTTTATTTTTATCTCAATTTTTGCAATCGTGTAAAGTGGTCGGCGAAATGAGTGAGAAGCATGTGGTGCACGTCCGTCAGCACCTGTTTGCGTTCGGTGTTGTACGGACGAATGACCGCCACTGCTTCCTCGTACGTAAAGTACTGCATCGCGCTTACTTCCGATACTTGAAACGGGCCGTCAGGGTCAGCGTCGCAAAACCCTACGTAATACTTGTGTTTGTAGGACTTGTAGTTGGATCCCGTAAAAATTTCCTCAAACGGCAGCACGTTCCGAATGAGATTCAGGTTCTTCCGCGAATGCCCCGTTTCCTCTTCATACTCCCGAAGAGCGCACGTGAGTTCAGTTTCGTTTGCGTTGCGGCGCCCCTTCGGGAACCCCCACTCTTGGGTGGCCCACGCGGTAGTGCTCGCAGCCACCAGCTCGGCCAAACTTTTGGGCACGGCCCCGCGCTTCAGCAATTCAAATTTTTCACGGGAAAACGAATCTTCGTGGGGGGTGCCCCACAGGTCCGCCGACAGTTCGGAAAACGTTTTTACCAGCAGCGCCTCTTTTTCGTCCACAGTCATCTCATTGATCAAATTCATAATGTAGTCGGGGACGTGCACGCTGTAGCGGCCTCGCATGAAATCCACGTACCCCAAGGTCTTGCGTCGACATATCATGAGGTATTTTCCTTCACGGGTCACGTGAATAACGCCGTTACTCGTGATAGGATGCTTGCAATATTTGTACCCGTGGGCTAGATTTCCACAGTTGTTGCAGCCCATCATTCCGTAACCTTCATGGATCGGTTTATCTACCTTTTTTTTTACGGCTTCATTCCGTCGCGAGCCGTAATACAGCTTCGGTACCACGGAGTGACGCCGAAGTAGTCCCACATGGGTTTCTCGCAGACCAAAGAGCAGTTTTTGGCCATGCATTTGTTGTACTCCATGTCAAACAAGTCCAGCCATGATTTTTGGCAACAGCATCCACCGCCCCGCGTTTTACGCGTCCGTCGTTTGCGCTTCACCCGTGTAAACCGCATTTACACACGGGATACATTTTATCTAGGTCAGATTGGGCCTTGAATTTTTAACAGCGTAAGGGTATGGACCCCGTGGTATGGGGACCGCACTACTGGTTTGTGCTGCATACGATTGCATCCAATTACCCAAAAACGCCAACCAGTATCCAAAAAAAAATACACTACCGTTTGATTCATAATTTTCACGAATTCATTCCGCACAGGGAGAGCGCCAACCGCTTCAGCGCGCTTCTGGACGCAAATCCCGTGGCGCCGTATTTGGATACGCGCGACGACTTGGTTCGGTGGATGCATATGATCCACAACCACGTGAATGCTGCTTTGGAAAAGCCCGCCGTGTCGTTGCACCGCCATAAAGATGCCATGAGAGCTCTCTACGCGCCGACAGCGTCGCGTCTCCAGAAGCACGTCAAGGAAACCCACGCGCTCATTTATGTGCTCTTTGTGGGTATGCTGGGATTAGTTATACTGTTAAAACGGTAAAAATTATATCCACATAAGTGTATGTCAGTGCGGGCGCAAAGTCCTGGACCGAACACGACGGTAAAATCAAGGCGAACGGCGAGAACGGTAAAGAATTGCCCCAAGGGGTTCGTGTGCACGCGGAGAGCTCATTTTAACGCATGCCCTCGAGACTATGTACGGGCGACGAATGGTCGTTGCCGCAAGCTAAGGCGAGACGAGTACTACAGCGCCTATCGGTACCCGTGGAAGTATTTTTCTAAAGCCGAACTGGATCACATGAATTATTCCATTCAAGAACTGCTGGATCGCAACGCTACGCCCGAGGATTTGCACGCCCTGGGGTACGCCCCATCCGATATTTCAGGACTCTTCGCCCAGGAGCTTGAATCGGAGCTTCCTGCGGATGCGCCTATCCACATGCACGAGCGAATTACGCCTGCGAGCACCATTGAAGAGCCCGACGACGTGTACATGCCATCGGGAGAACCTACCGTCAACGAACCTATATCCGAACGCCCCGAAATCGAAGACCTGATTGCTACGGAGCCTGAGCCTGTGCCGCCACCTGAGCCCCCGCCCGAATCGGTCCCGCCTCCCCAGCCAGTCCCTTCCGTATCGGAGCCCGACTCTCTTTCCTACTCCGAAACCGAATCCGCTCCAACCGAAGCCGTCCCTGAGCCTCCTCCCGTCTCGGAGGACTCCACGGCCCCAGAGTCCGCGCCTACAGAACCCGTGCCAGACCCAGTGCAATCAACGGAGTCTGCTCCCATCACCGAGTCGGCTCCTACCGCCTCTGCACCCATCACAGAGTCTGCTCCTACTGAGTCTGCCCCCACCACCGAGTCAGCGCCCACCGAGTCAGCGCCCACCGAGTCAGCGCCCATTGAGTCTGACCCCATCGACTCCATTGATTCGGACTCTGACGCCGAATCCGAGTCGGACGTAGACGATATTGATCGCCACATAAAGGATTACGACGTCGAGGCCAAGCAGTACGAAGAAGAACTGCATAAATTGACGGATAGCGTTAGCGATGACATATGAATTTTGTATGCCGATGACAAATGATCTTTTCCAGAGATTACCGCAAAAGTGTCATTAATTGGCAACTCCAGGGTTTAAGGAGCATCGGCCTTAGCGACAAAACGATTGGCTTTTTCGTGCGCGCCGCGCACGTTCATACCCCAATTTACATTCTTATTTACCTCATTTATGTGGGGGACATTTGGGGTTCTCTTTTAGTCATTGTCGGCCTGTGCTTCGGATTCGTTTATTTTATTCTTTTTGACGGATGCGTCCTGAGTAAATTGGAGCAAGTCCTGGACTCAGAAGACATTACCATTGTAGACCCGTTTCTGGAAATGGCACGATTTCCGAAAACCAATACGAATCGTATGCGACTGTCGCTAGGGTTTGGGTCAGGCTACGTTCTTTTCTGCATGATCATCGTCTACCATCGCTTCGCGCCACCTGGATTTCCCGTACTTTTGGAGCCGCTATAGAACCGTGCGGCCGACACGCTCGACCGAAAATGCAACTACGCCCCCTTTTCGCACAATGGTGTCATACGTATTCAACGAGTAGTGCGGGGACGAAAGTAAAAGCGGTGGGGTTGGTGCATACGTACCCCATTGGGTTTCCGACAGCAAGATCTCGGTTGAACTCACATCGTGGACGATATGATCAACGATCGTCTGCTCGTCCAGCAAGTAAGCCCGCAAATGCGGAAAGCGCTCTAACTCGTCGGCCAAACGCGCGACATAATTGCTCGGGCGCCCTGTTACTAAATTCCGCTTGGGCAAGTGCAGTCTCCCTCCCGCCCATCGGCCTAGTACACTCGCAAGTGCCCCCTCTTCGATACCTCGGGTGTCGTGGTACTCCACTCGGGCGTCCAACACCTGTTTTACCATGGCGTAAAGGTGTTCGGCTTTAGGCCCGCGCGCCTCCAAAATGCGGAGTGTTTGTGCGCGCAGACGACGATTTTTTAGCGCGAGACGCAGCACGGTGCGGCAGGTCGAATACATACGCGTTTCTAGAGTTCGGTTGGAGGCAGCGACGAGGGCAGGATCGCGTCCCTGGTCAGACGCATACTCCCACTCGTGCTGAAAGTCGTCCCCGTAGCGAGGCAACTCTTCCAACGCGGCTTTCTCCAAGCACGGCACAAACTGGTCGGCTTCCGTCATAAGCCCCACGCATTTATTTTGAACTACCACTTGGAATCGGGGGGCGCACACGATTCCTTGCGCCGCAACGTTCGTCAAATACGCCCGCGTTTTTGACGGAGACAGGCGGGGAGCGTCCGTCACGTCCATGACGGCTAGGTTCGGTACGGGAGGCGACGGGTAGCACGGCACAAGGCAGTCGCCCATGATCCCGACCACCTTGCCCTTGTGCATCAGCTGTGGTCCCGCCACTACCTTGGCAACTTCTTCGGCCGTCGAGTACCGCCGCGCAGGAGCACACACCGTTTCGTACAACTGGCGAATTTTCTGCAGGAAATTGGATTCTTGAAACTGTTTGAGCACGACACTTTTCCCGTCCACCGTTTTGTCCTGCCAAATGGGTTCATACCCGTTTCCTTGCTTTAGCATCAAAATGGTGCTTTTCTTTGGGTTAAATTTCCGCTTGCTGAAATAATTGGTCGGGCAGATCAATTCTACGCGACCCGTGTCGTGGTTGTCTCCATTGAAAATGACCAAATTGTAATCCACCAGTTCCCACAAAAACGTAAAATCAATGTCCGTGGAGGTCTTCAAATAGCCGACAAAATTTTCTTGGGGCGAGTTTCGGCGAAACTGGTTGGAGGCGTCAAACGCAAAATGGGCCGCCAGATTTCCGTTCTGCAGCGTGTCGAACCGCCCTTCGACTCGCTTGACCAGCAAGCGCCTTACATCCGCTACAGAGACATCCATAAACGCCGCCAAACAGGCAAGAAACGTGGCGTCTTCAATGCCTTGGCGAAACCACGAGGCTTTTCCTAAAAACGCCGCGATGGAGCTTGGAATTGCGCTTCGAGACCCTGGCTTCAGTAGCCCCGTTTGCGATGTTTGAACCCGTGTCGGCACTTTTGTAGGCGCGCTCTTAGGCGTGTGCGACGACGCGTAGCAGCACGGTACAGGATTCTTTTTACTCACGGCTGCGCGCATCCAGCTGTAGGTGGGGTCGAGCGCGTACGACGGATCGCTCACGAGCGTGTACTTGCGCCCCGTCGTGTTCTCATGCCACCGCAAGAATTCATAAATGTCTTTGCTGTCCGCGTAGCCCTCACGCTCTTCGTCAGGACCTATGAGACGGTCCTTGTGGTTTTCTTCTCGATACCGACGCTCAGACATGGGCGCACCCACAAGTCCCGTAGGTCCCCGATGCGACATGTCCCAGTACCGCGGGCAAATGTAAAAGTTCCCGTTGTGGTGCAGGGGCGGGTTTGCAATGCCGTCTTTGGTGGCCACCAGGTTGAATGGATCGGGGTTGGTGGGGTCTGACGCAATCGCTTCATACTCGCTTTCCGTGAGCGCGATCGGCATTTTGTCCTTCAGGCACTGCTTCGACGTTTTGTTCGTTACCGCAGCGCGCGTTTTCAGTCGGGACAAGGCGAAAAAATCGTTGGCCAATCGGCGGTTGGGGTCGTCGCCACCGCCTTCTTGGTCGTCTTCGGAAATGTACTCTTCTTCGGAAATGTAGTCGGGCTCGGCATTTTGAAAGAGCGCAGTCACGTAGCGCTTCAACTCGTCCACGTAGCCAAAATGGTCCACGTTTTTCAACACAAACAGTGTTCCGTTGGCGCGCTTTTGAACTTCTACGGGAATGCCTGGCACCGCCGCCTTTCGAGCCCCGCTTTCGGCAAACGTCTCGATCGCTTCTCGAGCCTCGCTCTCCGAGAGGCCCAGGCGAACTAAACTGGGCAGCGCCTCAATGCCTTCTCGCCGCAAAATTTGCTGCGCCGAGTCGTACACGTTAAAGTTGGACACTCGCTTGTAAATCAATCCGTTGCCGTCGGTGGCAAACACGTGCAGCAGCGGTGACCCGTCAGGAATGCGCAAGCGGTCTCCGTCAAACCCTTCCTTGATCAGTATGTGAAGCGTCGACGTCGCAATCCGCGCCTCGGACAACACTACGGGATGAAAATACGTTTCCACGGCGGGGGCGTCGGGTACACCCCATTGAACGGTACTGTTGAGACGCAGTAAATACGGGTTGACGTGCGTCTCCACCAGCGCTTGAAGCTCCGCAGGCGAGTGCGGCTGCGGCGAGGACCACTGCACTTCCACCGCGCCCGTAACAAAACACGTGACGACAAACGGCCCCAGCAAGCACGAAAGAGCGCTGTCGCCCGTGCGCGCGGTTCGTAGCTGCGCGCGCGTAGCAGGCACCTTGTTCCCCGAGGCGTCTTGGGTTGGGGCGTACACACGGACGCGCGGCTCGGCCGCATTCAAGCGCAGCAGTTGTACGTCCTCAGTTGCGTGCAGCAAGCGAAACGCGTAGTCCAGCGGCACCAAACGATTTGCCTGCGTATCCATCACAACCTTCAGCTGCGTAAAGCCGACATGCAACGCTCCAGGGTCAGGCCGAACCGTGTCTAGGTTCACAAACTTCCCAGGGGGTTTTAGTAGGTACACGGGCGACGGCACGGCTGTCGCCCCCCAAATTCGATCTCCCACGAGGGGCAAATACTCCAGAAGCACGCGCTTTCGTTCCGACCGCGCCTCCGCCGTTCCTGTAAACACGGGCTTCACAGGAATGCCTGCGGGCGTATGCTGCCCCAGTGACACGTACATCTCGTACGTGCCGTCGAGCGCAAGGTCCAACAAGTCGTGGTAGGTGTACGTCGCCTTGGTCAGCTCGCGACTCACTTGCAACGTCTCCAGCAGTCCTTGCACTTTAACTTTCTCTACGGGGTACTCGAAGCCTTCCAGGGTTTCAGGGTCCAAATTCATGGCCACCAAATCGCTGTACGTGTAAGTGGCTTGGTCCAAATGGCGCAAGTTGCCAAGTACGGCACGAACTTGGGCGCGGGTGATTACGGAATCAAACATGGCGTACAGCTGCCGTGTGGAGAGTAAGCGACGCCGTTTGGCGTACAGGTACACGGGCCCCACGTTTAGTTTTCCCTGAATCGCCTCAATGGTATCGTCGGGATAAATAGGAGATATGGGGTCAACGGATTTCCCGTCAATTGTAAACCTCATACTTAGGTGGATGTAGAATAAAAAAAACGTTTTAGGGCTGCGTAAAAAAAATAATGGAAAACTTGTCGCCCTCGATGGCGTTGTTGTAATGTTCCCACTGGGACCCATTAAAAATGGTTGGTCGATGGTAGGCATTGTAGGGTACGCCATTTACCACGATTTCGCCTCCCGTATACTTTCCAAACGAGATGAGCATGCTGTCGCCTACGTTTTTTCGATCTTTGTGGGGCGGGCACTGCAAATTTCGGTTGACCTGGATAGACGTGAACGTAAATCCGAGATCCGCCCCTACTTTCTTTAGGGCCTCGTAGACATCGGGGAATTTCGTGCTGTACGACGAGAGCACTCGGGTTCCACTGTTTTTGCGCGGCCTCACTAGTCCAAAGACGCACCCCCTGTACGTTGGAAACCCGAGACGACTTCCCGTACCGCTTTTAATGCGCGGAAAGGTCAGTGGGTCCATTAGGGCGTACAAACTAGACAAGTCGTAGCTGTCTAATTGCTCGACCATAGTTTTTCTATGTTCTTGTTCATTTATATTTTTTCTCCAAAAATAAAATTTGCCAGCAGCACATTTTATTTTTATTTTTGTTTGAGACTGCTGTTTAGTTGGAGTAAGCAAGACCGCCCATGCCGCTCATGATGCGAAGCACGTTGTAATTGACCGCGTAGACGCGCACCTTGGCCGTCTTGGTGCCCTCCACCGTGGCGTTGGAGAGAACCAGCTGCAGGGTCGCGTTATCAATGCGGGAGAAGTTGCACGTGCCCGACGGCTGGTGCTCCTCGGGGCGCAGAGCAAAGGAGTACACGTTGATGCCGCTGTCGGGGGTGCGAGTGTGCGCAAAGAACGGCTGCACCAGGTCAAAGTAGCTGCCTTCGCGCTCCGAGAAGCGGTCCTGGCCGTTGAGCTGCAGCTTGGCAGTCACCACGGGGTTCTCGCCCCAGCAGTGCAGCTTGAGCGCGGTCTCGGCAAGCACGAAGGTGCCCGCATCCGACACGTAGGACTCGGGGCCTGCCGCGGAGAAATTCGGGGCATCGTACGCCGCAACCGAGGCGTTTCCTGGCTGGGATGGCTGGTTCCACATCTGGTTGTAGATGATGCCTGAGCTGTCCATGGCGCCTGCAGCCTGGAAGAGTCCCGACGCATCAATGAACGCGGTGGAGGTGCCGCCCGCACCGCCTGCCGCCACGGAATTGGGGCCGCCAAACGCGTGGATCGCGTTGGGGAGAGCGTCAATCGCGTCGGTGTAGTTGAACGGCTGGGCTCCGAGCGTGCGGTACAGCATGGCGTTGCAGTCCAGCGACGAGCAGTAGTCGACGTTTTCGTCGGGCTGCACCACCCAAATGAGCTCCTTGACGGGGTGATTGAAGTTCAGCTTGATTTTGTTGGACGAGGACCCGACCGACTCGTCGCCCGTGAACTGCAGCTGCTCGATGAGGTACTCGTGCGGGTTCTGGGCCATGCGGCGGCGCTCGTCGGTGTCGAGGAAAATGTAGTTGACGTAGAGCGAGGCTGCCACCAGCGACTGGTTGTACGCCGTGGTGACCTTGAGGGCAGGCACGGGGGTGGTGCCCGCGTTGCAGCCGAGGTTGCTCACTGCCCAAAGGCACTCGTCGATCGGGCGCAGATCGATGTTGATGCGCACCTCGTGGTACTGGAGCGCAATCAGCGGGAGGGCTAGACCAGGGTTCTTGCAGAACCAGAACTGCAGAGGAATGTAGAGCGTCGTCTCGGGGAGGGCGTTGCGCGGGGCGCAAATCTGGCGAGGGGCACTCGACTGGCACGGGCCGTCGACGGCCGCAAACGAGGGATCCGTAATGTACGTGAGCTGAGTGGTGTTGCCGACCATGGAGTAGTAGCCCTTCTCCTGGGTGGCGGTCATGGTGAGCTGGTTCCAGATGTGCATCCAGTCGCCGTACTGGCGGTCGATGCGCTGGCCGCCGATCTCCACCTCGACCTGCGAGATGAGCTGCTCGCCAGGGAAATCCAGCCAGCGAGCGAACACGCCGTTGGACGAGCTTGCCGCGTTGCTGCCGCCGACGGTGTTGGTCATGCTCTGGTTGATCTCGGGGAGGGTTACCTGAAGAATAGTGGTGTAGGCAAGATCGCCGTTACGGGAGATCGTGCAGGTCACGCGGCGCCCGAAGTCGGCCTGACCGTTAAAAGTCTGCTCGATGGACTCCATGGCAAAGTTGGTGTAACGACGGTACGTCACTTTCCAGAAAGTAATCTGCGGGTTACCAGTAAGATAGACGTCCTGGGCGCCGTAGGCAACAAGCTGCATTAGACCGCCTCCCATGTTATATCTTGGCTAAAGAAAAAAAAATCGGCGGGTTTGAATTTAAATAGTGACTGCGGTATTTTAAGGAAATGCCGCTCTTTAAACCCAAACCCAAGGACGACGTGCAGGGCATGACCCTGGACTGCAAGCACAACGAGTTCTTGCGCAAGTTCAAGGAAGAAGAAGAAGTCGGCGTGCCGCGCCTAGAAGCCGAGCTCGCGCGCCTTAAAGCGGAGCTGCGCGAAACCCGAGGCATCGATGCGCATTTGGCCCTAAAGGATCGCATGCGGGGCATACGGCGCCAGATTCGGCAGATGACAACGGCGAGGACGCGTTACTTCCTAAACAACAGCAAGCACATTTTCGGGTATTTTGAAGAAAAGAAGCGTATTTCGGAGGGCAACACCGACAACGTTACCGTGCTGCACACTTTTTTCAACTTGGAGAAACCCGTCAACAAGCAAAAGATGACCACGCACGTGAAAGCCTACTTGGTCAACGTCGACCAGCGGTTTATGGACGTGGACAAGTACGTGGAAAACACGGCCGTGTGCCGCTCGTGCGAAAAGGGGGAACTGGTGCCCCTGGACTTTGAGGGCGTCGTGATTTGCAACTGCTGCGGCGCCCAATTTCGGTATTTGGTGGAAAACGAAAAGCCGTCCTATAAAGAACCGCCCAAGGAGGTGTGTTTTTATGCGTACAAACGGATCAATCATTTTCGCGAGATACTGGCGCAGTTTCAGGCCAAGGAGTCGACGCAGATTCCCGACGACATCTTGGAAAAGATTTTGGCGCAGATCAAAAAGGAGCGGATTGACCTAGCGACGATAACGAACAAAAAGACCAAGGAAATTTTGAAGAAGTTCGGGTACAACAAGTACTACGAGCACATACCGTTCATCAAGGACAAGCTGGGGATAAAGCCTCCCGTGATGTCACCCGAACTCGAGGACAAACTGTGCAACTTGTTCATGGAAATTCAAAGGCCGTACGCCAAGTTTTGTCCCGCGGACCGCGTTAACTTTTTGAATTACTACTACACAATTTATAAGTTGTGCGAGTTGCTAGACGAGACGCGCTTTTTAGGGTTCTTTCCGATGCTTAAGGATCGCGAAAAGAGGATTGAGCAGGACGAAATCTGGAAGAAGATTTGCGGGGATTTGAATTGGGAGTTTATTCCAACGGTTTAGAAAAAAAAATGAACGGGAATAATATGCCGATTCCCCATCGTACTCAAGCGTTTAATCAAGAATTAAGTGCAGAGGTTGCTCGTTTAAAAACTCAGCTGGTCGAAGCAAAAAGCAGTGCGCCTCTTCAAACGGAATCATCGCCTATTTACGTCAGTTGCAATGGGGTTGAGTTTCCTAAAATTTCTGCAGCAATACAGGAATTAGAAAAGGAAAGCGATGCCTTAATTGCGCTTTTGAAAAATTAATTCTGGGATTTTTTTTATCATTAAGTAATATGCCGTTCAATACAATTGCGGAGGCTGAAGAGGATTGCGACGTAAAGACTAAAACTGCGGATGCAAAATTTTCTAAGGCAATCAAAGATATTTCGGCAAAATTTATAGGAAAATCCAAGCAATTTATGGCTCTAAACACCCAAAAAGATGCGCTCGAAGATCAAATGCGAGAACTACAATCGACTTTAGATGCTCGTCAAGCCGAAATAGAAGCGAAAAGACTTGAAATCGAAGCATTAAATGCACAAAAGGCCGCTGCAGAGGCTGAAACTGTAGGTGCAAGAGAGGCCGCGGAAAATAAAGTCCGAGAACTTGAAGCCGCACACAAAAAGGCTCTTGACGAAGCTGCAGCGGCTGCAGCGGAGGAGGCCCGTTTGAAAGCTGTGGCGCTTGAAAATAAACAAAACCGAGCAGGCTACGAAGAATCGGATGCGGCATTAGAACAAGCTCAGGCTCAGGAAGAATTACTTGAGGCCCTTTCAATGTTTAAAACAAAAGCAACTAAAGGAAGTTTGCCTGAGGGTTTTACACTAAAAGAAGATAACTCAGCCATTGTTCATTCAAACGGCCGAGATACCATACCCATAACAGGTGGGCGTCGCACCCGACGCAGGCGCTCCTCTCGTCGACGACGACAATCGCGCAGATAAAAAATGTTCACTTTAGTTTATGCCCTTGAAGGAAGAGCTTGATAAGATTGAAGACATGTTTACTGACGTTTTAGGGTCGTGGGCAGAACAACGAGAAGAGATCGCGGCATTGAAGGCTATTCCTGCCTCAGCCGAATGCGTAGCACTCAAAGACGAGCTTGATGCCATTAAAGCAGCGGCCGCAGCAGCTGTTGCGAGGACCGCCGCTGCGTTAAGTGCATCCAACATTGAAACTACGGATTCGCTGGATGAGTTACGCACCAAATATCAATGCATCAAGCAAAATTACCCACGGGATACGTCGTTTCAGGACGGCCTTGATGACCATGCCATACAACAGCAGGGGCGGCGTATAATGGACGTGTACGACAAGTTGTTTAACGGCGTTGCGCGCATGTATCTTGCCCTTAAAAGTGACGAACCTGATAAGAGCCGATGTATAATTCAAATTACAAATAACCCATATGCAAAAGTAAAAGACGGTAAGGTCACTCTCGATGATGTTGCTATAAAAAATAAGGCGATTGAGATAGCGCAAACGAAAGTTGGTGTAGTTCCCGTGACTGAAGTAGAAAACGAGTTGAGACAAGCCGTCGCCGAACAAGTTCAAATACTAAAGGGTACCCCCGTAACGTTTTCTGACTTGACAACAGATAATGAAACAACGAACCCAACTGTCATTCAAGTAGGGACGGAACCGACGCCAATAAATTTTAACAATAAGTTTTTTGACATCCTTGCAGGAGATGCGGCCCACAACGGCCAACGATTGGTAAAAAGCATGCAATCTATGATTAATGAATGCGAAACATCGCCGCTCTCATTGATCGTCTATGGGCAGTCGGGAAGTGGAAAAACAACGATTGCGTTAACATTACTCGAGGCGGTAATAAAAACCCGATCAACGTATTCAATGTCAGTGGTTCAATGGTACCAAGATGGGTGGTTAAGGGGTACTCTTCGCATTCATGATATGGTAAAATGTATTGATTACACTGGCAATTCAGGTATAGTTTTAGAGGATGAAGGTAGGATTGTATTTAGGGGTAATGCAGCAGAACGAACTAAATACGACAGTATGTTTCATATTACAAAAGCAAACGCAAACGTAGATGATAGAAGATCTATAGAATCCCTTAGAAAAGTTGCCGAAAAAAAATTTACCTTTGGTCAAGGTCACATTGAAGTTGTAGAGGACATAACAACTGTTAAAAAAATACCTGTAAGCGAAATCAAGAACTTCAGTTTATTTTTACAAAAATTAGAAAAAGTTCGATTGACGCGGGAAACGAAATTAAACCCTGAATCTTCTCGGTCAGTTACGTTTATAACGTTGTACGATACTAGCGGCAAAGCAGTTTTTCTTTTAGTAGATTTGCCTGGAAATGAAGAACGCGACTACGATTTAATTTTAAGATCGCGTTTTGACGAAAACGGATCTGCTACAAATTATACTCAATTTTCGACATGGCCACTAAATTTAGAAGCCGACACTTTTCAGCATATTCTACCGTGGATGCGTGAATTATTCAAGGAGAAAAAAAAGAACGCAAAACAAGAAATTAATCCTAGAAAAATTAGGGCTTCATTCCACCCATGGGTGCAAAAGATTGAATTCGCAAAAATTGTTCCCTATCCGAAGTCATCAAGATATTATGACGGGTACGGCCCTTCTACTGCTACAACAACGATCGAATTTACTAATTCAAATTTACAAGGAACCCGCGCATTTAATATCAAGACGGGGGAAAATGCAGTTAATTCAGACAAAGTTGCCTATTTCTTAGAACCAATGTGTCGCGCAAACAGCGCACTAGTCTTAGTACTTACCAACTACCGTACCTTACTTACTGCTAATACTCCAAAATTCCTCAATTACGAGGATACAAACCGTTTGCGACTATCGACAATGGCCGATACCTTCCAGTTTATCCAAGACATAGAGGCGACAAAAGTTGGATTGTGTCAATTACCGAAGGTTGGAGGAAATGTTAGATCTATATATGGAAGCAATCCGACAACTCGAAAACACCATCAACTTATTACGCGAAGAAGTGGACCGATGCCGCCGCGCAGGAGCAGGCGCGCCCTTAAATTTACCAGGCGCATCTGACGAAGAAGAATACCAAAAATTGTTAGAAGCAACTAAGGCGGCAGAACAACACAATCTAGTAGGCGATATCGACAACAGTACCGCAACTACAGTAACGTTAGTTGCGGCGGACGGTGCCGAGAAGGTGTATGAAACTATTCAATCATCGGACTTTGATAGCATGCCCGTGATATTTCAAAAAAATGGTATACCTTTTGATCCCGTAACCCAGCAAATTATATCAAATGGAGAGGTCATTAATAACGATACAGACTTAAACGAGTTACCTGGATTGACAAGATTCGAAATTACAAACAAAGCAGGGGGCACTAAACGCCGCTTATCCAATCGCGCATGGCTGCCGCGGACTTTCGTGCGGCGGGCGCGTAAGCGAGCATTGCATACAGCGAAGCGGTTTGCGCTTCGGGAAAGCCTAACTCGCAGCGCGCGTACATCGGCAAACCATCGGCAAACGAGAGCAGCCGCGCGCGCCCTTTAGCAAACTTCGGGTCGTCGTTCGCGGGAGCTACCCACAGCGCCCGCTCCTCTGCAGTTGGTGTTCCCAGCACTTTGTAAATGGTCTGCAAGTGCTCACCCTCTTTGATGCGCGCCCCCGAAAGCGGATAACAATTGTCGCTTTCACTCATCAACGGGGTCGGCGTCTCTTCCAGCGCATGCCGCACCACCTCTGCAAAAATACACCCCACGCTAAAGACGTCTGCACTCTCGTCGTACGGCAGCATCAGGGTCACTTCGGGCGGGCGGTACCACCGCGTGTACACCAGCGCGCTCTGCAGGGGGTCTGACGGAAGCGGAGCATGGTCCCTCGGGGGCGGGTACTTCGCGGCGTGACCGAAATCTGCCAGGCACAACCGCTGGTCGTTCAGTAAGATGTTGGCGGGCTTCAAGTCGCGGTGCAAATACCCGCAATCGTGCATGTGGGCCAGTCCCCGCATAATGTGCAGCAAAATCCAGTTGCCTTGCGCCAAGGAAAACGTTTCGCCGCGCAGCCGTTGCGCAAGTGTCATGACCCAGCACTCCATGACAACGTACAAATGCCCGCTGTTGTACTCGTAGTCAATGAGGGCTACAACGTTTGGGTGGCAGCAATCTTCAAGCGCCCGCACCTCTCGGTCCTTGAACCGATCGTCTTCGTCATTGAACCACTTGACCCACTTGATCGCGCGACCGCACCGCGTTCGCGCGACTTCTCCAAACGACCCCTTCCCCAACACACTCTCGACTTCATAAGCTCCACTGAATACGACCGAAAGGTTCATTGAAATGAAGTTGTGGTTTAAAAAAATTGATTCGAAAACTACGGCTTGATGGAAAGTATTGTTTTTGCTATGGACCTCCGCCAAACCAAACTGACCAAAGACGAATGGGTAGGCATGGAAGTGCCGCTGCCCGCGCCTGAACTCGAAGTTCTCAAATTCATTCAGCAAGCCTACCACACTCCGTCGCTCGTTATCAACACGTTGCCGACTCTCTACAGTTACCTCAAGATCGCACCCACGCCTGCGCTAGACGTGCACCTCTTTCACCTGTACGTGCATTTGCCTGGCAATGTGCCTGCCGCGGCATCTGTCAAGCTCAAAACCGCCGACGCCATTCGCCTTGCCAACTCCAAGACGGTGGGCAAAGATGTCTACGAAGTCCTTGTCGCCGACGTGTGCCGCAAACTGCCGTCCGACGTTGACAAGTACTACTACACGCTTCACTATTTGGACGGTCTGGCAGTGTCGCACCCCAACCCTTACCTGAAGAAAGTAGTAGCGGATCTGCTTGCAAAGTACGCCCCCGACTTGGACGCGATCGTCGCGCGCGCGTCGGAAATTCTCGAGCGCAACCCGTACACTTACAAGTACCAGAACCTGCAGCTGTACGGGCACCAGTTTCAACTGATTGAACGCATCAAAACCAGCGACCCTCAACTGATCCTCTACATTGCCCCCACGGGCACGGGCAAGACGCTCTCGCCCATCGCGCTGGCCGAGGGGCGACGCCTCATTTTCATTTGCGCGGCGCGGCATGTGGGTCTCGCCTTTGCGCGGGCGTGCGTCTCGTCGCACAAAAAGATTGCGTTTGCCTTTGGGTGCGAGAGTCCCGCCGACGTGAAATTGCACTACTACGCCGTCACCTCGTGCACGCGCGACCGCAAGTCAGGCGGCATTCGTCAAGTCGACAACACGCAAGGCGAAAAAGTGGAGATCATGATTTGCGACGTGCAGTCGTATATCTCAGCGATGCGCTACATGCTGCAGTTCAACAAGGCCGAGACCATGGTCATGTACTGGGACGAGCCGACCATTGGCATGGACTGCGACGACCACCCGCTGCACGCCATCATCCAAACGGCATGGCGCGAGAACGAAATTGGAACGGTTGTGCTGTCGTCCGCGACGCTGCCCCGCCCTGCAGAAATCGAGCCCGTGCTGGCGGCGTTCAACGACAAGTTTGGCGGCACGGTCGCCTCGATCTTAACCTACGACTGCAAGAAAACCATTCGGCTGCTGAACGCCGACAACGAAGTGGAATTGCCGCACCATCGCTGCCCGACGTGGGAAGACCTGCAGGCGTGCGCCGCTCATTTGGACGCGCACCGCACGCTGCTGCGGTACCTCGACTTGGCATCCGTAGTGGAGTTTCTCGGCAAGGGCCCGCACTTTACGAAGCTCGACGACGTGACCATTACCAAAATCAAGCTGCGCTACGTGGAGCTTCTCAAGGCAATGCCGCGCGATACTTGGGCGGCGCGATTCGAGCGCGAATGTGCCGCACGGACCAAAATATACGCGTCCTCCATTCACGTGACGATGGCCGACGCGCATACATTGACGGACGGTCCTACGTTGTACTTGACGAGCAAGGTTGCCATGGTGGCGGGCTTCTGCTTGCAGGACGCGACGCTGCCTCCGAGTTTGCTCGAGGGCATCAAGCAGGCCATGTCCTACAACCGCGCGCTCGGAGCCAAGATTGCCCAGCTCGAAAAGGACATTGATGACGCGAACAAAGATTCGGACAAGGAAAAAAAAATGGCAGACGGGCGCGTCAGTGCCCCCGTGCGCAAAATGCAGGCGGAACTCCTGCGGCTGCAGAGCTGCGTCAAGCCGCTGTCGCTACCTGCTCAGCACATCCCCAACCGCGCGGAGCACTTGGCTCGCTTTGGGCATACAACCAAGGAGGCCTTTACGTCCGTCCTTGAGCAAGACACGCTGGAGCAGATTTTGGCCACCGACGTAGAGGACACCTGGAAACTGCTGTTGATGATGGGCATTGGCGTCTTTGCCGCGCACGACAGCGCCAAGTACATTGAAGTGATGAAGCGGCTTGCGACCCACCAGCAACTCTACCTCATTTTGGCCGACACTGACTACATTTATGGGACCAACTACCAGTTTTGTCACGCCTACATTGGCAAGGACTTGTCAGAACTCACGCAAGAAAAAATGGTGCAAGCCATGGGTCGAGTCGGCCGCGGCAAGTTGCAGCACGAGTATACGGTGCGTGTGCGCCATCCGACGATTCTGCAGACCCTCTTTATGCCCGTGGAGAAGAAGGAGGTCGTTACGATGAATCGATTGCTGGTGTAAAAAAGCGCAAAATTTTTTTTTGGACTGCTTAAATAAAATGCTTATATGGATCGTTGCTGGAGTTTTGCTGATCCTACTCGTTGTTTTGAAAACGGGGCGTGAGGGCTACGAGCAGCCTCCAGGTGTACGCTACGTCGGCATCGGGTCCACGACGTATCTGCAAATGTCGCAGCTCAAAATCATATCAGGGGGGGTCAATATAGCATACGGCAAACCCGTGGCAGCGCTGTCCGAGATCGTTTCGGGCATGGCAGCCAAGGCCGTGGACGGTACGTCAGTCCCTCGACCGTTCCCTGACATTTACGAGTCGTCGACGGAACTGTCGGCGTGGGCAGTGGACTTGGGCAAAGAAGTGGTCATTGATGAAATCGTGTATTACAACCGATCCGACGGCTGCATGGACCGAGCGTCCAGCATGAAAATGATTCTGTTCAATGCAGCAAAAGAGCAGGTCGGTCCTGAAATTCCGTTTACGACAGAATCCGAGCAGCGGTTTACGTTTACAAAATCAGCAAGCGATTCGACCAGCGGAACGAGTGGGTCGAGTGGGGCGAGCGGATCGAGTGGGTCGAGTGGGGCGAGCGGATCGAGTGGGGCGAGTGGATCGAGCGGGTCCACGGCAGTAACGTGTCGTTCAAAGACGTCCAAAATTCCGTGTTTGGATACGAAAGAGGGCGACCTGAACTGCACTTGGTCAGACGCGACGGGCCAGTGCAGTCTTCCTACGACAACCACGTCAACGTCGACAAGTCAAAAATGTAGCACGAAAACCACGAAACCCGACTGCACGGGAACCCTCATCAACGCAGAAGACAACCTGTACTGCTCTTGGTCGGACGCTCAAAACAAATGCTCCACCACTGAAATGGGAGATGCCCCAACCACTACCTACGATGCTACGGTGGGGGTAGCGTCGTTCACGGACGTCTCTAAAACGTGCGCGACATGCACGGGCGCAGGCTTTTTTTGGAACGACAAAGACAATGCTTGCAGTACGGGATCAGGCAACGGATTTGAGTCTACCTGCCCCGACCCATCGCTATTCACCACGTGCGACACGTGTTTGAACGCCAAAAATTATTGGGACGGGTACAAGTGTTCGGGTACCAAAAGCTCAACCTCGTTTGAAAGTTGCGCGGCAGTGCCCAAATATACCAATCAAACCTGCAAGACGTGTACCGACGCCAATGGGTACTGGAACGATACGAACAAGACCTGCAGCGAGCTTAAAAAGAGAGGGTGGCAAACGAAAGAGCAAGCCGTGCAAATGGGCCTCGAATGCTAAAATAATCTTCGCCCTATTCAAATGAGTGTGCGGCGAAGTCCCCTTCGCGGTGTGACAAAGCTCTTGAGTGAAGGGGGCAACGGGTCGGTGTACAAAGTCATTTACACCGACGGCGCGACGGGCATTTTAAAAATTCCCAAAGGCGCAGGCAAAGACAACCTCATGTACGAGTACCTCGCGGGCGTAAAACTCAACCAGTTGCGTCACGTGTTTCCGCAATTCATCGAAACCAAGCACGTATACTATTACAGCGACAGTCTCGGTAATCCCCCTGACATGAATCGCTTGCACAATTTAACCCCTCACAACCCTGAAAACGGGTGCCGCACTGCGGGCCACCAAGCTCTTCTCATCAAAGAAGTCGATGGTCCGTCCCTGAAAACGAAGCTGAACGACAGCGACTTTCTCGCCCACGACCTTGCAGGAGTGCTTTTTCAAATTTATTACACGCTTCATATGCTAAAACATGAGTTCACCCATTACGACCTTCACTCCTCCAACATCCTCCTGGACAACCCTGTCGGCGGTAAACCCATGCTGTTCCGCTACACGGCCTACGACCCCCCGATTGAATTTGTCTGTCGCTACGTTCCTAAAATTATTGACTACGGCCGCGCGTTTGTCAAGGGGATTGACCTCAGCGGCCTGGAGTCCTCAACATGCAACACCCCAGACTGCGAGCCCGACGGGAAGCAGTGCGGCTTCACGTACTACCATCACGAGTTCCAAGACGTTACCAAAGCGAACGTGAGCCAAGACCTGCGGCTTTTGGTCAACCTACCTGGGCCCTGGGCGTCCTTGAGCCATAAAGTTCGCTTCGGCTACCACGTCCCCGAAAAAAAAGTGCGGTTCACGACTGAAGAGCACAAGGTGGGCCAGTGGCCGCGCCGCATCGTCAACGTGACGGATGCGCTAGCGGCGCTTACGGCGCGCCTCCCCTCCAAAAAAAGTAGCTACGCGGCTATATTCACGATTAATGGAACGCCTAGTGGCGACGGTAGGCGAGGAGAATACAAATTTGTGCTTGCGCAAGCGGGCGGGACACGGCGCAAAAAACGCAGACGAACTAGGCGAGTGTAAGGCGCATGCGTCGCTTGTGCTCAAGTTCGTGCGCGCGGCAATACATGCCTAGCATCTGGCTTGGAAAGCGTGTCTTATGTGTATTTTCTACACACATTTGACAAAAGAGATCGCTGCGGTTCATGTAGTGCTCTGTAATGGCGCAGACGGGGTCGGCGCAGTCGCGATCGTCTTCCGCTCCACAGACACTGCAGGCTTGAATGCGAGGCGGGTAGCCAAGCAATTTACCTGCTCGATGGGGGCACCGTGGGCAATAGCACTCGACGACGCAGGTCGTGCAAAGGGAGCACATGATGAAGTTGTGATTTATTTTAACCCGCTCAAAAAAGCATCAAGTTCGTTTTTCATTTCGTTGGGCTTTAAAATGGCCTCGATGTCGGCGTATTTTTTTTCAGGGCGCTGGACAAGGTCCGCGACACGGGGCACTGTTAATGTGGATTGTAAATGGTTGTAAATTTGGTGCAAGAGGAGTAGGATGCACGTCGCTACTATGGCGGTGCGCAACACGCCCCACATATTTTTTTCAAAGTATTAATTTTCTAGCCAATCATACTCAGCGGCTGCGCAGGCAAAACGGCACTTAAGCAAACTAAGGCAACGACGAAATAAATGTACGGCATGTATTCCTCTTGAGCCGCTCCTGCAAAGCTCATGATCGTGGTTAAAATAACTATGGCAACTATGCTAACTAGCACGGTGGTAGCAATGCGATTTAGCATACAATGCGCGCTGGATTTATTTAGCCCTCCGTTCACTTCACTCTTCTTCGGACGAATCAAGAAGAGAGGGCCGACGCCTGCGCTTGACTATGGGCTCTTCGTCAGAGGAGGTGTCGAACGCGGGGGACGGTTGCCGTACCCGTCGCCGCACCATGGGCTCTTCGTCGGAGGACGTGTCGAACGCGGGGGACGGTTGTCGCGCGCGTCGCCGCACCATGGGCTCTTCGTCGGAGCACGAGGGATGCACCACCTGCACCAAGACGTCTTCATCGGAGGACGACTCGTACTCAAGGACCATCTTGGGCGGTGGCTGGAACGCCAGCTCGCGAGCGTTGTAGCGTTCTTCTGAGCGCCGCGCCAAAGCACTTACGTCGCAGTTGACCTTGTATTTAGGCTTCCACAGTATTCCTTGCATCACTTTCAGAACATCCCGCGGCACGTTGTTGATCTCAACATCGTTGAGCTGAAACTCCACTACCCCAGGCACCACAATGTAGGGGCTTGAAATCAGTTCGTAGAAAAACGCTCGGTTCTGGGCATCGCTAAGCCTATCGCAATGAATACGAATTTCTTCCCGAATGCGGAAGAGACTCAGTTGCACTTTTATCGTAAACTTTTTGGACATTTTTTCCGAGGGGGGTTCAGGTTGTGTTGAAAAGATAGGATTCAAAAAAACAAACAATTGATTTAAGATCTAGGAATTTTCTAGGAATTTTCTAGGAATTTTCTAGGAAATTTATTTTTTTTTTAAGAAATCGCTCGTTTTCTCAGGGCGTTCCGATAAAATAAACTCCGACATCTCTTTCGCCGTAGTTTCGGATTTGTAGTACTTCGACAGACTCGCAATCAGCAACTTTTTGTTGACGGGTGCTTTGGTACGCCGCGTTTGCCTGACGATTTTTCCGTCTGTCATGTCGATTTCGTCAATCTGATGGTCCTTCATGAGGCGCACCAGATCATCCGCGTACGTCTTTTTCTGCATCGTCAGATCCTTGATTTGGCGCCGCAACTCGGCGATCTCCGTATCCATACGCACCCATGATTTGATGGCGGCGGCAATTCGATCCCTGTCCATGTTTACTCCTGTTACGCGCATAATTCTTAAACCCCTCGTTTTTCAAACACTACACCAAAAAAAGGGTAGTCATGCCGAAACTCGAGCATGCGCTGGATCAGTTGACGAAACGACACGTGCGCGTAATACGTGTTGAGGGAGTACAAATGCAAAAAATACAGGTGGAGCCATGGAGTAAACTGGTCTAGCTCCTCGGGCTGCACCGCCTTCAGTCGGAAAATGGGTTCGTGTCGGTTGCAAAGGGGGTTGTACACTCCGACAACGCGCATCATTTCGCGAATTTCAGTGCGTCGCTTCGAGGCGGGCATGTTGTCGATCGTCGCCTTGATGATGTGGTCCCGCAAGAGACTCTCGTAGCGAATCTCAAACGTATCGATCTCAAAATCCACGCCGACAAACAATGAAAACAGCGGAGGCACTGCGTACGCGCTTTCCCGCAACATCAAATAAATGGAGTAGAGCGTCGGTTTTTTGAACTGAAGGCCCGTGTAGGGGTTTTTGATGGCCACGGGATCGCAAATGAATTCCATCGAATGGGTTAGCGAACTGTGGATTAAGTTCAGCAGGTCCGACACTTTAAACGTGTATTTTTTGCCCTGATCAAACACGTTCATAAAAGTCTTTGGCGCACCAAACGGCGACAACGATAAATCCATCGAGGTTTGGCTTGGGCGGCGACGACGAGCCCACCTCACAAGCGCGCGCCGAACCGTCCAAAAGCGACGCAACGACGTCGCGTGAATGTCCGTCAAGAAATCTTTCAAAGGAGGAGGGACGAATTGATTGGTTTGGATATAAGCATCAAACGTGGCACCGCGTTTGATGGTTTTCAAAAGCATCATCGGAAGGTCGTGGAACGCATGCAGGCCGTTTTGTTGGCAAAACTCTTCGTACGGTCGTTCGTGCAATGCCTGCTTTATGAAGAGGGCGAGTGGCTCCATGGTTTTCAAATAGTTTTATTTTTAAAACAAAAATTAAAAAAGGGACATGTCAGCTTTGTAGAAAAAGCGTCATTCGTCTCTTTTTTTTTAACATTTAAAATCGACGCGTGCGTCGTCTACGGCGCCCCCCCGTCATGGGAGGCGCCGCGCCTCAGCCGCCGCGCCATCGTCTACGCCCCCCGATCCAGGGCGCCGCGCCTCAGCCTCCTCGCCACCGTCGTCTCGTGTACATGTAAAACATGGGCGAGAAATTAAAAAAAAATGGCGTCTTTACAGATCAAGGACGTAGTCGTCATCCACTACTTCCTTGGGCCGCGCAAGCATGGAATCTACCACGTTACGTACATTGATCGCGCGGCACGGCGTTGCCACGGGCTCGGTGGTCAGCAGTTCAGTCACGGGCGCGGCCGTCATGGCGTCCATGTCCAGCAGCACGTCAAAGATACTCGTGCCGTAGTACCCTTCTTGGCCGCACATAACGTTGGCCGAGACGCCGCGCATGAGATCGAGCTCGGCAAACTTGGCCGCTTTCAGAAACATCTCGGGCGTCTCTTCAAACGACGCCTTGGCCAGTGGTCCAATGTCGTCGCCGTTGATCCCTGACCGAAACATGGACACCAGTTGAGCATTGCTGGTCATGCGGTCGCAGAGGACCGACTTGTGGTGCGCGTTGATGTACCCGTCGGCCTCCAGCACATCCGTCAGTTCGTTGTAGATGCTCTCTCGCGCCGCCTCAATCCCCAACACGTTGTACATTTCCTTGATGTCATTGCTTACCGTCCGTGTGGCGTCTACGTACGGCAGCCCCAGCACGTCAATGAGATTGGTGCCGACCGTGTCCAGGACAAAGATTTCAGTTTTCTTGTAGTTGCCGTCGGCCTTTTCTACCGTGTTCTTGACGGGGCGCATGACCACCTTGTCAATGTAATCGACTCCGCGAATCGTGAGCCCCATGAGCTCGTCTTCAAACGCTTTGAGGCGGTTGAGGTTGTCCAGATCGTCCAAGTTCTTGCGAATCTTTTTCTTGGCCAGTTCCGTGCTCAGTCGAATGCGAAAGACCAGCTTGTCGGCGTTGTAGTCGGAATAAATGCAGCTCACGTCGGAGCCGTAGACGCGGCGAATCGCAAAGTCCACATCGTCCATCGTTAAGCCCGTGTCGTGCATCGCCGCGTCGTCAAGCTCCAACCGAATTACCCAGTTGGATTTTGTCGTGCACTCAATCGGTCCCCCACATGCCTTGACCATGTCCTCGAACGCGCGGTGCGCTGCCACCACTTCGGCGTCGCTCGACGAGTCGTCGGAGTCAAAATAAATTTCCGTGGACATCGTCACGCTTTCCAGGGTGGTGTGTTCCAGGCGGCTCTTGACGTCCCGCGCATGCTCCTTGCCTGCCGTCTTGAGAAATACCGTCATGGACGGGTTTTTTGGGTTGGGCGACAGCGACAGCACTTCTTCTACGCGGGCCATGCCTCGCGTGACCGTCGATTTGGACGCCACACCCGCGAAGTGAAACGTGTTCAGCGTGAGCTGCGTCGTAGGCTCGCCAATTGACTGGGCCGCAATGATCCCGACCATCTCGCCAGGGTTCACTGCCGCGCGCTTGTACTGCAAAATGACTTGACCCAGGAGGACCTCGAGGGCGCCCTTATCAAACCGTCTCAGCAAGAGTTCCCGCGGCGACAAGTAGTAGTAAAACAGGGTTCGAAAGAGGGCCGTCGGGGCGACATAGCGCAAGCTTTCCAGAGTGGCGTAGGCGGTATCCAAGTGCTGGTAGATTTCGAGTGGGGTCAGGTCACTGGGCGCAGTGAGCCCTGCCTGCCGCCCAATGCCGTTGATCAAGTGCATGAACGCTACGGGGGCTCGCACGCGCTTTTCGTCGAGGTGCTGGAACACGTGGGACACCAGCTCGTCGCGGTACGTCAGCATGGCCATGATCCACGAGTGGCTCATTTCGCGGCACTCGTCCAACTGCTCTTTGGCGCGCTCGTCGGCCTCGGGCGACAACTCCACGTCGTCGGTATGGAAGTGGTGGTAGATTTGCTCGACGGTCATGTCCCAGAGCGGCAGGACTTGCTCTTCTACCTTGCACGCGTCCATGTTGTCGTCGCCATACCGAAACTGAATGATTTTGTTCTTGCTGTTGCGCACAGTACCGTCGTAGGTCGCCACCAGGTCTTCGAGACCCTTGATGAGCTTGCGCTGAATGTAGCCCGTCGTCGAGGTCTTGACGGCCGTATCGATCAGGCCAATGCGGCCTCCCATGGCATGAAAGAACAGGTCGGCGGGAGTGAGCCCTCCAATGAACGACGCCTCAATGAAGCCGCGGGCCTTTGGGCTGTCGTCAAACCGCGCAAAATGCGGCAGCGTGCGCTGGTCAAAGCCGTAGGGGATGCGTTTGCCCTCTACCTGCTGCTGCCCAAGGCAGGAAATCATTTGCGCAATGTTGATGGTAGACCCTTTGGAGCCCGATTTGACCATGATGACAAACCGATTGTCCTTGTCCAAATTTTCAATCCCGATGTTGCCTGCCTCTTGGTTGGCCTTGCCCAGAATTTCCGTAATGCGAGCCTCCAGCTCGTCGCGGTTGGACTGCCCCGTTTCATTCTTAAACGGCTCGCCCTCTCCTAGAGTCGACTGGATCAGCCTCGCCACCGACTGCTTCTTTTCGTCAATGCCTTGAAGAATTTTTTCGGTTGTGCTGGCATTGGACAGCAAGTCGCTCACGCCCACGCTGTAGGCGCGGGTTTTCATGTACTCGTTGACCACGTACTGCAAGTTGTCAATGAAATCGGCTGCGGCGTAGTTCCCGAAATCGTTGAAGATGCGGTGGATCAGGCCCGACGACGTGGAACTTAGGACTCCTGAGTCCATTTGGCCGCTGAGGTACGCGCCATTCACGATTTCCACCAGCCCTTCTTTGGACCCTTCGACAAACGACTTGGACTTGACTTTGAGCGACAGCGGCGGCAGGAGCTGCGAAACGAGGTCAAAACTGGTAATGACGGGCTTAGAAAACAGCGCGACGTCAACGTCCTTCAACCCGCACACCAGCGCCATGGCTTCTCGCGGAGTGAATGTCAGAGGGCGTCCTTTGGTCAAGCGCGTAAATTGGTTGGCGCCGAGCAACGAGTCTTGAAAAATGCCGATGATGGGCTTGTTGGACGCAGGGCTTACAATTTGGTACGGCACCGCCGCCAAATGCCGCAGCTCCGTCTCCGCTTCCACGTCCTGTGGCATGTGCATGTTCATTTCATCCCCGTCGAAATCGGCGTTGTAGGGCTTGGTGTCGCCGACGTTCATTCGAAACGTATCTCCGCGCTGCATGATGCGCGCAATGTGCCCCATCATGCTCATGCGGTGCAAGGTTGGTTGACGGTTGAAGAGGACGACGTCGCCATCGATCATGTGGCGGTGCACGACGTCTCCGTCCTGCAGCGATTGGGCGGTGGTTGTGCGGTCTGCGTAGCGCAACGAAATTTGAGCGCCCTGCTTTTCCACGATTTTTGCGCCTGGGTACACGTCAGGCCCGTTCTGTACCAGAAGCATGAGCGCAGCTCGGTTGCGCGCATTCACGCGTACGGGCTTGGTAATGTTTTGCGCAATCTTGAGAGGAACACCAAGCTCCTGAATCGACAAATTGGGGTCAGGCGTAATTACCGAGCGGGCACTAGAGTCGACGCGCTTCCCCATGAGATTGCCGCGAACCCGTCCGTTTTTGCCCGTCAAGCGGTCTTCAATCGATTTGAAGGCGCGCCCTGAGCGCTGGGCGGCAGGCTGCGCCCCACTGAGCTTGTTGTTGATGAGGGTCGCGACAAAGTACTGCAGCACCAGGTGCTCTTCGTCAATGGCCGTGCTGGCAGAGTTCTCGCGCATTTTTTCGGCAAGGGACTTGTTGGTCTTGATGATTTGAATCAAAATATGACTCAAGTCGTCCTCGCTCCGCTGCTGCGCGTCGTGCTTGACCGACGGGCGGACAGCTGGGGGCGGCACGGCCAGGACTTGGCAAACCATCCACTCGGGGCGCGACCAGATTGGGCTAAAGCCCATGAACGCGACGTCTTCGTCGGCAATGCGCTTGAAGATTTTGATCACGAGTTCAGGAGTCAGCTTCATCGTAACGTTTTCCTCCTTGTCTTTGTTCCATTCGGCCATGATGGTAGCGAACCCGTCTTTTTTGTAGCGCGGCTGCTTGCAGCCGCAACCGCCTTCATTGCGCTCGCCGCAGCGCTTGACTTTGCCACCGCCCGTCAACCCGTAAATTTTCTTCCAGCGCTTGTCGCTGGGAAGTGGCAGCCACCCCGCGTATTTGGCTTTGTCGATCAGCAGCTTGCTGCATTTGATGCACACGGTTTTGAGAATTTCCAGGATCGTGTCCAAGTATTGGATGTAAAACACGGGGCGTGACAGCTCAATGTGTCCAAAGTACCCAGGAGTTTCAATGTAGCTGCGGCCATCCGTAGGACACTTCGTGCCTGGTTCCAGCGTACCCATGCGAGGGTCGAAGAGGCCATTGACAACGGCCTTGTTGTTCACGTAGGTGTCCTTGCTAGTCACTTCCACCACAGAAATGCGTCGGATTTCCTCGGGAGAAAGAATGCTAAACTGAATGCCCAAGATAGTCGAATCGGAAATGATAGACATGGCGGTAACTTTAGTAGTAGTGATGAAAACTTTAAACGGTCAATTTTTATTGTGTTGCACGAATACATGAGCGATAGCGACGACTTATTTAGACCCGTGGTTTGGCGTACCCATTCCAAAAAATCAGACGACGAAAATCTTGCTAAACTACTCGAAAGACAACGACAGTTACAGGAGGAAAAGCGCGCGATAGAAGCAGCGTGGATAAAAACAGATGCAGAGGTACAAGCCGTCGCGAACGAAGTGAAAAAAAAGTCGAAGAAGGCCGCGAGTAACAAGCAGAAGCGAAAGAAGCGAAAGTCTACAGCTAGTTTGTTATCGTCTGGTTCGAAGAATGCCGCGACGAAGAAGCAGAATTCTACCGCTAGTTCGTCGTCTAGTTCGTCTCCCGATAGAATTTCCGATGCCGATTTGGCCCAACTACGACAGGCCGATGTCAAACAGTTAATTGAGACATGGGGGTACGACAACGAGTATGGGCACACGAATTACGAAGCTGAAACTCATAATTTCAAAAGTGACAATGGAAGAATCCTTCAAAATTACACCGACCCAATATTCCGTATTCTTTTGAATATTAATAGAGGTCACGTAGAGGTGTTTGTTTCGGACGCTCGAGTCTTCACTACGCGATCCCGATTACGTGCTCCCGATTCTGAAATCAATACTCTTATCCAACGTTTCTTTCAGGAAAAAAATGTATGGGCGACTCTTGCACGAGTAAAACGTATTTGTGAGGCAAGTACATACCCCAAATTGCATGTTATTTCAGACGCCATCTCTAAATTGTACGACGTTCAACGCGGCGATTACGACTCTGCGTTTGAAGGATCGACCAGTGTTTGAAGGATCGACCAGTAAAGAATATTCCGATTCTGAATAATATACAACCATGTACGGTCCGCGAAAGTATTTTTCAGGCTTGTCGACGGTAAAACAGAAACAGCGGCGCCGTGAAATCGCCATTTTTGGTCGCATGAGCTATAAGAACCCTGCCGCTTACACGGGATTTGCTACAGACAAGGGAATAAAGACGATCAAATCCACCTACACGAACCAGTTTTTTAAGCTGGCGCCTGGGGCAAAATCTTTGAAGCAAAAAGCCGAGGCCACACAGGTTCCGTTGAAATACATCAGGGCGTGCTACAATCGTGGGATGGCCGCGTGGCGTACTGGTCACCGACCTGGCGCGACCCAGCAGCAATGGGGCTACGCACGGGTACACAGTTTTCTTACGTGCGGGAAGACGTACAGGACAACGGATGCTGACTTAGTTGAAAAAGCCATGAAGACTCCAGCAGCGAAGCGCTGGTGGGCGTCGACGTGTAAACAAATGGGAAAAATAAAAAAAGCCGAAGTTTAACAAAACAAACTATGGAATGCCCCGTGTGTTTTGAAGAAACCTTGTTAATTCCATGCGTTCAGTGCAAACAAGGGGTTTGTGCAGCCTGCGAGCGCAAGCTCACGCAATGCCCAATTTGTCGCGTCGTGTGGGTAGAAATGCCAGTTCAATCAGAACCATGCGGTCTTGTGTGCGCACTTGCCGTCGCTACGGTGATTGTATTGTGCTCGCTCATCATTGCGCACGCGTATGTAAGGACAAACTCCTACTTACGCCGCACGGTGTAAATATTAAACAGATCTTACTAGTAAACCCTATTATGCAACTCGTTGTGGATTGCCGCGAGCGAGGACTGCTTGAACATTTTCCTACCGCACCCGTGAAGCAACTGGTCCTGGGCGATCTAGTGATCGAGCAGGACGGCAAAGAAGTTATCATCATAGAGCGCAAGACCGTTGCCGATTTCGTCGCGTCCATTTCAGACGGGCGCTACCGAGAGCAATCGGAGCGCCTCATGGCGTACGACATTCCTAACCATAATGTGCTCTACCTCATTGAAGGGTCTCTAAAATATTACAAGCATAAAATTCCGAAAGCTACGTTGCTCTCGGCCATGACGAGCTTACTCTACGGGAAAGGGTTTTCGGTAGTGCGCACCGAGTCCGTAGAGGACACGGCGGATTTTGTACGAGCTTTATTGGCAAAGCTACAAAAAGAAAAAGGCTACGCTGAGCCAAAGGTTGGAGGAAGCGCCGTGCGTAAACAAAAGCGCGATAAAATAACCCCTGAGACCATTGACGCTCTCATGCTCTCGCAAATTCCCTCCGTAAGCGCGACCACTGCGGCGGCCATCCTAAGCGTCTATCCTACCCTGAATGACCTTACTACCACACTCAAGGCGGATCCCGCATGTTTGGACTCGATTCGAGTCGGCTCCCGCGCTTTAGCCAAATCAACCATTGAAAAAATCAAACTCATGCTGATAAAGGGTTAAGCGCGCGAGCAAGTAAATAAACCGCTTCGGCTTCTATCAAACGGCATGTCACAATTTGGCGGCGCCGTCTACGAAGGCGACGAGCTAAGTGATGGCCTGAAGTGACGGGTGGCCCGATACCGTCTTCAATCGCGTGCATCGCGCTAAGTTGGCGGTAGAGTGTATCCACGTCTTCCGCAAGCTGCAGGAGGCTTGGTCGGTAGCGGGCACGCGCACTTACACGAAACAATTTTGGGTTGCAAGGCATTGCGAGAAAAAGTTGTGCAGAGTTCGGCTACGCCTGGATGGAAATTTTCGATGGCTTGGTGTATGTGGAAAAAATGGTGCTTGGTCGGCTTAGCGTTTATCGTCGTCTGCGTCGTTTACACCAAACTAACTCGCAAGGAGGGCATGACCGCAAAAGGGAAGAACCCAGAAGAAGCTGAAAAAGAAGTGGTTGCAGCATCGCAGCAACTGCGCGACGAGATTAATTTAAACGATTATCGAAAAAATTACGAAGAAATCATCATAGAAACCGAAACGTGGGCCCAGCGAAAACGTCTCAGTCTGCTGACTGCCCCATTTACGTCTGACCCCGCTCTGATAAAACAGTTCAACGACTTGTCCTCCTTCATTGCTAACCTGAACGATGCGCTCACATGGGCTGACAAAAATTAGCCCTCGGACTCAATTTCTCCCCCAAACAGGGCCGCGCGCGAGATGGGCGTAAAAGCGAGGCGCCTGTACACCGCAGTTTCTTGAATACGTGTCCCTGCCAAGATGTAACCGATAAGAACATACGCGTGCTCCAAAAACTTGGGACTACACGCATCGCTGCGAGCGAAATTATTGACGGCTTTAAATTTCGGGTCGTTGGCACTCAACTTGAAGTAGGCCGTCCAGTGGTCGGGATGGATTGCGGGTGGCGGAAAATTTAACTTTTCAAAAATTTCCGACACTGTCGGGTTATTGTTTTGGTCTTCAATCGGTATGTCCTGGTTGTAGACCGCCAAATACGCGTTGCGGCGCTTGATTAGAGTATTCTTAGCTCCGCGCACCATGCCATCGATTCCAAGTAAATTTTCGCCCAAGGCCGCGCCTACGCCCAGTACGAGGGGTCCTGCGGTGTACGCCGCCGCAAAGAGACCGAGGTCTTTTAACATTTCTCCTGCATTCTCGAGTTTCGAGTTTTGACTGGCTGGAAAATGGGAGTTCGAAATGATCGTGCAGCGGATGAACGCTCGTGTGGCAATCATTTGGGTATAGTCCTTGCCGATGATCTCCTCGCCCGCTTTATCGATCCTCACTTCGTTGGTTGCTTGTTTGCCGCCGAGCCATGTCGATGGGTGTATGGCATAGTCGTAAAAGGAGAGCTCGGAATTGTGCTGAGAGTCCTGAAACGGTTTATTCATGGGCACTTTACTGCCGAAAAGTTCTGGCAGAATACTCATGTGGTCTTTCCAAATGTCCCGTTTCCCAATACGATCCGCAATCAACGATGCCCCGTAAATCAAGAACTCCATTCGTTGCAAAAAGAGTGCGGAAATGATCAAGTAGTAGTTGTTATTGACAAGGCCTTTTCCAACGCCGCCGTAAGTTGCAATCGGCTTCAGTTTTTGGACTACGGTCTCGCGCGTTAACTCGGGAAAGGCTTTCTCAAACCCGACCATGTCCGTAGCCACTCTTGGACGACACATCCTGTCCACTACGTTCTGCGCCGCCAACTTGATATTGGCTTTTCTCGCCGCGCTCCGTTTATCATCCTTGGCCATTTCTTCCTCAAAATACCGCAGCGGCTCAATGATCAATTTTACGAGGCGAGGAAATTCTTCGTCAGGCGCACTCTCCCGTCCCATAAATCGTTTATACGCTTCAATGTTCACGCGGGATTGGTCGAGGAAAGATGAAAACTCGCCGCGTATACGCTCGATGGCCTCGCCCTTTTCAGCGACGTACTGGCGGGCCTCTCGGCGGTAACGGTTAAACTCGCTAATTTTCTTTTGCATGAGAGAAAACTCGAACGGCGCTTGCCCCTTCCACAAGATTAAGCGCGACGTATTCTTGAGGGTGTCAGGTACGTCTGTTCCTTTGGACTCGTACGCAGCCAACTGATTTTCCGTAGATAGGGTCTCTCGGATGCTGCGCACACACCCGTTGATCCATGGCGGGAAACGCACCGCCAGCGGTTTACTTTGGTCGGATTTTAAGGTGTCGTAAAGCTGCTTGATGGCGATGGCCTTGTACGCGTACTCGTTGAGGGTCATGTATTTCTTCAACGTGGCAACTTCAATCTGCTTGGACGTGTCCAACGAACTTGTAAACTCGTCGAAATCCGCGGAAATGTCTTGGGTCAGCATGGCCACAATGTCTTCGCCAATGGTATCAGCCGCCACTGCAGTTGTAAAGGGTTCTTTGTCCCACGTTTCCTTGTAGTTGTCAAACTGTAATTTCCACGTTTCTAATTTTGTGGTGTTTTTGGCGAACTTTTGAGCTTTGGCTTCCGCTGATATTTTTTCTTTCTGTTTGTCAATATCAATTTGAAGAATGGGGCCAAACTCTGCAATTTGATCGGCCCTACTGATTCGTTCCGAAAGCCATATGTAAACCGCGGCTTGAATCCAAAAATCTTCCTTGGCGTAAAACTTGACATACCCCAATTTGGGCAGTAGCTTCGCATCGTACTGGCTGTACTGGGTGAGCATGTTTTCCGCCTCGCGAAACTTTTTGGAATGGTGGGAGTGCAAGCAGTGCTTGTACGCCGTTGAAATTTTTTCCACGTCGATGTCGGATTCTAGCGATGCGTTTTGGGTTGGCAGTGCAGCCGAAATCAATCGACCAAGCTCATGGTACAACTTGATGTTAAAATCAGTGTCAACTCGTGCCTTGCCTTCTGTAATTGTCAAAATCTGCTTCAGGCACGGCATGGGGTCCGCCAACTCAATGAGTTTATTGTAGTTGTTGCGGATTTCATTCAGCGCTGTGATTTGCTCGGCAGTTTCTTCGACTTTTTCAATGCCGTAGTCCAATGCCGCCGTAGCGGCTGTGTAGAGAATCGCGCTGACCGCTACTACCGCCATGGGGGCTAGCATTGCGCCACCCGTGGCAACAACAGAGCCTGCGGCAAGAGTGCCTGACCCTGCTACCGCAGTCGTCGAACCCACCACCGCAGTTGTGGTCCCTAAGCCACTAGCTACCGTTGCGGCACCCGCCACTGCCGACGAACCCGTAACGGCGGACACGGCAGCACTGGTTCCAACCGTCGATGCCCCCGTTGTTATAAACGTCTTCAGAGAGAGCATCGCGCTTTTCGAGACATAGGACGTTGACTTGATCATGCCTTCTTCGAGGTAAGGCCGTAATGCATCGTACAACGCCGAACTCATTTTTTCTTTTTCGTTGGGATCCGTTGCTTTGGGGTACGCTTTCCGAATTTTTTTCACTACGTCCAACTCATTGGGGTCGATGCCAATCATATTTAAAGCCACGCCTATGGCCTTGCACATGTAATGTTTGGCCTGGATGAATCCGTAAATCACGTAGTATGCGGTTTTGGGGTTGGACGCAATCCAAATGCTAATGTCGATTCCTTTTTGAACAAACCAAAAGATTCCAACTCGGATTTGCTCCAGCGATGGAAGATTGTTCCAGAAAAGCATGAAGGCCTCATACCCAATTTTCTTTACATACTCAATGATGTAGGCGACGGTTTGTTTTGCCTTATCGATGATTCGTTTCCAATGAGATTTACTGATTGCAGGGTTATTTTTGTGGAACAACTCCACTTTTTTACGAAGCTCCGCGCACTCAATGTCTTCTTCTGTTTTTGGCTCTTCTTCCGTCGACTTGACGAGCGATATCACTTGCGCTTTCAATTTGAGAATGGCTTCCGACCCCAACTCCCCCAGCATTCGAAACTGGTCGCTGTTGAACTCGCCCGACTTTAACAGCTTGCGCAAGTCCGACGTGTCTTTGGCATGGATCTGTATAAACGTCACCTGCTCTTCTTCGGTCATGCTTGTATTTTCTAAATACAGCCGAATCTGCTTACAGGACTTGATCCCCAACTGGTTCAAGACGCGGTCCTCGGCGCTAAGGCGAAGCGCTTCTACACTGTCAGGCGGATACTTTGGAAATGGCTTGACTTTGTGCGTGATGTCTGTCGCTGGGTCGTAGTAAAGCTTATGGCCTCTCTTGTCAATGGTCACTTCGTACCCATCTTCAATGACTGGCGGGGCGTCGGGGTTGGTGTAGCTAGATACCTTTGTGAGGGTGTTATAGTAGAAAGGCAACCCTGTTTTTCGGGATACGTATTTGACCCATACCTCTTTTTCGGGCGATTTTTTAGTTTGCGATTTGCGAGCAGGGGTTGTCCTTGCAGGCTCTCCTTCGCTAGGCAGCTTTGTCGGGAGTGATTTTCTGGTGCGAAGCCTTTCAGGCATGGTGTAGGTTCGCTCTTTGGTGGTTTTGTTGACGTAAAACGGTTTTCCAGTTGTTTTTGAGACGCGCGTGATCCATTCGCTATCCGAGTCTGATTTTTCTTTGCTTTTCCGACTCCGACGGGGATGATTTTTTTTCGTTTCGTTGTCCGATGGGCGTACGGACTCCGTGCGAGAGCGCGGCAGAACGGGTCGGTCGGCGCCTCGGGCCGAATGCGTTTTGGAGCGCCTGAACCCTTCGGGAAAGTTTTGAAACGGCACCAGGCTCATCTTATATGTACGATTTGAAAATAAAAACTCCTTGTTTGTTCTTCCAAGACCAATGAGCATACGAGAAAAACGACTCCGTCGCGAACGTGAGCGCATGACGTACGCCCTGAGTGACCCGCTGGACCTCGCGGCTGAAGTTTGGTCCATGGCTGTACCTGCCCTAGGCGTGACCGTGCACCTTGAACGTACGTACCCGTTTTCATCTCCGATCGTCGCAGTCAACGGAGTTCCATCGTTCAAGGTATTCACCTTGCAGCACCGTGAGATTAAACCGCTGTGCGAGGCGTACGACCTCCACATTCCTTGCGTATGCTGCACCCCCGTACAATGTTCGTGGAGTCCCTGCTATGGCATTTCGAACGCGCTCGACGAGTATGTTGGTATGGCGACCTGTTTAAACCAACTGGTTGGTTACAAGGCAATTCTCAATCGCTTACCGTTTGACGACGGTATTCATAGTCATATCCTACACTTTCTTTGAAAAAAAACAAAATTAAATCACACGACTATTAAAAATGGCCAAGGCATGGGGAATGCCGACTTGGGTATTTATGCATACCCTTCTTGCGAAAATGCCTGACGATCAGTACATTCCTAGCACGACGTTATCGCAAATCAAAGCTCTTTGTTCCGTGTTGCCGTGCCCTGACTGTGCCGCCCATGCAACTCAGTATTTAGCAAAGGTCGAACCGAAACACGTGCCTACCAAAGAGGCGTTCCAGCAAATGCTGTGGCGGTTCCATAACCACGTCAATGTGCGTACGCGCAAGCCCGTGTTTGCGATAGAAGGTCTCGCCATCTACAAAACCTTATCACTGCAAGTAGTGTACAACGTCTTCGTATACGAATTTACAAAGCCTCAAAACATTCCGCGACTGTTCATGGACTCCATGATGCGGGCGCGCATCATGGAACGGTTCAAAGCGTGGTTAGCTACTATAAAATTTTAAAAAAAAATGAAAGCGGTCTACATTTCAAAGATCCACTCAAACAACTGCATTCGCGTTGCGGCATGAGATATCCTGGGGTCGAGAACGCGAACTTCTATGGCTAATTGAAAGAGATTTTCTGTAGTCATGCGTAAAAACAATTCCTTGATGAATGAGAACGGGGTATGCTCAACGTAGAGCCGCTGCAGGAGATGAACCCCTGAAACATAACGTTTGCGCCACCCGTGCAAAAAGTAGGCAAGTCGTACTTCACATTCCGCGTGCCAAAAATAGTACCAGGTTGGTCCTCGACCCACTCCGACCTCCCAATAGAGGTCGGCGTATCCGACGGTCCTGTGCATGTACGAACCTTCGCGCCAGTCAGGTCGGGTACGCGGGCGCGCCCACGCTTGAATGAGCCGCGATATTTCTTCGGGCATATGCATCAGGATATGGATGGGAACACAGAAAGGAACACTTGTTTCAATTTTTTTTAGCGCGGGAACCCAACTAGATTGGCGCCGATACCGAATCCTGCGCCTGTTCGAGCAGTGACGCCCATGCTTGGAATGTAGGTGTCGAGAATTGAAAACGTGGCGGCAGCCGACAATGCGATGAGAGCGACTTCATCCATGGAGAGACCCTTTCCTTTGGGGATGGCGTAACAGGCAAAGGCCACCATAATGCCTTCTACGACGTATTTGATGGCTCGTTTCAGAAATTCGCCGAGGTCAATCATATAAATTCCCTGACAGAAAAAAAAACAGAGATTTCATTTAAACAGAACGGCCGTTCCTTAATTAAATGTTTCCTCGCCAGACAACCTCATCGGGTGCCCCTAATCCTGCGTACGTCGACCTTTTGGAAGAAGACCGACCTATCGCCCAGCAGAAATTTGTCTGCGTATCGTTCGTGTCGCCCGAAAACATTTTGGAGGACAAGCGGGTCTTCATGTTTGATCGCTTTGTTCGCGGGTGGGACTTGGCGAAATCAATTGAGAAATACGCGCAATTCACGGCTTTTATGGCGTACAAATACAATTTGGACTCTCAGCTCATTCAATCGGATCTGGACGAGTTTTGCAAAGAAGAAGGGGCTGTACTTGGGGCCACGTCCTTCGGGGACGAATTCAAAACATTCCTCGATCGCAACGAAGAGCGCTTAGAAGCCGAATTTAATGCCCAGCACCAATTTCAAACAAGCG
>Ga0114959_10000329_pt1 | contig 44451 bp, 42 predicted proteins | sample C_130625_EF_Meta_FD_87317 | JGI IMG/M metagenome (GOLD analysis project Ga0114959, IMG submission 87317) | Freshwater microbial communities from Lake Croche, Canada to study carbon cycling - C_130625_EF_MetaG | ecosystem: Environmental > Aquatic > Freshwater > Lake | place: Lake Croche, Canada... | reverse complement strand
GTACCGTGACGAGATTGGCACTCTTGGATTGGGCTTCACTGCAAAAAACAAAGAAGACGCTGTCTTTGCCCTTGGAATGCAAATGGGGCGCAACCCTGAAAAATTTAGCCGCCCATTGGGTGATTACTTCAACAAACAAGATTAACCAAACGGGGGCTACGGCCCCCACAGGAGCCATCATGATCAAAACATATAAATTTGAAGAGCATTTAAAAGCGTTGTTGGTTGAGGAAAAACTTTGTTACGAGGATGGCGACTGGGAACGCCTCAACATTATTCGTTTGGCAATTGACGACACCCAAGATCAAATCACTAAAGCAAAGGAAGGTAAATCATGATCACAAAACCTGAAGTCACAAAAATCTATGCCAGCCATGGCGTTTGGATGTCCAGCAAGGATGCTGAGGCTGTGACCGCCCAATGCAACGAGAACGGCGACATGCTGCATCGTGGCCTCAACGCTCACCAGTGGGCTGTGCGCTGGGCTAAGGAGGAGGCGGCAGAGGGTTGTGGGCCTGTGACGTTCTCTGAGCGTCTTGAGTACGACTTCAGCCAAAACTAAACCAATGGGGGTTCGCCCCCTATCTTTTAACAGAGGAAAAGATATGATTGCTTATTGTGACTACATCGCCAAGCGGATCAAGGAAGCTTTAACAGTTCCTGATCTTGAGAACAACATCCTCGGGCATGTTGGCAACGTGACATACGACATGGGGGAGAACGGCGACTTCTACAGCACCATGAAGACGATCCATGTGTTGGACGTGGCAGGCAAGCGGTACAAGATCACGATTGAGGAGGCATAAGAAGTGATCGGAACAGTTTTGACAGTTTTGGCAGTAGGCATCTTAGTCATTTGTTTGTTTGGAACCATTGTAGTTTGTTACGTTTGGTTCTTGTTTCATTGGCAAGTGAAAGAAATTCGTAAGCAAAGAGAATTAGAATCACATCATGGAGAAGGTAATTGAACGCATCATCACCTACACAACCAAAGCCCGTGGCTCCCACGGTAACCGCTCGGTTCAGATCAATGCTGGCTCGGCTTATCGGTGCAAAACTTGTGGACAAGTCTGGGAACTCAGAACCCACGCCGACAGCCACAGTTGCCGAGACGATCTGGTCAGCGCAGTGGTGCGCACAGGAGCCAGCACTGGCGGCAACAGCGATAGCCACCCTTCAGGAGAGGGTTCAGTGCCTTGAGGACTACATTCAGCTACGGGTATGGCGTGATGAGACCAAGCCACGCAAGCCACGCAAGCGCCCCATCTCGCTTGACCCCAAAGGCGTATTGCTGTCGACCCTCCCGCCGAACATGCTTTTCATCCTGCTTCGCACGGGGGAGAAATACAAAACATCAGGTAGAAGCTGGCGACTCCAGTACAAGTTGGGTGATGACGACAGAACTTACAACTTCCATGGAGCCAGCCGGGTTAAGGCATTCCCGTATGGCTGAATTTGATTTACACTCGCTGTTAAAGGAGTCACTTAAATGGCGAGACCAAAGAAACCCGATCCAACTGAAATAGTTGAGGCCGAACCCAAACGACCTGTGGGCGCTCCTACGCACTACACCAGAGACAAGGCCATAGAGATATGCGCAAGGATCAGTAACGGAGAGTCATTGGCTCAGATGGTCAAAGACCCTGACATGCCAGTTCAATCTACTGTATACAAATGGCTTATAGACAATGCTGAATTCTCGGAGATGTACACGAGAGCAAGGGAGTGGCAGGCTGATACCAACGCTGATCAGATACTCCAGATTGCTGATGAGCGCCCTCCTGAGTACACGGACGACAAAGGCAGGACAACGCTGGACACTTCCTATATTGCTTGGCAGAGGAGCCGTATAGACGCTCGTAAGTGGACAGCCATGAAGTTGAAGCCCCGTAAGTACGGTGACCGCATGCAGATGGCTGGAGACCCTGAGCACCCGTTTGAGATGAAGGTGGACTTAGGGATATTTGAGACCATCTTGAAGGCGGTGGAACTCAAGCGCCAGACCGAGACAAATGTCTGAACTCGCAGATGTCTTACGAGACGAGGATGTCAAGCGACAGTACGCCCTGCTCCATCCTGAGTCCAGAGCGGCCTTCGATTGGAGAGCCAAGTGGCTTACCGAGGCCCACAAGCATCAAATCCTCCCTCCCGGCGAGTGGTGGACGATCTGGCTACTGTTGGCTGGTCGGGGGGCAGGTAAGACAAGAACGGCTGCCGAGCAGATCGGATGGTGGGCATGGGAGCAACCTAACACCAGATGGCTTGTTGCCGCCCCTACCTCGGCTGACGTAAGGGCTACATGCTTTGAAGGTGAGTCTGGCCTACTGGCTGTGATCCCGCAGATTCTGGTGGCTGACTACAACAAGACCGCCCACGAGATACGCCTGACCAACGGCTCACTGATCAAAGGCATCCCTGCTTCCGAGCCTGAGCGGTTCCGTGGCCCACAGTTCCATGGGGCTTGGTGCGATGAGCTTGCCGCATGGGAGTACCTCAAAGATGCATGGGATCAGATCATGTTCAGTGTGCGGTTGGGCAAGAAGACCCGCATCCTTTGCACTACCACCCCTAAACCCAAGGACTTGATCATTGACCTCATTGGACGGGAAGGCGACGATGTCCACCTGACAACCGCCTCGACCTACTCAAACATTGACAACCTTGCACCAAGCTTTCAAAAGCAGATTCTTCAGTATGAAGGAACCAAGCTAGGCCGTCAGGAAATCTACGCAGAGGTGACTGACGTTGAGGAGGGTGGCATGGTCAAGCGGGACTGGTTCAAGCTCTGGCCTCCAAACAAAGAACTGCCCAAGTTCGAGTACATCCTCCAGTCCTACGACTGTGCCTACACCGACAAGACAATAAACGACCCTACCGCTTGCATCACCTTCGGGGTGTTCAAGCCCACGGATGGAGCCATGAGCGTGTTGGTCATCGACTGCTGGCAGGATAGGCTCCAGTACCCTGACCTGCGCCCCAAGGTGGTCGAGGAGTACGACGCTGTCTTCGGTGAGGGCAACAACAAGAAGAGGGTCGACCTGATTCTGGTGGAGGACAAGTCCTCTGGCATTTCCCTGATCCAAGACTTGCAACGTGCGCACCTGCCTGTGAGGGCGTACAACCCCGGTCGTGCGGACAAAGTCCAGCGGCTGAGTATCGTGTCAAACATCATCATGGCTGGGCGTGTGTGGATACCTGAGTCATCTGTCAACAAGGGCTACGTCCGTGACTGGGCTGAGGGCTTTGTGAGCCAGATATGCAGCTTCCCTGAGTCCACCCACGACGACTTTGTGGATGCCTGCACCCAAGCCCTGCGCTTCCTGCGGGATGCTGGCTGGCTGAACATCGACCCACCACCAAGGGATGACTACGATGACGACGACTACCTTGAGTACAGCAAGAAGGTCGAGAACCCATATGCGGCATAAGGAGCATCCATGAAGCTATGCAAGTGTGGTGGTGAGGTAAGGGAGCACGAGTTAAAGGGCGACAAGGTGGCTTGGACGTGCAACTCCTGCAAGCGGTACGAAATCATCCAACGGCAACCGCTGGGAGAGCCCTATCCTATGGACTTGACAGCCTTGCAAGGGTATGATCCAGCAACCCTACTTCCGAGGTCGTAATGCCTAATCCTCGTGCTCAAAAGCCGTTCACGCTTGAACAAGTCAAGAAAGACCTCCTGAGTTTTAAGGAGCCTGCTACTGCCCTCATGGACATGACCGCTGGTGGGTTCCGAGGAATGGCCCAAGCCACGGGTGGAATGTTTGGTGAGCTTGAAGGCTTGGGGCGCTCGGCTATCAACTTTGGTTTGGAATCAGCGCCCAAAAACAAACCGTACATTGACAGGGGCATCCAGCCGCCTCAAATCAGCAATGAGACTGCACTGACAAATATGAAGGATGCCGAGCGGCATTTGACAGATATGTTTGGCCCAGTCATTCCTAAAGACGCACCCAATCAAACATCACGAGAGCGCAGTAAAAACTACGGTGAAGGCTTTGGGCAATTTGCCGTGTTGCCGGGAGCCACTGGCGCTGCCAAGCTTGCTACCTATGGCTTAGGCCGTGGTGCTGGCGCTTTGACCCGTGCAGGACTTGAGAAGATCAATAATGCCCACTTGTACGGCGAAGGCGCACTCGCCGCTGTTACCCCGCAGGCCATGGCTATGTTTGGCAAGGACAGCCAGTTCTTCTCAGCCGCAGACCGGGCAGCCGCAAACCTCAAGCGCAACAAGGGAACAGGCGCTGAGTTCCTGACCGAGTTGAAGAAGACCCCCGGCGTAAAGCCTGCCGAGATTGAGCACCGCAACCTCAGCGAGATTGCTGACATGCCCAAGATGAGCAAAGAACAGTTCTTGGCTGAACTCAACAAACGCCCACCAGTCCAGATTTCCGAGACGGTCTTACCTGAAGGCACAACGGCAAAGAAGGGTGAGCTTGCCGAGGCTTACTACAACAAGGACTACTACGACCTGAGCCTTGACCAAAGAGAGTACATAGACAAGCTACTGGCTAGGTACGGCATGGATGCGCAGGGTCAGGACTATCACCTCCCCGGCGGCGAGAACTACCGTGAAGTTCTGATGCAGTTGCCTAGCTTTGGCTTATCCAAGATGGATGACCTGATGGCGGCTGAAGCTATGGCTCGACGCAACCCCGGAAACCTGATGCTGGCAAGAGAAGTTGAGGCACTGAAGGCTGAGAAAGCTTCGTATGGCGATCAGTACATCCATTCACACTTCGGTGCAGAAAACCCCAACATCGTGGCGCATGTGCGTGTTCAAGACCGCAAGGGGCCAAACGGCGAGAAGGTGTTACACGTTGAAGAGATTCAATCCGACTGGCATCAAGCTGGGCGTGAGAAGGGCTATCGAGGTGAACAAAAGAAAACAGACTGGGATGATCCTGAATATGTCAAAGCAAGAAAAAAAGCTACAGAGTTGCTTAATGACTACAACAGCAACAACGATAACCCAATTCGTCAGGCTGAAATTCAACCATTATTGCGAGAAGCGCAAATGGCAGAACATGCAATTATTGATCGCAACAATCAAATTGAAAAACTTGTTCCCGATGCCCCATTCAAAAAGAACTGGCATGAATTGGCAACCAACCGCCTGTTGGATTACGCTACCAAGAATGGGTACGACAGCATTGCATTCACGCCCGGCAAAGAGCAGATCAACAGGTACGAAGATGCATTGCGCAAGAACCTAGACCGCCTTGATTACGAGCCTTACAAGGATGAGAAGACAGGCAAAACGCTATATGAGTTGTCTGGACACAAAGGTGACAAGCAGGTGTTTACAAAGGAAGATGTAACACCCGAAGAGTTGAAAGAACTTATTGGCAAAGACATGCTTGCAAAGATTGAGGCGGGTGAAGGTAGAAGCCTTGCCGAAGAAAGCCCATTGCGACCCAACTGGATGCGCCTTGAGGGTGACAACATTAGTATTGGCGGCGAAGGCATGAAGGGCTTTTACGACCAGATAATCCCTAACTACTTGGACAAGGTCGGCAAGAAGTATGGCGTGAAGACTGAGTTGGGTGGACAACAATTACCCGGCGCACCCATTGATTCAATGGAGGTTTACGGATACCCGAGAGGTGAAGAGTATGTAAGCGGTCAGATCACTTGGCCTGAAATGGTTGAAGCAAACCCTGAGCTTGCCAATAAATTTCAAAAGTCATTGCACAACTTTCCCATCACCGATGAGATGCGCAAAGACATTGCTGAAAACGGCATACCTCTGTACGCTCAAGGCGGTGCTGTGCATATATCTGACAACCCTGACACCATGGCTATGGAACTCCAAGATCAGCACTTCCAAGCTGGTGGTGTTGTTCGTGGTCTAAAGGCTTTGAAGCTTGCTATGCACGACCCTGAAGCTATCGTGTCGTCTGCTCGTGGCGCTACCAAGTTTGCCGAGCCTACTTCCAAGACTATGAGCGTGATCAAGGAGAAGGGTGGCAACTGGCTGGGCGGCAATATTGCTGGTGGTGTTGATAAGCGATTGAAGTCATTGAAAACCAATACCGTTGCTGGAAAAACACCCGCAGAGCGCATTCCAATGCACGAAGAGTTGTTGTTAAACCCTTCTATCAATGATGAGGGTCGTGCAATTGTTCAGCGCCACCTTGATGTAACGAGGGGTGAAGACGCTATTGACAAGTGGATTGAACGCAATGTAGGCAACTACGTTAAAAAGGAAATGGGAACACCTGAAGACCCTGTCCGCCTAATGCTAGAGAAACGTGCAGGTGAGATTGAGGCTCAGTTCCAAGTGGATATGAACCGTGCAGGTCGTACTCGTGCAAGGGCTGAGGCAGAGGAAGACCCAAGACGTAAAGCCAACCTGACCCGCCAAGCTGGACGTGAAGAAGAGCAAGCCAAGTTTGATCGTGACTTTGCAAACGAACATGCTACCCACTTACCCAAAGAAGAGTACGGGCCTAATGAAGATGCTTTGAATGATTTGAAGAGTAAGCGTGAAGAAGCAGGCTTTGCACCAGAAGGCATGGCAAAGTCAGAGCCAGCACAACGTTGGGAAAATTTAAGCGATGAAGCTGTTGACATTCAGTTTGCAAAAAACATTCAAAAGCAACAAGAACTTGGCGTAAAAGCACAACAGGCAGAAGAAGCTTATCGAAAAATAGGAACAGAAATAGAAAATAAATACGCTATTGAGTTCAAGAAGTTAATGGATGAAAGAGGCGTAACCCTTACTGATAATGAATTTGACAGAATACTTAATTCCACACGAATGGATGACAAGGCAACCCAGCTTGGAATGAATGATGAATTTAAAAGATTGCAATCTGAATATCTTCAAGGAAGTAAACAATACAATGCAGGACTGTCCGAGATAGGGGAAGAAAACCCATTTGTATCCAAGCTTGATCCCGAAACCAAACTCTACTCTGCATACCTTGGTGACCTTGGTATTGACCACGTTGTTGATGTCATCAAGCAAGACGTAGCGGCTGGACGCATTCGTCCTGAGCAATTAAACAAGTTGACCATGGATCAAGCAGTTAAGCGCACTGCCGAGTTCAATGCAGAGCAAGCAACAAAGATGCGTGAGGCGCAGATCAAGAACACTGAAGGCATGCCTGTCCACAAAGACTATGGTGATGAGGGATACAAATGGGTTGAGTTGAAGATGCCAGAGGCTACGTTGCCTGAGGGTTACAAAATACTTCCAGATCAAACAAATTACAAAAATCCCGGCAACGAACTGTTCACCATGTTTGATGATCAGGGAAATGCGGTCAGCACTGGCGCAACTGAAAAAGAAGCTCTGAATCTGTACAAGCGCCAAGAGCGTGAGCAACAACTTGCTGATGCCCTCAAGTATGAGGGCGACACCATGGGCCACTGCGTTGGTGGCTACTGCCCTGATGTAATCTCTGGTAAATCCAAAATCTATTCATTGCGTGACAGTCGTGGTGAGCCACATGTAACGGTTGAGGTAAACCCAAATCAACATTTGGATTACAACGACTGGTTCAAAAAGCAACCTGAAGAAATTCAAAACAAAATTGCGCAACGTAGAGTTGAAGATAAAAATTACGACGTATATGAAAGCCCAGAATATTTGGCAGATCGTGAAGCACAACCGCCTCGTATTAAGCAAATCAAAGGTAAGGGCAACGCTCGTCCAATTGAGAAGTACGACCCATACACCCAAGACTTTGTGCGCAGTGGCGAATGGTCAAACGTTGGTGATCTGAAGAACACTGGATTGATTGATACGCAAAAACTTTTGCATGAAAGTGTGCGACAGAAATATTCTGAGCACGGCATTCCAAACCCAAGATACATGACGGCAGAAGAATTTGATAATTTGCCAAATCCCAATATGCTTCAGGGTATTGAAAAATTGCCACCAGAAGGAGAAGGTATGAAAGAAGGTGGCGCTGTTCAGTTCTCTGACAACCCCGATGCCATGCAAATGGAATTGCAAGACAAGCAATTTGGCGCAGGTGGCCCTACTCCGAACCCAAATGATGTTGGAGCGCCCAGCCCACAGAACACCGCATCACCTGTTGCAAGCTTCCAAGCTGGCGGCGTGGTCAAAGGGTTGACTGCTCTCAAACAAGCTCTTGTTGGCGGCAGTGCGGCGGCGGAAGCAGCAAAGGCTGCTAGGGTCATGGCTCTGCGTCAGTCTGGCCTAAGCGTGGCTGAGGCAAATGCCCGTGTCGAGTTGGCTGCCAAGGCAGCAGAGATGAAGCAGGCAATGAAGGCATCCGAGGCTCTTGCCAAGATTGAGGGCAAGCACCTGAACATCACGCAGGCTGACCGCACCAAGGTGGGTGGCGGGTATCTGGGTGGCCCCGGCTTCTCTGGTTTGCAAATGCAAGAAGGCCCACACAGAGACGTAGGCGCTGTCTGGGGGGTCAAGAACACTGGCACAGCCAAGACCATGCTCGGCGGCTTTGACAAGCCTTTGGGCAACGAATACTTCACCACGATGATCGGCTCCCCTACCCAGCACCAATCCAACCAGATGGTGTTCGACAAGCTTTACAAGGACTTCACAGCGCAGGCCAAGAAGGGCAACCTCGACCCTGAGTTACACCAGAAGATCAATGACCGCCTTGCAAGCGCCGTGGACAAGGACGGCAACGCCATCTTCCCGTCCGACATCGACATCCTGAGCAAGAACTTCAAGAAGCAGGCATCCACCTTTGACCAACGTGCTGTAGCAGGCAACGTGCTGGGTGGTGTGGGTGTTGGCGGCAAGAAGGGCCAGATCATCGACTACGAGAAGACCATCCGTGACACCACTGACCCGTTCCTGCTGGACACGCCCTCTGGTGACTTGGGCTACCGCATATGGACACCAAGCGGTGAGGTGATTGAGCGCCCTGACTTGCACCCCGCCTTCCCTGCCATTGCAACTGGCGAAGACTTGGGCGTGGAGTTCAACCCTGCCGACAAGAACATCTTGCTGGCTCCCTTCCTTGAGAAGTTTAGGGTGGAGAAGGGCAGAGACCCCGGCTACATGGACATGACCCGTGGTCGTCCCGCACGAGTACAGATTACAGAGCCTTTGTTAAAGAACTTGGAAGAGTCTGGCAACAAGGCTGGTGGTGCTGTTAAAGCAAAGAATAAGTACAGCGAAGGTGGCGCTATATCTGCGTTAATGAAACACGCTGAAATTGCGGGACAATCGCCCCGAATGAATAATCAAAGGATGTAACCATGGCAACACAGATGCCCATAGATCAGAACGACGGTAGATTCATCCAAGGCATGCCTGACCCGCAAGGCCAACCACCCATGGGCCAGCCCCCGCAGCAGGGCATGACTGAGAACCCTGATGGCTCTGTAGATATTGAACTCATGACCAAAGAAGCGGAGATTGAGGAGTTGCCTGATGGCTCGGCTGTTGTGAAGATGGAAGGCTACGGTGGCCCTGAAGAGAACGAAGACTTCTACGAAAACTTGGCTGAGTCGTCTGACATGCTGGTGCTGGACATGACCGCCATGCGCTACGTTGAGTTGGTGCTCAAGGACAAGACGGCCCGTGAGCAGCGGGATAAGCAGTACGAAGAGGGAATCCGACGCACGGGTATGGGCAACGATGCCCCCGGCGGTGCAAACTTTAACGGCGCATCCAAGGTTGTCCACCCCGTCATGGCTGAAGCCTGCGTTGACTTTGCTGCCCGTGCCATCAAGGAGATGTTCCCACCTGATGGCCCTTGCCGTACCAAGATTTTGGGTGAGGTGACCGAGGAAAAGACTGCCGTTGCCGAGCGCAAGCGGGACTACATGAACTGGCAGTTGACCGAACAGATCGAAGAGTTCCGTGACGAGCAAGAGCAGATGCTGACTCAGCTACCCTTGGGCGGCTCACAGTACATCAAGCTCTGGTACGACGAGCAAAAAGCCCGTCCATGCTGTGAATTCCTGCCAATCGACCGTGTCTACGTCCCATTTGCTGCTGCAAACTTCTACACCGCACAGCGTGTGACTGAAGTCCACGAGATTACCTCCTTTGAATTCAAGCGTCGCATAGCCAGTGGGCTGTACAAGGACGTTGACATCATCCGTGCCACCATGGAACCCGAGATGACGGGCGCTCAAAAGGCATCCAATAAGATTGAGGGCAAGAAGTTCGAGGACAACGAGGACGGGTTGCGCACGGTTTACCACATCTACACCTCATTGGAACTGGACGACGACCCCTACACCAAGGGCGAGATGGCTCCTTACATCCTGATGATTGACGAATTGGACAACGAAGTCATTGGCCTGTACCGAAATTGGGAAGAAGGCGACGAAACCATGACCAAATTGGACTGGATCGTCGAGTTCAAGTTCATTCCATGGCGTGGAGCCTACGCTGTTGGCCTGCCACACCTCATTGGCGGCCTCTCAGCCGCTCTTACAGGCGCTTTGAGGGCGCTTTTGGACTCTGCCCACATCAACAACACGGCAACCATGCTCAAGCTCAAGGGAGCCAAGATCAGCGGACAGTCTCAGCAGGTCGAAGTCACCCAGATTGCAGAGATTGAAGGCGCTCCCGGTGTCGATGACATCAAAAAGATCGCCATGCCCATGCCGTTCAACCCTCCAAGCCCTGTTTTGTTTGAGTTGATGGGGTATCTGGAGAAGGCAGCCAAGGGCGTGGTCACCACAGCCGAGGAAAAGATTGCTGATGTCAACTCCAACACCCCTGTTGGCACGACTCAGGCGCTGATTGAGCAGGGAGCGGCTGTTTTCTCGTCAATCCATGCTCGTTTGCACTCCAGCCAAGCCCGTGTGCTCAAGATTCTGTCCCGCTTGAACCGTTGGTACTTGGATGACCAGCGCAAAGGCGAATTGGTAGCCGATTTGGACATCAAGAAGCAAGATTTTGCCAAAAACACGGACGTTGTGCCTGTTTCTGACCCGCACATCTTCTCTGAGACCCAGCGCATGGCCCAAATTCAGGCCGTCATGCAGATCATGGAGAAGCATCCGCAACAATTCAACCAGAAGGCGGTGATTGAGCGGTTCATGAAGCAGATCAAGATACCAAGCATCAACGAACTGCTGGTCAACACCCCTCCGACCGACCAGAGAAGCCCTGCCGACGAGAACGTGGCTATGGCTTTGGGTCAACCTGCATTTGCCTTCATCACCCAAGACCACTTGGCCCACCTGCAAGCCCACTTGGACTTCGGCAAAGACCCAATCTTCGGCAGCAACCCGCTGATGGCTCCTCAGTTCGTGCCAACCTTGCTGGAGCACATCAAGCAGCACTTGACCCTGTGGTACTTGTCACGCATGAACGGGTATGTCAACAAGGAGAACAGCAAGGCCGTCCAGCAGTACGAGGACAGCCGCTTTACTGCCAGCATTGACAAGCTGTACGCCTTGGCCTCACAGCACGTCTCCATGGACAGCGAGAAAGTATTTGCTGGAATCATGCCTGTAATCACCCAGATGATCCAAGCTGCCCAGCAGTATGCACCGCAGCCTCCCATGCCGCCAGATGTCAAGGTGCTTCAGGACACCAGCATGGCGGAGACTCAGCGCCGAGCCGCACGGGATCAGGCGGAAATGTCGCTCAAGGGCCAACAGCACCAAGACGAGATGACGCTGGCTGGAGAAGAGAACCAACTCAAGCTTGCCATCGCTATTGGCGACAACGAGACCCGAGAACGCATCGAATTGGCACGGATGAACCGAGAGGTTCAACGAGCTATGCAAGAGCGGCTAGTACCCGCAATCACCAACCAGCCTCAAGGAGATATGAATGGCTACCAGTAAACCGCAAGACAGCATGATGATTCCAATGCGCAAGCGCATCGCCATGGGCGAGAAGCTTGATGGCACTTCTCTGCAACCCAAGGGCAACACCCAAAAATCTACGAAAGGAAGCATCCCTACAAAACAAAAATGAGAACCCTTTCCGATTTCATCGGCGCAATCAAGACACGTCAAGCTGAAATAGCTTCATCCCTAGCCGCAGGCAATGCAGCTTCATGGGACGTGTATGTGCGCATGGTGGGGCATCACGCAGGATTAAGTGAAGCCTATGAGATATTAAACACAATGTTAAAGGAAGAAAGAGATGACGAGTAACACATTGGTAGCTTCTAACGAAGCTGAGTTGGCTTGGGCCTTCCCGAGCGTAGAACCCGGTGCGATACCTCTTGGTGGAAGAATTTTGGTGCAACTGCGCCGAACCCAAAAAAGGGCAACAAGTGCTGGGATTATCTTGATCGAAGAGACCAAGGAGACCGAAAAGTGGCAGAACATGGTGGCAAAAGTCATCCACGTTGGCCCACTTGCTTTCAAGCACCGTGACACCATGCAAAGCTGGCCTGAAGGCTCGTGGTGCGATGTCGGTGACTACATCCGAGTCCCTAAGTGGGGCGGTGACCGTTGGGAAGTAAAAGTCCCCGGCGAGGATGACTTGGAAGAGCCTGCGCTGTTCATGATCCTGAACGATCATGAGTCCATTGCAAAGGTTATTGGTGACCCCCTAGCAATGAAAGCCTACTTATGAGCACAGAAACACAAAACAAAGACGACGAGAAGATTGTTGTCAACGAAGGTCAGGACGGCTCCGCTGTCATCGAACTGCCCGATCACATTCAGGGTGACCCGCATGAGGACGATGACGACCACGATGATGCCCACGCCACTGGCGGTGAGGTGGATTCTGGTGGCGACGAGGTAGCCCCTCCTGACGAGACCGAATACCAACGAGCACGACGTGAGAAGCGACGTGCCAAGCGAGAGCTTGCCAAGCGATCCAGTGTTGAGAAGGACGTAAAACTCCAGATGCTAGAACGCAAGAACCAAGAGTTAATGGAACGACTCATGGTTGTGGAGAAAAAGCATCATGCCTCCGACCTTGCCCAGCTTGACAAGGCAATCGAAGACCAAGAGATGCGCCTCCAGTACGCCAAGATGAAACTGTCCGAAGCCACCACCGCCCGAGATGGTGAAGCTTTAACTAAGGCACAGGACATGTGGTACGAGAGCCGCCGCAAGATTGAGCAGCTTCAGGGTTACAAGAAGAATGCCGTGCGCCCTCAGAACGAAGGCAGCATTGCGCCTGATCCTCGTGTTTCACGCAACGTCAGCACATGGATGGAACGCAACTCTTGGTTCAATGCCGACCTGAGTGACGTGGACAGCCAGATTGCCAAGAAACTGGACGAAGCTTTAACAAATGAAGGATTTGATCCTGCCGACCCCGGATACTTTAAAGAACTTGACAAACGCTTGCGCAATTACATGCCGCACCGCTACAATCAAGATACCGAGAGAAGTGACAACTCTGGTAAACCGAGAAGGAATATTGTGGGCGACTCTGGACGTGAGTTCTCATCTGGCGGGTCAAACCGCAACACCTTTACGCTGACACGGGAGCAAGTGTCGGCGATGAAGGATGCGGGGTTTTGGGATGACCCAGACAAACGCAACAAGATGATCAAACGTTACGCACTGGAAGCTCGTTTACAAAATTCGAAAGGTTAAGCCATGTCAGATTCACGTCTCAAAAAATCTCTTTCTGCTGGTGGTAGAGAAGCCCGTTCTTCACAGGATGTAGGCCGTGAACCACCGCAAGAAAAATTCATTTCGTCTAACGAGCGTCGCAAGATGTTTACCGATGAATGGAACCAAAGCGCACTGCCAAAAGCCCCGGAAATCCCCGGATGGCACACTTGCTGGTTATCGACAAACAACACTTACGACACCATTGAAAAACGGTTCCGTCAAGGGTATGTACCTGTGAAAACGGATGAACATCCCGGATACGAGAGCTACCGTGTAAAAGCTGGTGAGTACTCTGGATTTATCGCTTGTAATGAAATGATCTTGTGCAAAATTCCTCTGGAACAGTTTCAAGAAATCATGCTCATGCTGCACCACGAAGCTCCGATGGATGAGGCCGATAAGGTTCGAGTTCAGGCGGAACAACTTCAGGGAACAAGAGATAGTTCAGGTAAGTCGTTGGGCAAAGTCGAAGGCGAGGGTTTTGGCAAATTTGACCAATCCGTCCCCATGCCAATCTTCCAAGGCTAAGGACACCGAAAAAGGAGTAAGACTATGTCTTCAACAAACGCTCCATTCGGCTTGCGTCCCGCATTCCATCCTTCCGGTTTGGATCGTGCTCAGGCGCTTGCTAATGGACTTCAAGCTGTCTCTACGAGCGGCATCAATAACGTTGGTTACGCTACCAACATCCTCAAAGGTCAACCTGTCAAATACAACGCCGCTGGCTACTTAAACGTAGCTGCCGCTGGTGATGCATTTGTAGGTGCTTTTGCTGGTGTTGAGTGGACTGACACTACTGGTCGTCGTCGTGTCTCTAACTACTGGCCTGCCAGCGAATCATTCATCACGGGTTCTGTCATTACATATTTCTACAACGATGCAAACATCGTCTATGAAATCCAAACTGATGCAACGATGGCTCAAACTGATCTGAATGCTCAGTTTAATTTCAGCAATGCAACAGCAGGCTCTTCCGTGACTGGTTTGTCTCAAGCAACTCTCGACGTGTCAACTCGCACCACCTCAGCAGTGGCGCAGATGCGTGTCGTAGATATTGCTCCGTACCCCGGTAATGACTGGGGTGATGCTTATGTAATTGTTCGGGTGACGGTTTCTAACCATCAGACCGTAGCAACTATTAACGCTTTCTAAGAAAGGAGTAGACCATGGCCGCTCCAATGCGCAGTACCGACTTTAGAAGTATTGTCGAACCCATTCTGAACGAATGCTTTGATGGTGTCTACGACCTTCGTCAAGACGAATGGTCTCGTGTCTTCCGTGAGGAAACAGGCATCCCCCGTAACTACCACGAAGAACCCGTCCTGTACGGTTTCGGTGCGGCTCCACAGTTGCCTGACGGCAGCCCAGTGACGTACCAACAGGGTGGTGTCTTATTCCTGAAACGCTATGTGTACAACGTGTATGGCCTCGCCTTCGCATTGACCAAAGTGTTGGTGGAAGACGGCGACCACATCCGTATCGGTCAGGTTTATGCACGTCACTTGGCACAGTCTTTGATTGAAACCAAAGAAACTTTGTCAGCCAACGTGTTGAACCGTTCTTTCAATAGCTCGTACCCCGGTGGTGATGGCGTTCAGTTGAACTCCGCTTCTCACCCCATCGTGAACGGTACTTTCAGCAACTTGCTCTCCACTTCCGCAAACTTGTCTCAAACATCTCTCGAACAGATGCTGATTCAAATTCGCCAAGCTGTGGACAACAACGGCAAGAAAATTCGTCTGGTTCCCAAGCAATTGGTGGTTGCCTCTGGCAACGAAATGCAAGCCGAAGTTTTGCTGAAGTCTGTTCTCCGTGCTGGTGGTGCTAACAACGACATCAACCCAATCAAGTCGATTGGTTTGCTGGACGAAGGTTGCGCCATCATCAGCCGTTTGACTTCTCCTACCGCATGGTGGGTGCAGACAGACGCTCCTGAAGGCATGAAGCTTATGATGCGTCGTAAGCTGGAGAAGACCATGGAAGGTGACTTCGAGACTGACTCTATGCGCTACAAGGCGACAGAGCGTTACGACGTTGGCTTCACTGATCCTCGTGCTATGTACGGTACACCCGGCGTGTAAACCAAACAGGGGTCAGCCAATTCAGGTTGGCCCCTTTTTTTAAATTTAAGTCTAGCTTTTCAAGGAGAAGACAATGCCTCAATTTTCAGACGACCTATTTTTAGGCCCAGCCCAAACTTACATGGGAACTGGCCTGCGCCCGTACTCCACTACGTTTACTGGCTCAATCTCTACAACCACACTGACGGTCACCGCCTTGTTGCAAGGCTCACCTCTTGTTGTAGGTATGTATGTTGACGGTTCAAGCGTAACCGACGGCACTTACATCACCGCATTTGGCACTGGCTCTGGCGGTACAGGCACTTATACCGTGAGCGCCTCTTCAACCGCCTCCAGCACCACAATGATTGCGCATGGAAACATTGCATTTGATGATCCATCCCCCATGAGTTTGGGTGTTGGCCCATTGGGTCGTATTTATACTTGGGATGTGGTTCCGCAAGCTTTGGTGACAAACAACGTTGCCGCCACACAAACTCCCGCAGCCGCAGGAAACTTGACCCTGACTGCTGGTACTTCAACCAAGTCAATAACTCGCAGTGATGGCGTTACAGTGGTTCAACTTGATTTGCCTCGTGCAGTTCAATTGACCACAGCGTCTGGAACCATTACCACAAGTCGCAACTTGACCGTGTCTGGCTACGACTACTACGGTCAGGCCATGAGCGAAGTTATTGCAACTGGAACCACCTCTTCTGCTGTGGCTAACGTCAAGGGCAAAAAAGCGTTTTTCCAAATCACCAGCATTGCAGTTAGCGGCGCATTGCCAGTGGCAATCACTGTTGGCACTACCGACATCCTTGGCCTGCCTGTTCGTGTGTTTAACGTGGCATACATTGCCAGCGTTAAGAGCAACAGCACATTGGCAACAGATGCAGGTAATTTTGTCGCCGCAGACACAGCCACTGCTACAACCACCACTGGCGACGTTCGTGGTACATACGTTCCAACCACTGCGTCAGATGGTATTTGCCGCACGGTGATAGGCATTTTGATGCCTGCCATTGCGGTCGGCCCCAGCGCAACCCGTGTTGGTGCTCTTGGTGTAACTCAAGCTTAATAGGAGGCTTTCATGGGTCAATTTAAACCAATGGTCAAGATGATGACCACGGAGCCTTCAGTTGAACTGAAGCTCAAAAAGGGTGGCGCTGTGAAGAAAGCCATGGGCGGCGACATGTCTGGCGATCAAATGCCAGCGTTCTCACCCATGGGTAGCTCCTTGGGCGCTCCTCGTGGCGGCATGGCTCCATCAGCGGCTCCTAAAAAGCCATCTATGGCTATGCGCAAGAAAGCCATGACACCTACAGCCTCAGCATTAAGCATGGCTGCACCGCCCACCATGAAAAAAGGCGGCAAAGCTGAAGGCGGCGACGCTGACATGGCGCAAGACAAGGCCATGATCAAGAAGGCGATCAGCCAACACGATGCTCAAGAGCACAAAGGCGGTAAAGGCACTAAGTTGTCCTTGAAAAAGGGCGGCAAGATGGCTACTGGCGGTGTGGTCATGGGCAATGCTGGTGGTTTTAAAAAGGGCGGAAAGATTCAGGGCCACTACGCCTTTGGCGGTGGTGTCCAGACTTCTGATGTGGTTACCGCAAGGGCTGGAGCAACTGGCACTACAACGGGTGGTGTGACCATGGGTAATGCTGGCGGTTTCAAAAAAGGCGGCAAGATCAAGCGATACGCCTTTGGCGGGGGCGTTCAAACCTCTGATATGGTTACTTCAAGGGCTGGCTCGACTGGCACTACAACAGGCGGCGTTACTATGGGCAATGCTGGTGGCTTTAAGAAGGGTGGTGCTCCAAAAAAGTTTGCTGAGGGTGGATCAGTCCAAGACGACGGTCGCCCTCAGAAGATGGCGCAAGGGAATAAACCCCCATCAAAACCTGTGCGCATTACAAACCTTGCTGGAACATTCAAAAAAGGCGGCGGTGTGAAGAAGATGGCTGGTGGTGGTTCCGAAAGTGACTACGACCCCATCATCGACCGTGAAATGGCCCGTAAAGCTGCTGAACAAGCTGCAAGCGTGTCTGACAACGAGAACATGCGTGACATGGTTCTTGGTGCTCCCAAGCGCATCCTTCAAGGTGCGAAGCGCATGATTGGCATGGGAGAAGGCTCAGTCTCTGATAAAGAGCCAAAGGCTATCACCAAGACTGAAAAGTCCGTGACCATCTCTCCTGCCAGCAAAAAGCGTGGCGGCAAAGTCTGCTAAACCAAGGTAGAGGCTTCGGCCTCTGCTTTTTTAAGGAACAAATATGGCTGATGCAGTAACAAGCCAGACGCTGCTTGATGGTGAGCGTCTTGCAATCATGAAATTCACAAACATCAGTGATGGCACTGGTGAAACAGCGGTGACCAAGGTCAACGTTTCAGCTTTGGCAAAGAGCGCATCTGGACTGGCTTGTACAGGCGTGTCTGTGACAAAGATCACTTCTGTGTGTCATGGTATGGAAGTGCGCATGTATTGGGATGCATCAACAGATGTCCCATTCTTTATGAGCACCATCAACACCAACTATTGCAACGACTTCTCTGAGTTTGGTGGCCTCACCAACAATTCAGGAGCAGGCAAGAATGGCAACATTGTGTTTTCCACGGCAGATGCATCTTCTGGCGACACATACACCGTTGTCCTTGAAATGCTGAAATACTATAGCTAATCATGCCAAGCAAATCACCTTCCCAGCACCGTTTAATGTCAGCGGTAGCTCATAACCCTAAGTTTGCCAAGCAAGTTGGCATTCCTCAAAAGGTTGGCAAAGAGTTTGCTAAAGCTGATGAGGGAAAAAAATTCAAAGAAGGCGGACTCTATGAAAACATTCATGCAAAACAGCAAAGAATATCTGAAGGCTCTGGTGAAAAAATGCGCCGAGTTGGTAGCGAAGGTGCGCCAACGGCTCAAGCCTTCCGAGAGTCAGCCAAAACAGTAAAAAAAAAGGTAGGCGGCCCTAGCCTTGCCGTTGGGCGTGGTGAGAAGCTGCCAGTCTCTAAGGGCGCTGGATTGACCGAGAAGGGTCGAGAGAAGTACAACCGTGAGACAGGGTCGCACTTGAAGGCTCCACAGCCACAGGGCGGCAGCCGCAAGGACTCCTTTTGCGCAAGGATGGAGGGCGTTGTTGAACACGCCAAGGGAGATGCGCCAAGAGCAAAGGCATCTCTGAAACGATGGAAATGCTGATAAGGAAAAACAATGGCGTACTCAGGAACGGTCGGCACAACAGTCATCAATGTTCAAACTTACATTGACCATGGCGCTCGTCGGGCTGGAAAGCTTGCCGAGGAATTGACCTCTGAGCAGCAAATCTCCGCACGAGAGTCACTTTACTTCCTGTTGTCCAACCTCATCAACATGGGGATTCAATACTGGTGCATCAGCAAGAAGGTTTACGGTGTCCAGCCTGACAAAGCTGTCTATGAACTGCCTGTAGGCGGTAACGATGTGTTGCAGGCGCTGTATCGCCGCATGAACCGCCCGACAGGAAGCTACACAGCTTCTTCTGGAGTGGCTGCAAACGCCTTTGACAGCGACATTGCCACCAAATGCACCCAGAGCGCCATAAACGGCAACATTGGGGTCAATTACGGCACTGGCAACACGGTCTACGTTGGCTCAATTGGGGTTATGCCGGGGGTCACAGGCTCGTTTAACGTGCTTTTTGAGGTGTCCAGTGACGGAGCCACATGGACAACGCTCTACGCCCCCGGTGTCACCGCTTGGGTGGACGGTGAATGGCAGTGGTACGACATCAACACGGGTGCAAATGCCCAGTATTACCGCATGCGGGAGACTGGCGGCAACACTTTGAGCGTTCGTGAACTGTATTTTGGCAACAATGCCACCGAAATCACCATGGCTCGGTTGAATCGTGACGACTTCACCAACCTGCCAAACAAGAACTTCACAGCAAACCAGCCGTTTCAATATTGGTTTGACCGCACAGTGCCGCAGGCAACAATTTACCTGTGGCCCGTCCCTTCAGACCCTTTTGTGCAGATGACTGTGTGGTACTCACGCCAGATCATGGACGTTGGGGCGCTCACAGACGAGCTTGAGATACCTCAGCGGTGGCAGTACGCCATCCAAGCGATGCTGGCCCACCAGATGGCGCTGGAGTTGCCCGGTGTGGACATGCAGCGCATCATGTACTTGGAAGCTCAGGGCGAGAAAGCTTTCAACCTTGCCGAACAGGAAGAGCGGGACAAGTCACCGATCTACTACAGCCCGAATATTTCAGTTTACACAAGGTGACATCATGCCAAAGTTCCTTGACACCACGGGGATGTCAGACATAGCGATCTTTGTGTGTGATAGGTGCAAGATGAAGCGCCCACATGCAGAGTCACGAAACGATCCCAACTTTCCCGGCCTCCTTGTCTGTGGACAGGGCTGTGCAGATGATTTCGATCCGTATCGTCTTCCTGCCCGAAAAACAGAGAAAATAACCATCAGATTCCCAAGACCAGATTTGGCATTGGACGGTGTTGTTGATCAGTCGCCAGCGTATGGCGGCAAAGTTATCACCCCATAAATTTAAGGACAGAAAATGGCACAGTCAGGTTACACCCCCATCCAGCTTTACTACAGCACCACCGCAGGCAATCAACCAACCTCTGGCAACCTTGCAAACGGCGAGTTGGCAATCAACACCAACGACGGTGTCTTGTACTACAAGGACAGCAGCGGCATTGTTCAAGTGATTGCATCAGGTAGCTCTGTGTCGCTGTTGGCAGTGACTGCCGCCACCACAACCAACTTGGCTTCCCTGTCTGGATTGCTGACCGTTGATGGCATTACATTGACTGCCAGCCAGCGTGTGCTGGTCAAGGATCAGACGCTGAGTCAAAACAACGGTGTGTACGTTGCTGCTGTTGGGGCGTGGAGTCGCTCAATTGATGCCAACAGTGCCGCTGAAGTTTCTGGTCGCATCATCTCTGTTCGTTCTGGAACAACATGGGGTGGAACTCAGTGGGCAACCACGTTCAAGTCTACTGACACGCTTGGCACTACAGCCATGCCTTGGTATCAAGTTCTTGAAAACACTGCTGCTGGTACTGGTGCAGGTAATTTGGGTGTTGGCACAGGTGCTTTGGCATCTAATACGACCGGGGCATCAAATACTGCTGTTGGATATAACACTTTAAACGCAAATACCATTGGTGCTCTTAACACTGCTTTTGGTTATCAGGCTTTGGATGTAAACACAACGGGCATAAGGAATACGGCTATTGGTGCTGATTCGCTCGGTGCAAACACAACAGGTATTGAAAACGTGGCTGTTGGAAGAAACGCCATGCGACTTAATACCACAGGCTCAAGCAATGTTGCTGTTGGTCAAGAGGCTTTACAAGCAAACACGACAGCATCAAACAATGTTGCTGTTGGTTATCAAGCGGGTTTTACCAATACATTTGGAGATATTACTGCGCTTGGATATCGTGCTGGGTACAGCAACACAACGGGCGCTGAAAGCACTTTTGTTGGAAATTCTGCTGGATTTTTAAATACCTTTGGCCCCGCAAATACTTATATGGGTAGTGCGGCAGGGTATCAAAATGCAACAGGCGGATACAACACAGGTATTGGCGACAATTCTTTAAGATTTAACTTGGCTTCAAACAATGTTGCCGTTGGTTATCAGGCTGCTTATACCAATACAACAGGTACAAGTTTGACAGCAGTTGGCTATCAAGCTCTTAAAGCAACCACCACAGCAACAAGCAATACAGCCGTTGGTTATTTGGCAGGAACCAACTCAACAGCTAGTGGTGTAGACGCTTTTGGCGCACAGGCATTACGCTTCAACACTACCGGGGCAAATAATGCAGCTTTTGCATATAACTCGCTTTACAACAACACAACCGGAAGTAACAACGTTGCTGTTGGTGCGGCGGCATTGTTTACCAATACTTTTGGCGGAAACAACGCCGCAGTAGGTTATTACGCTCTTCAAAGCAACACCACAGGAAATTACAATACAGCAATAGGTATCTATGCCCTTACCGGGAATACCGCAGCAGATAACAACACCGCTGTAGGCTACCAAGCTTTGTATGCAAATACAACTGGTACAACAAACACAGCGGTTGGTGTCAGTGCATTGTCTGCAAATACTATTGGCATTGAAAATACTGCTGTTGGATATTTTGCGCTTACTGCAAATACAACTGGAACTTACAACACCGCTGTTGGAAAAAATGCAATGTCGTCAAATACCATTGGCGGCACTAATATTGCTATGGGTCGGTCTTCGCTTCAAAGCAATGTAACGGGTAATGCTAACATTGCCGTAGGCTACCGATCTTTGATATCAAATACCTTTGGCGGAGCCAATGTTGCACTTGGTAGAGATACTTTGCAAGCAAACACCACAGCATCAAACAACACTGCTGTAGGGCATGAGGCTGGATATTCAAATACGTTTGGCAATATAAATGCTTTTGGCTCAGGAGCAGGATATTCCAATACAACAGGCACTGCAAATACCGCACTTGGTCAGGCGGCTCTTTATACAAATAGCACTGGAAACTACAACACGGCTGTTGGCTATACGGCATTGCAATTTAACACTGGCGGCTTTAATACTGCTGTTGGTTATCAAGCTCTTTACACCAACACTACAGCATCAAACAACACTGCTGTCGGAAACGCAGCTTTGGCCCTTAACACATTTGGCGCAAGTAATGTTGCAATTGGCTTGCAAGCACTTTACACCAGCACTACCGCTTCAAATAATACTGCTGTAGGTTATCAGGCAGGATTATTGGTAACAACTGGCGATGGCTTGGTATTTGTTGGTTCTACTGCGGGAGCCGCAACAACCACTGGCGCAGGTAATACTGGAATTGGATTTGCTTCCCTTACCGCAAACACAGCAGGGCAAAATAATACAGCCGTGGGACTGTCATCACTTCGCTCCAACACCACAGCATCTAACAACACTGCTGTAGGATATCAAGCGGCATACTCGAATACCTTTGGCACAGGTATTTTGGCTCTTGGCTACCAAGCTTTATATACAAATACAACTGGAGCCAATAACACTGCCGTTGGTTCTGGTGCGCTTATTTCCAATACCACTGCCTCAAACAACACTGCCGTAGGCTATCAAGCTCTTGGTTCCAACACCCTTGGTTCAGAATTAACAGCCGTTGGTCGCAGGGCTTTGTACTTGAACACTACTGGCGGTCAGAATACCGCCGTCGGAAACTTTGCTCTTACCGCAAATACGTTTGGAGCATCAAACAGTTCCTTGGGAGAAGAGGCGCTACAAGCCAATACCACAGGAAACTACAACGCCGCATTTGGCGCAAGCGCTCTTTTCTCCAACACCACGGCAAATAACAATACCGCTGTAGGCTATCAGGCTGGATATACAAACACTAGCACAGGCATTTCAGCTTTTGGATACCAAGCTCTTTTTTCCAACACCACAGCACAATTCAATACTGCCGTAGGCCAGCAAGCCGCTTATACAAATACCTTTGGCCCGAACATTACGGCTATTGGTTATCAGGCTCTTTATTTAAATACCACTGGTGCTTCAAATACAGCGGTTGGACGTGAAGCATTAAAAGCAAATACCATTGGAATTAACAACATAGCTATGGGCGTAACTTCGCTCGCTGCTAACACTACAGGTAGCAATAACACTGCTATTGGAACATCAGCCCTTCAAAACAACACGTTTGGTGGAAACAACACAGCCTTAGGAACTCAAGCTCTTAACTCCAACACCACACAATCTAACTTAACAGCCGTAGGTTATCAAGCAGGTTATACCTACACAGGTGGTTCTGAACAAAGCGGTTCTGTCTTCCTTGGAGTTTATGCGGGTAGGCTTACTACGACTGGCAATGATTCAGTATTTGTTGGCGCACAAGCTGGAGAAAACACTACCATTGGTGTTAATAACGTAGCTATTGGAAGTACTGCATTAAATGCAAATACCACAGGCAGTAGCAATGTTGCCGTTGGCACTAACTCATTAAAAGTAAACACCATTGGTACACAAAACACGGCAATTGGTCACAGATCGCTTTATTCCAACACAACAGGCGATCAAAACATTGCTGTAGGTTATCAGGCTCTTTACAACAACACCACAGCAAATAGCAACACTGCTGTAGGTTATCAGGCTGGATATACAGGCGTAACAAATACTGGTGTAGCGGCATTTGGGTTTCAAGCTTTATACACCAGCACTGGAAAAGACAATGCGGCGTTTGGCGCACAGGCATTGAAACTTAATACAACAGGCACTCGAAATTCTGCATTTGGTACATCTACGTTAGGTTCTACTGATGGTGCTTTGGGTAAAAATACAATTGGAACTGATAACTCAGCTTTTGGGTATCAAGCTAATTCACAAAACACGACAGGAATTTACAATACTTCTGTTGGCTCTTTTGCGCTCTACTCCAACACCACAGCATCTAACAACACTGCGGTGGGGTATCAGGCTGGGTATAGTAATACGACTGGAACCGAAAATACGGCACTGGGTACTTCGGCGTTATATACCAATACCGTAAATTCGTACAACACCGCTGTTGGTAGTTCCGCCTTAAATTTAAGCACCGGTTCGTACAACACCGCTGTTGGTCGTCAAGCCTTAGCAGTAAATGCGGCGGGTCAGTTTAATTCCGCAATTGGCGCATCCAGTTTAGGCGGCAATACTTCAGGAAGTAACAATACTGCTCAAGGCTATCAAGCACTGTTTTCTAACACCACCGCATCCAACAACACTGCTGTTGGTTATCAGGCGGCTTACAGCAATACCACAGGTACAAATTTTGTTGCAATTGGGTATCAGGCTCTTTATAACACCACGGTATCTAGCAACACAGCAGTAGGATACACCGCTCTTATATCCAACACTACTGGCATTGATAACACTGGTGTTGGTTCACAAGTTTTGATAGCCAATACAACAGGCGCAAGCAATACGGCAATGGGAGTTACAGCACTTGTTGCCAATACAACTGGCTCAAGTAATACTGCTTTTGGTAAAGATGCGCTTAAAGCCAACACCACAGCATCTAACAACACTGCTGTTGGTTACCAAGCTGGTTACTCAAACACGTTTGGTGGAATAACAGCGATTGGTTATCAAGCGGGGTACAGCAACGTTACTTCTATCAATGGTGTTTTTGTAGGGTATCAGGCAGGACTTTCAACCATTAACGACGGCAATACTGCTGTTGGTTATATTGCATTGAAAGCCAATACTACTGGTGGAACTAATACCGCAATTGGATCAGGTGCGCTTACCGCCAACACAACAGCCTCTAACAACACGGCGGTAGGAGTTAACGCATTAGTTTCAAATACATTTGGTGGAAACAACACAGCCTTAGGAACTCAAGCTCTTAATTCCAACACCACAGCCTCCAATAACACTGCTGTAGGTTATCAAGCAGGGTATACAAACACCACTGGAATACAAAATGTATTTATAGGGGCGCAGGCAGGTTACACATCTGGTGGAAATAACAACATTGCAATTGGCAATTCTGCTGGCTACAACTTAACAACAGGTGTTGGTAATATCTTTATAGGCTCCGGTGTATCTGGTAGCGTTAACCCATCAGGCTATAGCGTAACCACTGGCTCCAAGAACGTCATCCTTGGTAACTACACAGGTTCTGCCGCACCCATCTCTGCTACTGGTAGCAACTACATTGTGCTGTCTGATGGTGATGGTAATGTCAGACAGACCATAGACTCCAGCGGAAACGTTGGTATAGGTGTTACACCTAGTGCTTGGCTGTCAACTACAAAGCCACTTCAGATTAGTTCCTATTCTGCGTTATGGCAAGCGCAAGGCAACGGTACAAACCTGTCCAACAACGTATATAGAAATGCTTCGGCTGTTGATACTTATTTAAATAATCAAGCTGCCAGTTATTACTCTCAAAACGGGGGTGCTCATAACTGGCAAATAGCTGCATCAGGAACAGCGGGAAATGCAATAACTTTCACCCAAGCAATGACGCTTGATGCAAGCTCAACGCTACTGCTTGGCGCTACTGCGGCAAATCTTGAGGCGGCATACAGCGTAACTTTGTGCGGTAGTGCTACCGCAGGAAACTCAGGGCAGCACACCTTTAACGGGCAAAACGGCAATACCGTGATGCGGATTAACCAAGCCTTTGCAGACTCAGCCTCAAGGGGTGCAATTTATTTTTATCGTTCACAAACTCAGGTTGGCTCTATCAACGTAAGTTCAACGGCAACCACTTACAACACATCAACAACATCAGGAATAGTTGGAGTAGATGCAAGCACATTGGGATTTAACACCGCCTCCTCAGAACGTATGCGTATCGACTCCAGCGGTAATGTGGGTATTGGCACTACCAGTTTGACCGGCATATCTTTGTCTGTTAGTAAGCTAATCACTGGAGCAACAACATCTTATGGTGTTCTTAATAACGGAACAATTCAATCTGATGTTACATCGGTGGGTATTGGTTATTCAGCATCCCTTTCTACAAATGCGGCTGTATTTACACTTGCAACACTAAATCATTTTGATGTGGCCCAACAAACTATTGGCGCTGGTTCTATTGTCACGGGACAAGTTGGTTTTAATTTAAGGTCAACTTTAACAGGCGCAACCAACAACTATGGTTTTTACGGTAACCTTGCTGCCCCTACATCTGGCATAACCACGACTGGAACAATCACTTCTATTTCCAGTAGCACGACAACGGTAACGGTTAACCACAACGCCATTACTTATACCAATGGGCAAGTAGTAACCATCTCTGCTACTGCAAACGCAACAGCATTGGTGTCTGGTGCAACTTGTACTATTCTGACGGTAGGAACAACAGACTTCACCTTGATTGGCGCTGCTTCAAACACTGTTGGTGTGTCATTTACAGCCACAGGCGTAGGCACTGGTACAGGTACGGTTACGCTGAACATCCAAGGCTCAGGAAAGACCGTTGCAGGGGCTGCATCAGGCTCGTTCACCTATACCACTACAACCAGCCAGACATTTGCAGCAGTCACTGTGTTGACAGGTTCTGTAACGGTATCTACTCGTTACAACTTGTACATGGCGGGTACTGCTGATAACTATATTGCTGGTAATTTGGGTATAGGTACGACTTCGCCAAGTTCGTTTTCTTCAGGCTCCAATGTGGCATCAATAGTTAAATCAAGCGGAAATGCTGGGATTATTAACTGCGTTGGCTCTGACAGCACATCAAATGTTGGGTTGTATTCCGGCATTAATGCAGCGGACAATCCTGCAATTTTCTATCAAGCAAATCTTCGTTTTGGAACGACATCATCATCTAACGGAACAACTGGTTTTTCAGAACGTATGCGTATCGACTCAGTTGGTAACGCACAGTTTCAAGCTGGCGCAGTCATGCCGTATGCACCAGCACCAGCAGCAGTTAGTGCAGCAACAACGCTGACCAATGCCAACATTCAAGGGCAAATAATTAGTGCCACAGGTACAACATACACCATCACAATGCCTTTGGGTACGACATTGGACACGTTGGCTACATGGGCAACCACCAACATTGCGTATGACTTCTTTGTCATCAACACAGCCTCTGGAGTTATCACGATGGCTGTAAACACAGGCGTTACATCATTGGGTTCACTGACTGTTGCAATTGGTGCATCAGCCCATTTCCGCATCCGCAGAACAGCGGCAAGTACTTACGTTCTATATCGTTTAGTTTAATCAGGAGCAATCATGGAAACGACTTGGACAATCACACAAACAGACTACCTAGTCTCAGACGGGTTTATTACTACCGCACATTGGACAGCAACAGCATTAGATGGGAACTACACAGCCTCTGTTTACAGCACTTGTGGCTTTGCTGCTGCCACCCCAACTATCCCTTATGCCAGCGTCACTGAAGCAGAGGTGTTGGACTGGTGTTGGGCCAACGGCGTAGACAAGAATGCAACCGAAGCAAGCCTTGCTGCACAAATTGAAGCACAGAAAAATCCAGTCACAGCAACTGGCGTACCTTGGTCAACACCTTCGGTGACTGAATGATCCCCGTTGTAGTTTGCACCGTAGGTTCTCCTGCCTTGCCCATAATGAAGGCAAGCATGGAAGCCTATGCACCCGAACATGAACTCCTGATAACTCAGGGGCGGTTCGGTAACTTCGGTGACGACTACAACGCCGCCATGACCAAGGCTTTTGAGGACAACGATGCCATCATCATTGCCAATGACGATGTAGTCCTGACTCCAAGCACCATGCGGCTCATGCTGGAGGACGTAGAAAAGATCAAACAGCACTTCCCCAAGGTAGGCTTCATCGCTGCCCGTTCAGACGCTGTACGGCCCATGCAAGACATCAGGAACAACGTCCAAGTGCCATGTCAAGTCCCGGTAATCTCTCCACTGTTTGCTTGGATTTCCAAAGAAGCTTTTGAGTTGGTTCAGTTTGCCCCGATCAACTGGTTCGGTGACGACATCATGTGCCTTGATTTGGGTAAGTTAGGGTTCGCTCACTTCATCTCCAGAGCCTACGTCCACCACGCTGGATCGACAAGTATTGGTCTGGACAACGACAAGAATCTGAACGATGCCAAGCCGTGGGTGGTGCAAAATAAGCCAGAATACTCGGCCCACTGGTTTGGAGAACACAATGCGTAAAGTCCTGATTGCAACCCCCTCCTATGATGGTCGCTTGGATGTCTGGTACACCAACGGCCTCGTTAACGCAGTGCGTTTGGCTCAGGCCAGCAACATCTACCTGCACCCCGTCTTTGTTTCCTACGACTCCCTGCTCCAGAGGGCAAGGAACGACTGCATCCGCTTGGCAATTGAAGGAGAGTACGAGTCCATGATCTTCATCGACTCCGACATGGACTTCAACCCTGAGTGGGTCATGGAGCTTATCAACCGCCCTGAAGACATTGTTGGCGGCACGGCCCGTAAGAAGACCGACACCGCTGAGTTGTACTGCGTGAAGACCACCAATCTGGAAAAGGCTGAGAACGGCCTGATTAAGCTCACCAGCATAGGTACAGGCTTTGTCAAGATGAGCCAGAAGGCGCTGAAAGCAATCTGGGAGGTCAGCACCCCATACCAGAACGAAGGCCGTGAAGGGCGCATGTGCTGCAACGTAGAGGTCAGGAATGGCGAGTTGGTGTCTGAAGACATCACCCTGTTTGAGCGCCTTGGTGAGTTGGGCTTTGACATCTGGCTTGACCCCAAGATGTGTTGTGGACACATTGGAACCAAGAAGTTTGAAGGCAACCTTGAAGCCTACATTGAGCGCATGAAGAAGCCAGTTATGAATTAAAGGCAAGCCGCCAGCCTACGATGGCGGTAAATCAAAGGAAAAAGCATGAGTAACAACACAAAACCTCAGCTAATGATTGATGGTATCGAGTACGACGTTGAAAAGCTGACTGACCAGCAACGGGCGCTTTTGGATCACGTTGTTGATCTGGAACGCAAAGTAGGGTCAGCAAAGTTCAATCTTGATCAACTGAGCGTTGGTCGGGATACCTTCTTTAACATGCTCAAGCAGTCGTTGACCGCAGCCCCCATTGAGCCGCAAGTTGAAAACATAGAAGTCATCGAAGGTTAAAAATGCCAGAAATTCACGAACTCGCTACTGAGACTGACAAACGCCTAAGTGTCCACGAGGCCATTTGCGCTCAACGATATGAAGGCATTCAGGCTCGGTTTGATGACGGCTCCAAGCGCATGACCAAGATCGAGTACCTGCTGTATGCAGTGATCTTGCTGGTGATGTTTGGCCCCGGCGTTGCCGCCGAGTTCGTGAAACACTTGATGGGGCTGTAAATTGATCCGATCACGATCCTCATTGCTGCAAGAGCCTGTGCCGCTGCAATCAGAGAAGGAACCGAGCTTTACAGGCAATGTAAAGAGTCCTTCATGGAGGTCAAGTCCTCTGTTGACCAAGCTGTTGGTGCTGCCAACGAGATCAGAGGGTTTTGGGCAAAGCTCTTTGGAGCCAAACAAGAAGCCACAAAGCCTTTGGCGCAAGCGAAAAGAAAAAAGGATGCCTATGTGACCGTTGACGAGACCAAGGTGATGTCGGACATCGTGACTCAATTGACGACGTTCTTTCGCCTTCAGGCTCAGTTAGCGGCTCACTTGAGAGAAGAGGAATTGAAAAGCAAGACGGTCTATGACCCTGATGCCAACCTGATGGAAGCAGCCCTCCAGAGGATTATGGCAATGGATCAGATGGCAGCCTTGGAGGTTGAGATAAGAGAGGCAATGGTGTACGGCGCTCCCAAAGAGATGGGTGCTCTGTACAGCCGAACGTTTGAGACCCGTGACATCATCATGCAGGAGCAAGAGCAGGCAAGGTTAAAGGAAGAGGCGAAAGAAAGGGTACGTCAATGGCAACGAGCGGAGGAAAGAAGAGACCTTCGGGCCAACTCAGCGTACCTCGTAGTAACGCTAATCCTTACGATATACCTCTGGCTCTGGTTCCTGTACGTCGCACAACGGGGGAAGATTTGATGGGATGGATAGCCTGCTGTTTTTTGTTCGCCGTGTTCATGCCGCTTTTTGCCATGCTGTACCTCGACGTGTTGGAGGCCAAGCACGAGGTGAAGGCTCAGGTAGAGAAGGTAGAACGGTTGAGAAGAGAAATTGAAAGGGACAAGCGTGACAAAAAGCCTGATACTTTTACTGACAATCCTTTGTTTGACAGGGTGCGAAGACCGCTTCCGCTATCCCTGCCAAGACCCGAAAAACTGGGGAAAAACTGAATGTGAGCCGCCTGCATGCGATGCATCAGGAACCTGTACAAAAGACTTGATACCAAAGGAGATGTATGAGCAATTCAAGAAGAAGTCCTGAAGAGTGGCATGCAATCGGTCAATTCTGGACGCAGATGGCTTTTGCTATGTGCTTGATTGGCACGACCTTTGGGGTGATCTACTGTCTGATCTTCGTCACCCAGCCCATGGTAGGCCAAGCCAAGAACGATGCCGTTCTGTTTGAAATCCTCAAGACTGTCCTGACCAGCATGATTTCAATTGTTGGTACGTTGATGGCTGTAGGACACGGCAGCAATGCGACAGCCATGCCAGCCGCCCCCAAGCCGCCGCCTAAGCCCATGGAGCCTACAAAGCCCCTGAGCAACCCTGAAGTGCCATGAGCATACTCAACCCCTACATCCTGCTTGGCATCGTTCTGACGGTGTTTTTGGCCTTTGGTGGCGGGTATTGGAAGGGCGGAGAAGACGAGCGGGTCAAGCAGGCACTGGAAGTTGCCGAATTGAACGCTCAGGCACGGCAAAAGGAACAGGCTCTGACGGCTGCCGTAAATGCCCAAGCAACTCAACTGACGAAAGCCACTCAAAATGCAAAACTTTTACAAGAAAAGCGCAACGCTGACATTGTTTCTGGTGCTCTCAAGCTGCGCATCCCGGTGTCCTGCCCCGTACAAGCCAGCGGAGATGCCCCCGCTGCCAGCGGAGCTAACCTTGGAACAGCCGAACTACAGCCAGAGACTGCTAAAGCTGTTCTCAGCGTCGGAGACGACGCAGACACAACCGTCCGCAAGCTCAACACTTGCATCACCCTCTACAACCAAATCCGTGAAACCTTGAAAGGCCAAAAATGAACTTGTCTGAAAACTTTACTTACGAAGAACTTACACACACAGACCACCGAGAGTTTGACAACACCCCCAACGAGGCGGAGATGGCAAACCTTGTTCGCCTTGCCAACTTCTTGGAGCAAGTGCGTGATGTTCTGGGTGGTCGTGAGATTCACATCAATAGCGCATTTCGCAGTGCAGAGGTCAACAAGGCCGTGGGTTCCAGCGACCGATCACAACATCGGCATGGTTGCGCAGCCGATATTCGTGTTAAAGGAATGACTCCTGACGAGGTGGTAAATGCCATCATTGATGCTGGTTTGGCCTACGACCAAGTCATCCGTGAGTTCGACCGTTGGACGCATGTGTCGATCCCAAACACAGAAGATGCCGATCCCCGCAATATGGCGCTGATCATTGACAAATCAGGCACAAGAGACTTTGCTTAAACCGTAAAGACAAATACAATCGACCAACGCCACGAAAGGTAGAAAATGGCAACAGCAAGCGTGATGACCTACGACAGCTTGGTCGAAAACATCCAAGCCTATTTGGAGCGCACCGATGCCGCCACCCTTGACAAGATTCCCTTGTTCATCATGTTGGCGGAACAAACAATTGCCAGCCAAATTAAGTTCCTTGGAAACCTGATCGTTAACACAAGCACATTGGTGGCAAGTCAACCAACCATTGACAAGCCTGCACGGTGGCATAAAACAGTGTCAATGAACGTAACGGTGGCAGGTGTGCGACAGCCAGTCCTTGTGCGCAGGTACGAGTACATGCGTGAGTATTGGCCTGACGCTACAGCAACTGATGTTCCCAAGTTCTATTGCGACTACGACTACACCCACTGGCTGGTAGCTCCAACCCCTGATTCGGCTTACAACTTTGAAGTAATCTATTACGAGCGTGTGCAGCCTTTAGACTCAACCAATCAAGTCAACTGGTTTACGCAATACGCTCCTCAAGCCCTGTTGTATGGCTCACTTTTGCAAGCCATGCCGTTCCTCAAGAACGACAGCAGGATTTCAATCTGGCAGCAGCAGTACCAAGGCATCATGCAAGCATTGATGGTCGAGGACAAGCTGCGTATTGCCGATAGACAAGCAATGGCGGTGGATTCATGAGCTTTAACAGCCCCTTCAGCGGTAACGTCGTTCAACCGACCGACGTAAGTTACGCCGCATATTCAATCTCGGCAGACACGCAACTTCAGTGGCCCATCAACAGTGAGCCAAACGTTAACTACGCTGCACGAATCATGCAGATCACTGCGACGGCGGGTAGCCTCAAGCTGATCATGCCTCCAGCCAATCAAGCTTCGGTTGGTCAAGATGCCCTGATCCGTAACGTTGGCTCCAACACGTTCACTGTGGTGGACTACGCTGGCAACACGATCATCTCTGTTGCTGCTGGTCAGGCTCAGTACATCTACATCACGACCAACGCTACAACTGCTGGCACATGGGGAATCATTGCCTTTGGCACTGGAACCTCATCATCGGATGCGGCTACCCTTGCTGGCGCTGGTTTGGTGGCTCAATCCACTACTCTGAACCAAAGTCACCCAACTTCATACATTGCCAACAACGACACCTTTGTCGCTTCAGACCGTGCGCAAATGCATGTGTGGAATGGCGGCGCTGGAACCGTGACCCTTCCGCTGGTGACCAATGTTGGCGACAACTGGTTCATCATGGTGCGCAATGCTGGCACGGGAACATTGACGGTAAATACCAGTTCTGGTCAAATTTTTGATGGCAGTACGCTCAAACTATTCCAGCCCGGCGACTCAGCGTTCATTGTCTGTACAGGAACTGACTACCTCTCAGTCGGATATGGTCAGGGAACCAACTTTGCGTTCTCTGCGCTTTCCTACGCTGTCACGACAGGCACATACACCCTGACCGCCAGTGAAGCAGCTAACACCATCCAAGAGATTACGGGTACGTTGAGCGGGGCGGTGACAATTGTTTACCCGCCTGTGGTGAACTTGTACGTCATCAGTAACCAAACCTCTGCTGGCGGCAACACATTAACCGTCAAGACGGCAACAGGTACTGGCGTAATTGTTCCCGCATCCTCACAGGTCACCGTGATTTGCGATGGCGTGAACTTCTACAACGCCAACACGACGCAGATTGGCGCAACAGCCATTTCCTTGATTTCAGGATCGGCCGCATCGCCTGCAATTAACTTTCTTGCCCAAACAAACACTGGCATGTTCTACAACACGAACTCGGTTGCATTTTCAGTGATTGGAACTCAGCGACTGTCGGTAACCGTTGATGGCATCACCGTCAATGGCATAGGCACGTTCACAGGCGGTATCACTGGGGGTACTTTCTAATGACCGAAAAAGTCTTTGCTCTAGACACGCAACCCGGCATCCAGCGGGATGGCACTGTCTTTGACATGAACTTTTACACCGACGGTCAGTGGGTCAGGTTTCAGCGTGGACGACCCAGAAAGATGCTTGGCTACTCACAGATCACCGATAAACTTGCTGGCCCCTCTCGTGGCATCTTTCAAGACTCGACATCTGGCCTGAGCCGTGTCTACAGTGGTTTTCAGAACGGCTTGCAAGTTGTTGCATTGAACAACGTAGGTGTTGGATCAGCCACTGACAATTTTTACTTTGGCGGCAAAATCCTCACCCTGTCTTCAATAACCTCTGGTGGAACGAACTACACCAACGGTACTTACACAAGCATTCCTTTAACAACTGTTACTGGAATAGGTAACGGTGCAACAGCAAATATCACGGTGTCAGGTAATGCTGTCACTGCCGTCACGCTGGTAAATGGCGGGAACGGGTACTTGTACCTTGATACCCTCACCGCAGCGCCAGCGTCCATCGGTAACGGAATCAAGACAACCACCTCGTTGGTTGGCGGTACTTTGTACGGCAATGGGAGCTACTTGGCTGTCCCGTTGATTTATGGCACTGGTTCCCCCGCAACTGGCGGAGTTGGCTCTGGAGCGACCGCAAACATTACTGTGGCTGGTAATGCAGTAACCAGCGTGACAATTCAAAACTCTGGCATTGGCTACACCGTGGGCGACGTGTTGACCTGCGCCAGCAACTACATTGGCGGCGGCAGCGGCATCATCAGTTCCTATGGCGGCTTGGTCGGCGGTCAATACTACACATCTGGCACTTACACCAACGTCGCTTTTACAGGCGGAACAGGTTCTGGAGCCAAGGGTACTGTGATTGTTGGAACCAACTCAATTGACTATGTGTACAACATTGTCAGCGGCGGGGACTACACCAACGGAAGCTTTGCCAACGTTCCTTTAACTGGTGGTTCTGGAACTGGTGCAACAGCGATCATTTCCGTTTCTGGCGGCAATGTGATTGATGTCACCATGGTCTACGGAGGCAACAACTATGCTGCCAATGACGTTCTCTCCGCAACTGCGGCAAGTATTGGTAATGGCATTGCAACTATCTCGGTGACGGCGATTGGATCGGGATACCCTGACGGCATCTATTCAAACGTCCCGCTGACCAACATAACTGGCTCAGGCTCCCTTGCTCTGGCGACCATCACAATCTCTGGTGGTGCTGTTGTGGCTTGCGCAATATCGTATGCAGGCATTGGCTATGCAACTACGGATACCTTGACGGCAAGCAACACAAACCTTGGCGGAGCAGGAACTGGTTTTCAAGCAAGTCCGGCAACGATCAGTCCGTCAACAGGATTTCAGTGTCAGGTCAATTCCGTGACCACTGGATCGGTTACTCAGGTGACCTTGACCAAAGATGGCCTTGGCTATGCCGCAGGCGACATCTTGAGCGTTCCTGCTGACGATATTGGTAAAAAGAACGGCATCATTGGTTCCCTTGGGGGTATCACGGGTGGTAGCTTCTACACAAGCTCAACCAGCGCAACTGGCATAGGAACAATTGCAGGCACTGTGATGAACATCACGTCTGTGTCGGATGGTTCCTATGTACTTGGTCAAACCATCACGGGTACAAGCGTCTCCCCAGACACCACCATCACCTCCTACGGAACCCCGACAGCAACACTTTCCACCGTGGTGATCACGGGAACTGCTGGCGACTTCAGTTGCACATCAACCACTTTGGCAGTTGGAAACACAGTCACCATCAGCGGAACCTTTGGTGGCACTGGCAGCATTACTGGATATGTAAACCCCACGTCTTACCTAATATCTGAAACCAACGGAACAACTACATTCAAGCTAACCACCTTATCAGGCGCAGCGGTGGTAACAACGGCGGGTACGCCTACAGGCTTGACTTACAAGCTGTATGGCGGCACTGGCTCGTACAACGTGAGCAAGTCCCAGACGGTCACCTCAACCACATTGTCGGGTCTTGGAATCTTCCGCAACACCGCATTGACAGGCGGCACAGGAACTGGCGCAACAGCAAACGTGACTATCACTCAAGGCGTGGTGACAAATGTGACGCTGGTGACCCCCGGCATCAACTACGCTACTGGCGACAACTTGACCGCCTCCTTTGCGGGTGTGACCAACGGTATTGGCAGTGGAACTGCGCTGGTTGGCGGCACTCTGTACACCGATGGAACCTTTGCAAGCGTACCCCTAACAGGCGGCTCTGGCGCTGGCGCTGTGGCGACAATCACGGTCTCAGGCAACACGGTAGTGGGAATTGTCCTGACAAGTCCCGGCACGGGGTACACCGTTGGAAACACCCTTACTTGCGCTGCCTCTTACATTGGAAATGGTGTCAACTCAAACGCCATCACCACCGCAGGCTCAAACTACCCTGACGGAACCTATGCCAACGTTCCCCTAACTGGCGGATCAGGAAAACTTGCAACAGCAAATATCACCATCACGGTTGGCGCTGTTACTGCATTCACCATTGTGAGCCGAGGAGTTGGATATACAGTTGGAAACACTTTATCGTTTGCTGCTTCGTCAGTTAATGGATACACCAACGGCATAGCAACCTTTGGAGCCATTACAGCGGGGTCAAACTACACCAACGGCGTGTGGACAAATGTTCCCCTGACTGGCGGCGCAGGTACAGGCGCTACAGCCCAAATTACCGTAGCTGGCAACGTAGTGACGGCAATCACAATCACCAATAAGGGTAACGATTATGCTGTTGCAAACTCAATGTCGTGTCTTGCCAAATACATTGGCAACGGCATCAACACCAAGGGAACCATCAATGCTGGCTCTGGGTACACAGGAAAGGGCATAGCGACCCTTGGAACAATTACTGGCGGCAACACCTACACCAACGGCACATATTCTGGCGTGGCAGTGACAAGCTTGACGGGTACGGGAACTGGGGCCACAGCCAACGTTACTGTCTCTGGCAATGCGGTGACCGCTGTGACCATTGTGAACAAGGGCTATGGGTATGCCGTGGCTGACTCATTGTCCGTGGCGGCATCCTTGATTGGTGGTACGGGTACAGGATTTTCTGTACCAGTGGCAACGGTTGGCCCAGCCACCTTTACAGCCGTCTCATTGATTGGCGGCACTGGAAGCCTCGCAACTGCTGACATTGTGGTCAATAACGGCGTTGTAACCACCGTCACCATGGTCGACCGTGGCATCGGGTATGCGGTAGGTAACCTGATGTCAGCCAATGCTTCGGACATCGGAGGTACGGGTTCTGGCTTCTCCTTCCCTGTGACTGCAATTTACGCAGGCAGCGGGTTTGCAGTGCCTGTGGCAACCGTGGTGACAAGCTCTGGCTTTACCAGCGTCATCACTGCGCCCTACGCAAGCTCCGGCTTTCAATTCAACGTTGCCACCTTGGGTAGCGCAGGCGGATTCAACATCCCAGTGACCTCGGTTTTGTCAAGCAACGGATTTCAGTTCACAATTCTGAGCACCACGGCAAGCTCTGGCTTCCAATTCAACGTGGGTTCCATCAACGCAAGCTCAGGGTTCTTGATTGGCGTTGATTCTTCGGAAGACAACTTCACCCCAACCGTCAATAACCTGTGGCAGTTGGACACGCTGTACAACGTAGCGGGAGGTGTTAATACGGTTCTGGCGCATCCCGGTCGCAATCTGTCCCAGATTGACAATATCGTAAACACCAACGTGTTTTATGGCCCAGTCACGGGAACCACCATGGAGCCATTGAAGGATACTGGCGGCCTAAACCCTACCAACAACTTCATCACCGTCAGCGGCGGCGTGGTCGCCTTGCACCCCTACGTCTTTGTGTACGGCAATGCTGGCTTGATCAAGAACTGCTCTGCTGGTGATCCTACAGACTGGAACAGCGCAGATGCAAACGAGGTCAACGTAGCCGCAGGAAAGATCATCAAGGGCTTACCCGTCAGGGGTGGCTCAAACTCGCCTTCTGGCCTGTTTTGGAGCCTTGACAGCTTGATCCGTGTGTCCTACATCGGCGGCGTTGGAACTCCTGCGCAGTACTGGCGCTATGACATCATCTCCAGCCAATCGTCCATCATGTCGTCACAGTGCGTGATTGAGTACGACGGCATCTATTATTGGATTGGAACTGACCGATTCCTCATGTACAACGGCGTTGTTCAGGAAATTCCAAACAATATGAACCAGAACTATTTCTTCGACAACCTGAACTACGATCAGCGCCAGAAGGTGTGGGCGACCAAGGTTCCACGGTTTGGTGAAGTGTGGTGGTTCTACCCAAAAGGCGATTCCACTGAGTGCAACGATGCCATCATCTACAACATCCGTGAAAAGACGTGGTACGACGCTGGCACAGCAATGGGTTCACAGCGGTCGGCAGGGTACTTCTCGCAGGTGTTCCGCTACCCAGTCATCTCATCAAACGTTGTTAATGCAACTGGCGGCATGTACACCGCTTCAATTTCAACCGCTGGTGCGGGGTACACCGATGGCGTTTATTCGTATATTGCGGCTGTAGGCGGCCCCGGCACGGGCGCAACCCTTACCATTACCGTTTCTGGTGGCGCAGTCACCAAGCTGGTGGTTAACAACAAAGGAACTGGCTACACCGCAGGAAACGGCTTTTCGGCAAATATTCCCGGCTCTCCATCATCTAATTTTGCTGGAACCGTGACCACTACTTGCGACTTTGTCTCCCTGTGGAGACATGAGACTGGCACAGATCAGGTGTACGGAACCAATTCCAACGCCATCAAGAGCTACTTTGAGACCAACGACATTGGCTGGATATCTGGCGGCCCTGCGCAACCTGCTCAAGTTGGAGAGAACCGTTGGTTGCACATTGAGCGTGTTGAGCCTGACTTCGTCCAAGACGGTGAGATGGAGCTTTACATCCTGAGCCGTCCCTATGCCCAATCCCCAGACAATATCAGCAGCCCCTATCCTTTTAACCCAGACACCAATAAAATCGACATGCGTGAGCAGGGCAGAGAGCTTCGCATGCGCTTTGTGAGCAATGTGTCAGGTGGCAACTACCAGCTTGGCAGAGTGGTCGTCAACGTTGACTTTGGAGATGTTCGTGGCTACTAACATTGGTGTAATCTACGACCCAAGAAACCATACCTTTGAGTCGTGGGCAAGCCTGATGTGTGAACTGTACGCTTCGCAGCAATTGATGATTCCAAATGCAGACACAGATTGGAAAGAGTGGGCAAATGGTTTAAAAGCCATTGATGTTTTTACAAACGAAGGTGCGCCCTCAGCAGAAGGGTTCCTTAACTGGCAAGACTGGGCAACTGCTCTCATGGGCGCAGTGAACCCAGCGTCAACTTAAAAGAGAGACGTGGCATGAACTTTTTGGACTTATTCAACAAGGTGGCAAGGGTGGCAAGGCCATCCCACCACGAATTTATACCGTTTACCTCAATGGATGAGCGGTTTGCGGAGTCGTCCCTTGACTCGCTAGACATGCTCATGATGTCGTTCTATATGTGCGAAATCTATGAAATTGACGACGAGACAGCCAAGGAGCTACGTCCTGAGACAGTGCAAGAGTTCTTGGATGCAATCAACTTGCACAAGAAGCGTGACCCTGAGTCCATCGAATGGGCAATGGAGTTCATCAAATGATTTACCTCACCGACTACCGCTATACCAAGAACGCACAAACTCAACTGTTTGAAGACATTGTCTACCCGCAAAAGGTTCGCTGGTTTCCAGATACCTACAAACGAGCCAAGTCAGGCATGATTTACGCCCCACATAAAGTGGCGGAGATGGTGCTTGATCCTGAACTGGTCAGGGAAATCAGAGAGAACCCTGTCGGCAAGACAGCTTTCATCCTTGCCTCTGGCAACTCGCACTTTGCAGGCATCAACCCCCGCACCTCGAAGCCCACCAACTTGAGCTACGAGTACAAGTTCCTGCCCTTCACCTTGACTCAGGTGTACGCAGGGCGCACGGCTCAGGCTTTTGGCGCTACCGACCACATCGTGACGGACTCCACCGCCTGCGCCAGTAGTTTGAAAGTGCTGATGGATGTTCAGAACCTGATCAACAACTTTGGCTTCCAGCGGGTGATTGTGCTTGCGGTCGAAGATCAGGTCAACAACTCCGTGCTGGAGTTCTTTGGCGAGGCGCAAGCTTCCTTGACTTGGAAAGAAGAGAGCCAAGGCGTGATCCCATCAGCTTTTGATGAAGTCAATCATGGCTTTCATGTTGCCCAAGGCGCATGTCTGGCAATCTTTGAGTCTGGCAAGACAGCCATGCGTGGCTCAAAGCACCCTAAAGCCACCCTTAGAGGAGCCTACACAGCCAGCGAAGACTGTCCCAATGCTATTGGGCAGCGTGAGGATGGTCAGGGCTTTAAACGGGCTATGGAGGGGGCGATGTTTGCCGCCAAGGTACGACCTGCTGGTATCACCATTGTCAAAACCCACGGGACAGGCACAAAGTCTAACAACATGGCTGAAAAAGCCGCTTTGGAAGACACGTTATCTGAATATGTCGCTACCAGCTACAAGCCAACCATTGGTCACACCATGGGTGTCAGTGGCCTGTTGGAGACTTGCATGCTGTTTGACGATCTGGCGCAAGGGTTCGTTCCAAGAATTCAAAACAGAACAGAGGTGGATACCAAGTTCTTGTCGCTGGATGTGCAAGCCCCGAGCGGGGAAATCATGGCATTGGCGGCAGGCATGGGTAACGTTTATTCGGCAGCAGTGCTGTCGAGGGAGATTTAAGATGGCAATCGTAGACAGCAAAATAAAACAACTTGGCATTCCTGAAATTATCCATGAGTCTATTCAAATCAGCGGAGAGTTAAACAAGTATCCGCCTGCGGCAATATTTGCGGGTGTCTTGTCTGAATTAAACATGCCTCAAACAGTTGTCAGACAGACTGGCAACACCCTGTGGATTATTCACAAGGGCAACAACCGATTAGGAACATTCAAAGCGTTAAACGCCGATACAGCAAAGAACTTGATGGCAAACAGCCGTGAGTTTGTACGCTGGGCATATGACGATGTCGGTATGGATATTATCCAAACGCAATTTCAAGGCAACTCATTCATGAACTTGTTTGTAATGATTTCCAAAAATCCAGTAAGAGAAGGAATGGGGTATCAAGTTTTAGAAATGGAGTCTGGAGATACAGGCGTATTGCTAAAACTTGGCCCTGAAAGGGAATAAATATGGGTGCAGTAAAAACGTTTGTTGAAGACACGGGCAAGTCTGTTGGAAACCTTGTCGGTGACACCATACACAACATTGATCATGTCTTGACCGACATTGACAAGAACATCATCAAACCCACGTTAAAAATTGTTGACACCACAATCAACAATGCGCTCAAAGACCCAATTGGCACAATTGCCAAGATTACTACTGCTGTCTACGCCCCATATTTGCTTCCATTTGTAAATGCAGCAGACGTTCTTGCGCATGGCGGAAGCATGGACGATGCGTTCAAGGCTGGCGCATTAACATATGTTGGTCAAGAGGCATTTTCTAATTTGGAACTTGGCTCGGAAGTTCTAGCTGACGGCTCTACCCAAACTATTACTCAAAGTTCTTTAGCTGGCGATCTTGGTAACTACGTCAGGGAAAGCACTGCTGTTCTTGGATCAACTGCCCAAGACATTTTAAGTAATGCCGCTATTCAAGGATCGCTGGGCGCTGTCAGAGGCGGTGTGATGGCGGCTATCCAAGGCAAGGACATTGGCGAAGGAATAGCAAGTGGAGCAACTTCTGGCGCTGTAAGTGGAGGTATAAGCGCAGGCTTTTCTGATGCGACAAAGGCGCTTGGAATTGATGCTCCAAGCAAGACAACTGCTTTGGCTGGCAAGACAATCATGGCATTGGCTGAGGGCAAAGACCCTAATGCATTGCTTGCAAACTACTTGGCTTACACCATCAACAGTGCTGGTGCAGATGCAATTGCAAGAACATCAAAAGATGCGTATGACTCTTTCTCTGCGTACTCAAAAGAATTTAACACAAAAAATTCTAAGTATGAAGAGGACTTGACCACATACCAGACAGACCGTCAAACATATGTTAATCAAAACGAGGCGTTGCAAAAAGACATTATTTCCAAATGGAATCCAATTCAATCTAAATTAGATGGAATTCAGACAGAACAAGCAACCATCAAAAACGAATTTGAAAAACAAAAAGCTATCTACGATAACGAGAACAAGTCTGTAGATGAGCGTAATGCCGCCGCAGAAAAGATGACATCGTTGTCTACTGACTACCAGAAGAAAGATGCGGAGTACACCAAGCTCTATACAGACAACAAGAGCATATACACCGATTTGGAGAGCAGGCAAAATGCCATAACTAATGGCGTTCAAAAGCTTGACAGCACAACTGGTAAGAGCTTGCAAGCTACTCGTGCTGATTTAGAGAATGGCGCTGCTCAACTCAAGACATACCGTGAAACTGCTAACAAGGCAAGCGAAAACTACGATAACGCAATTGCTGAGGCAACGACAAAGAACGTTTTGATTGACTCTGTCAACAGCGGTGTCATCAAGGGCGAAACGCAAGAAGATGGCTCAATCAAGCTTGCCAATGGCATGGTCATCAAGGACGGTCAATTCTTGCAAGACGGCAAAAATGCTTTTGCCAATGCTGATCCTATAGAACAAGGACAAATTCGATTTACAGATCAGAATGGCAAACAAGTTTGGTTTGACAACAACAGGGTCAAGCAAGCCAGTGTCACTGACGTTCAAGAAAAGTTGTTTAATCAATACGGCATCAAGGCTGATCCCGCTGATGTTTTAGATGTTGTTGGTCAGAAGTTTGATGCCATTGATCCAAATTCACTCAAGACAGTTGCTGAAAATAAAGTTAACGAGCAGTACAACAGCTTACTTGGTAGAGATGCCAAGCCAGAAGAAATACAAGCGGCGTTTGCACCCGGACAAGATGCGCTGACAAACGTTGCCGGAAAGCTTGCTGATCAAATATTGCCAACCGATCAGTTCTTTGGAAGTGAAGATGAAAAAGTTGCGTATGCCAAGCAGCTTGCCGCAGTTCGTGCAGACAAAGGCGTTGGCGCTGAGTTCACTTGGAAAAATCCATACACTGGCGAAACTGAAACGCACCAAGCATTTACTGCTGATGATGCTCAGAATACAGACATAAAAGGCCAAGTTGCTGTTGATCAAAACGCCTTTACAAGCCAATGGCAGACTGTTGGTGACAAGCGTGTCTTTATTCACGATGATGGCTCTGCCAGTGTCATTGATCCGGTAACTGGAGAGACAAGCGCACTTGACCAAACAGGCGTACAACAATACATTGACCAAGGGCTTTTAAATACCGCAAGTTCTGGTTACCCATATGGGCAAACAGATTTGTCGCCTGATCAACTTGCCGCCCAAGAAAATAAAAGACCTTTGGGAAGTGCATCTGGCATAGTAAGTCAACTGATGAGACCAGATAGCTCAGGTGGCTCGGGCGGCAGAACAAATGTGGTGCGTGGCGTGTTGCCCGGTCAGCCGGGGTCAGGTCAACCCGGCGTACAGCCGGGGGCGGCTCAGAAGGGTGTTTTGCCCACTGGCAACCCATTGGAACAAGATTATTTGAACATTGGCTTATCCAAAGACAAGTTCGTTGACCCTCTGTCCCAGCTTTACCAAATTCAACAAGCTCAACAAAACGGGGGCGAGGGCAACCTTGCGCAAATCATGTTCGATCAATTCAATCCAACGGCTCCACAAGCCACCCAGCCCACCCAAGCCTCTGGCACTGGTGGCTCGTATTACAACTACGGACAAGCGGAAGACCCCTATACAGGCGCTGTAGACCCGTTCTCACCTAACCCATACAGCCCATCACCTTACGCCTCTGGCTTCGAGCCTCAGACCATGGCGGCAGAGGGTGGAGCGATCATGGCTACCCCCCTGATGGCTCATGGCGGCAAGACCATGCCCCTAAGCGTCAACGGAGTTTTGCCTACGGTCAACCAAGGGCGTGAGAACTTTAAAGACGGTAAGCACGTTGCTGGCGAGGGAGACGGTCAGTCTGACGACATCCCTGCATGGCTGGCTGACGGTGAATTTGTCTTCCCTGCCGACGTTGTTTCTGCGCTTGGAAATGGCTCAACCAAGGCTGGAACGGATAAACTCTACGAAATGATGCACGGCATCCGTGAACACGCAAGATCATCAGGGCCAAAAGACTTGCCACCCCCATCCAAAAAGTCCCCTTTGGATTACCTGAGAGCATAAGGAGAAGACCATGTCAATATTCCAAGGCGGAGCACTTCCAGACGTAAGAACGACAACCTCGGTCAACCCAAATGCACCGAGCTACTACACCGACTACATGTCGGCGCTGTCCAAGGCTGGCACACAACAGTTGGGCATGCCTTCCAGCCAGTTGGTAGCAGGTTTCAGCCCGTTGCAGCAGTCGGCGTTTGCCCAGCTTCCTAACGTAGCCAATTCCTACAAGCCTGAGATGACCGCAGCAATGAATACTGCGTCTCAGGGTGCGGCTGGCATAACTCCGCAAAACATTCAAGGCATGCTCAACCCGTACACCAATAACGTGGTGAACGAGATGTCACGCCTGACCAATCAAAACGTCAGGCAAAACACAATTCCCCAGCTTAAGGGTGCTTTTGTTGGTTCTGGTGGCCTTGGTGGTCAGCGTTACGCCAACGCCACTGGTCAAACCCTGTCTGACATTCAGTCCAATCTAACTGGTCAACAGCAGGGGGCCTTGTCCACTGGTTATTCACAGGCTTTACAAGCAGCTTTGGCAAACGCCCAGCAAAAGACTTCAGCCGCTCAGACGCAAGGCATGCTGGCAAAGCAGCAACAGGACTTGGGACTGGCTGGTATCAACGCTCAGATGGGTGCTGGCGCTCAACAGCAGGCTCTGGAGCAG
>Ga0114959_10000328_pt1 | contig 44496 bp, 33 predicted proteins | sample C_130625_EF_Meta_FD_87317 | JGI IMG/M metagenome (GOLD analysis project Ga0114959, IMG submission 87317) | Freshwater microbial communities from Lake Croche, Canada to study carbon cycling - C_130625_EF_MetaG | ecosystem: Environmental > Aquatic > Freshwater > Lake | place: Lake Croche, Canada... | reverse complement strand
TTACAACCAAAACAATTCCAAGCTGCATTAAGATCTATTGCTATACCCCAGCTATGAAGAGACATAGTAGTTTGTCCTCTTTTCTTTCTTATGTTAAAGCAACCATCAAATGTTTTAAGCTCATTCACTTTACCAGTGTCTATTAAGTTTTTAAAAGCTTGAGATAATGGAGCAACCATATCTTTATTACAATAAAGTTTTTTAGGAATAATACCCACTTCTAAATTAGTAGGTATGTCCCATACAACCATATTGTGTTGTAAATTAGGATCACCATATTTTTTAAGAGCCTGTTGACTTGTTACCATTTTTTAATTTTTTAAGTTGAGTTAATATTTTAGCATGATCTTTAAGAGCTTGTCTATCTAATTTAAGATCTTCTTGCATATTAGTAACAAGTGTATGAAGTTCTTTTAATAATTGATTAGAACTTTCATCCACCTTAAGATCTTTCAATAGTTCTTCTCTATCTTTGCTAGCTTGTCTATTACTAGACATTAATATCATAGGAGTGGCATAAGCTGCCTGAGATGATAATAAAAGGTTCATTAGGATGAATGGGTAAGGATCAAAATGAACTAAGTTTTCTACATTAAGAAACATCCATATAATAAGAATTACAGACTGCCATATAATAAACTTCCAGCTTCCTACAAAGCTAGCCACTTTATCAGCTAATGTTATTCCAAATTCTTTTAAACTCACTTGTTAAGTTTTATTTTCCAGAATAATTGTACTCCACCTCTTAATTTAAACTGTGAGTTAACACCTAAATTAACTCCAAACATCTGATCTTTTTTGTTCTTATACATTAAAGATCCTGTCATCTCATCTATCAGCCCCTGTTGTGTACCATTTAGCCCAATTCCCCAATATAATTGTCTTTTGGGTGGTTCTATAACAGTGATAGTCTTTGTCTCTTTTATAATAGGATAATGAAGATCATAAGAGAATCTTCTTCCTACTAATACATTTTTACTAATAGTGTCCTTCACTGTAACATATCCTAAAGAGTCTATGTAAAGACTATCTTTATAATAGTTCACTCCTAGTAGTTCAGTTACAGCTTTTTTATATTGATCTAAAAGCTTAGTATAATTTGTATCCGGTAGATACTCTGTATTCCATCTATCTATAGGAACAGCATATGGTTCTGTCTTTATAATCTGAGGTTTACTATTTACAGTGCTATCTTTAATAATCCAAGTAGTATCTCTAATAATTTTAACCTCCCCATTTACAACTTTTTCTTTACATGTTCTTAGTAGTATAATTACTAAGAGTATAAGTATTAAAATATTTAGAATATTTCTTGTTATTTTTTCCATATTAAAATTTAGGTAAATATTTATCTATATCAAATACTTCTTCATGTTTAAAATACTTATCAAGACTAGCAGCAATCATAGATCTATCAGTATTTTCATCATTGTATATGTAAGTTATAGGACTAATAGGTGTCTTAAATACTTGACGATTAAGTATATCAACATCTTTTTTAAGATTAATTATCTCAGTTTTATCAACGTTAGACTGAGCTAAAAGTGATTTAACGTCACTTCTTAGCTCAGACACGTCTCTCCATATTAGCATAGCTAATATGGTAACTAATGAAGGAAAAAAATAAATTTTTAAGGCATTGCCTACAGAACTTTTAGGGGTAGGTGTTCCACTCATTTCCAATTAGTTATAAAATTAATTTAATTAGAACTAGGTGCATCTTGTGCAGCAGCCCCTATTAAGAAGATACCAATAACTTGTGCAATTTGTCCAATTACATTGATTACACCAGTTTGAGAGTTTACTAAGTAGCTACCTACAGCAGCTAAAATACCACCAACAGTTGTTTTCCAATTTTTCATAAGAAAAAATTTAAGTTTTTTTAAAATAAATTTGTAAGAGTAAAGGATTTAAACTAAGTTTGCTCCCCTTTCTCTACAATATAATATACACTTTTTTACAGAATTAACCTAAAAATTTATGAACCGAGCAGAATACAAAAAGAAAGTAGAACACGAGCTTATTACAGAATTTGTTAATAAGTTTTATGAAAAAGTAGGATATTATCCTACAGTGATAACTGATCATAGAATTACTGATGATGGTGTAGTTATTTTAACACTTCCAGAATTAGAAAAATACTTTGAATCACATATACCATTTGCCCTATTTGGTAAAAAAGTAAAATTAGGAGCAAAAGAAAGATGTAGAGAACTGGTAGAACTTAGATGTATATTTTTCTTTATAGCTAGATCTATGAGATATGGACTTAAGCAATTAGGTAAATACTTAGGTGGAAGAGATCATACTACAGTGATACATGGTATAAATACATTTAGAAACTTATATGAAACAGACCCAGTGTTTAGAGATAAATATTATTCAATTGTTAACCAAATAAAAAAAGATTATGAGCCATCAGCTTTGGAGTATACCGATCAAATGGAAACTCAGCCCTAATCAAATATATTTCTTAGATTGTTGTAGATCTAATATAAAACCTAATGATTTAATAGACCAAGAAAAAGAAAGAGAAATTTCTCTTAAAAGAAATTTAATAGACCAATTTGGTAATCTTACTAATGAAGGAACTATTATTTTAAATGAGTTTGAAACATATTTAGTTAAAACTAAAAAGAAGGTGGCAAGTGACATACTTGGTACTGATATGAATGAACGTATTAAAGAATACAGAGAAATCTTCCCAGGTAAAAGACTTCCTTCTGGTGAACTAGCTAGACAATCTATAAGTGAATTAAAGGAAAGATTTGTATGGTTCTTTAAAACTTACCCAGAGTATGATTGGGATTTGGTATTAGATGCTGCTGATGAATATAATAAGATGTTCAAGATGAGGGATTATCAATATATGGCAACAAGTAGTTATTTTATAAAGAAAATGAATTCTCAAAAAGAGGTGACATCAAAACTTGCAGATTATTGTCAGCAAATACTTGATGAATTAGAAAACCAAAAAAATAAATTATGACATTATTAGAAAAAATAATACATTCAATATTACTATCTATTTTATTCAGTGTTATTTCCTGGTTAATCATAGACAGATTTGTAATAAATCTTTCATTTTTAAGGTATTTTTTAGTTGAATTAATTTTGGTAATATCATTAAAATTTTATAAATTTACAAAACTAAAACTAAAGCTAAACTAAATGAATATTCTTAATCTTCCTCAGAAAGACAGACCTTTTGGAATTAAAACTTATGTTGAGATTTTAGAAGAAGGTTTACAATATATAGAAGATAGACGTATAGGAAAGATTAAATCTTTAAAACTTCCTTGGGACGGACTAAATAAAATGGGTGTTGGTGGCTTAGAATGGGGAAGTATGTTAACCATTGGAGCTAGACCTGGAGCAGGTAAAACAATGTTTGTTTCTCAAATACTTAGAGAAGCTAAATATCTTAATCCTACACAGGACTTTAACATCTTAGAGTTTCAATTTGAAATGGGACCAAAACAAACTGCAGCAAGAGATTTTGTTGCTCAAACAGCTTTGGATTACAACCAAGTGCTATCTACAAACAAACAAATAGATGAGTTTTCTGTAAAGCTTATGAAACAATATGTTGATGAACAAAAAAAGTTTCAGCAACTAGGTAATTACAGAACTCAGATTAACACTTCTCTTACAGTGAGAAAAATGGAAGAAGCTATCCATACAGCATACAATGGGCTTGGTGGTAAACCACTAATTGTAACTATAGATCATAGCTGGTTAATTAAAAAAGATACAGATGAAAGAGAGAAAATAACCACTCTATATAATATTGTAGAAATGTTAATGCATGTTAAAAATAAACTTCCTATTATAATAGTTATGATTTCTCAGCTTAATAGAAGTATTGATGAACCAGTGAGAAAAATGCCTGGTACAATAGGTAACTATCCTACTAGTAGTGATATATTTGGTGGGGATGCTCTTATGCAAGGAAGTGACATGGTGATAGTACTAAATAGACCTTATAAAGTGGATATAGAATTATATGGTAGAAAAGAATACACTTGTAAAACAGATGATATATTCACTCATATTTTAAAATCTAGAAATAGTGCTGATGATACTAACCTAATATTTATGAAAGCAGACTTTCCTAGACAAAGAATATTAGAAGTACCTGAACCTCAAGCTGCTAACCCAACAGGACAACCTCCTCAAAGAAGAACAGCTAATAGATTTAGTAATACTAATGGTCCAACTATTTAACAATATACATTCACAATTAAACAAAAACAACATGAGCATTATGCACAGTATGTCTGATGAAGAAAGAACAAGGTACAAAGCCCTAAAAACAAAAGAAATGAGAGATTATAATTCAGATCTCATTAGTGATTTAGGTATTAGTCCTTATGACTTTAACATGAAGACACAGTTCTATGATGAACAAAGAAGACTGGTGGTAGGGATCTTTCCATCAGAATTTAAAAAAAGTAAAGGATTTTTCTTTGAACTTATTGATTCAGATTTAAATCCTGTAGATCCAGACAGAAAAGTTTATAGAGTTCCTTACACACCTGCATTTGAGGAAGAATATGAACTTAATGCCAAAGGTTCTTATTTAGTGCCAATTGAAGAATTAAAAATGGTACATAGAAGTTCTGTAGCTATCAGTAAAATGTCAGCATTTACAGGAACTGAAAACACTTTTAAAGTTACTCAAAAAGCACAAGAGGCAGCTCTTAGTATTCCTAATGCCCCTGCTCCCATGGAAGATGCACCGTATTCTGATATGACTATCAGAGATTACTTTGCTATTCAATTTTTAAAACCAGTTAGTGCTAAAACCTGGTTAAATGACCTTATAAAAAACAAATAGTAATATGGCACAAGGAGTATTAATTATTGCAGAGTCCGGTGCTGGAAAGTCTACCAGCATTGAGACGTTAGATCCCAAAGAGACATTTATTATTAACGTAGCTAACAAGCCTCTACCATTTAAAGGATGGAGAAAAAAGTACACTATCTGGAGTAAGGACAACCCTACTGGAAACATGTATGATAAAGCTGCTCCTGAAAGTATAGAAGCTTGTATAAAGTATGTTAGTGAAAAACGTCCTGAGATCAAAAACATAGTAATAGACGACTTTCAGTACATGAGTTCCTTTGAATTCTTTGACAAAGCTAATGAGAAGGGGTATGAGAAGTTCACACAGATAGGTGCACACCTAGCTAGAATTGCTCGTATGCCTAAAGACATGAGAGAAGATTTAATTATTTTCTTTCTAACTCATGCAGAAGAAGCAACAGATATTGAAGGTAAACGTAAATTTAAAGCTAAGACAATTGGTAAAATGGTTGATGAAAAACTTACTTTGGAAGGGCTTTTTTCCATAGTTTTGTTTGGAAAAGCAAAAAAGAACAAAGATGGTGAAATTAGGTATGTATTTGAAACCCAAACTAATGGTGAAAATACATGTAAATCTCCCAAAGGAATGTTCTCTACCCTTGAAATAGCTAATGATTTAAAACTTGTTATTGATTCCATAAAAGACTATGAGAATTAAAAACCCATTTATTAATTAAAAAAACAAAACACATGTTCAAGACAGAAGGACAAGAAATTAAGGGAGGAGGATTAGGAAAATCCTTTGAACCCGGAGTAGTGTTAGCACACATTTACAGTGCAAATGTAAGAACGGCTAAAACAGGTAAAAAAGCTTTAGAGTTTACTTTAGAAGGTCCTGCAATTCCTAACTTTGAAGGTTGGGCTATTGACAAAGAAGATCCTGAAGGACCTAAGTTCAAAGGTCAAACAGCAAGAGTTTCTGCTACTATTTACACAGCTGAATTTAACAGTGATGATGTAAATAAAAATGAAATCTTAAGTAAGATTATTATTATCTCTGATGAATTAGGACTAAGAAAAGAAATTGATGCTCTATCTAAAAATGCAAAAATTACATCTATTGAAGAATGGGTGGAAGCAGCTATCAACATCTTAAAAGGAAATGATATCTACTGGTTCTTAGCAGGTAAAGAAGATGAGTATAATGGTAAAACCATTGTAAAATTATCTCTTCCTAGATATAAATTCTGTTCTGAAGATGAAACCAAACTTCCAAAATTTGATAAAACTAATAAGTGGCATTTTAGTCCACTTACTACAAAATCAGTTAATGGATTTGAACCACTGAACAATGATTTTAATCTTTAGTTTTTAGTTTTAGTGAATAAACGGGGGAGTGTTTTTACATTCCCCCTTATTTTTTTAAATTCTATTTTATGTTTAATACAAAAGATTTAGTACATGGTATAAAAGATGTACCAATAACATGGATATTTGAACATTTTTGTAAGCTTAAAGAAAAACTCATAGGTCAAGATGTAAAGATTAAATCACTATTTAATCCTAAAGAACGTACACCTAGTATGTGTATTTATGTTGATAAGCATAACACTTATAAATATAAAGATTTCTCTACAGGTAAAGGTGGTAGTGCTATAGATTTAATAAAAGATTTAACACAACTTCCATTTCATAAAACTTGTCAAGTTGTTATAGAAAAGTATAATGACTTTGTACTACATAACAATGGAGGATATGACATTGGTGAGTTTAAACAAGCTAGCAGATATAAAGTGACTAGTCATATAGTTAGAAAATGGAGTACCCAAGACCAATATTTCTGGACACAGTTTAATATTGGATCTAAACTACTAGAAGAGTTTCATGTGAAACCTTTAGAAAGTTATTGTATGACCAAAGATGATAATGAACTTTGTATAAAAGGTCTCTATCTCTATGGTTATTTTAAAGATGATGGCACTCTCTATAAAATCTATCAACCTAAAACACTTGATAAGAAGTTTATAAAAGTGTCTAACTACATTCAGGGTATGCATCAGTGTACAGGTGAGAAACATCTTATTATTACATCTAGTTTAAAAGATATAATGTCTATTAAATCTCTTAAACTTAGTATAGATGTTATAGCACCTGATAGTGAGAACACTATGATTAAACAAGACATGATGGAAGAACTTAGAGATAAGTATTCTAAAATTATAGTGTTGTTTGATAATGATGAAGCAGGTATAAAAGCTATGCAAACTTATAAAGAAAAATATCCTTTTATAGAAATTACAGTGCTTCCTATGAGTAAGGATGTATCTGATTCAATTAAAGATTTTGGAGCTAAAGAGGTTAGAGACAGATTAGTTCCTATCTTAGATAAAAAAATACATAATGGCTAAGAAAAAAGTAACAAAGTCTAGAGTAGTTAAGACTAGAAATGCTGGCACAATGAGTGAAGCAGCTTTTTGGGGATTTATTAGAAGTACACTTAGACAAAAATCTAGATGGTGGAAACCTATAGGTGAAGCTAAGCAAGCAGCTAAAAGACCATACAAAGGAAGAGGTAATCAAAGAAAATGGGAGTATCAGTGTAATGAGTGTAAAAACTGGTTTGCTGATAAAGAAGTTAATGTTGATCATATTATTCCTGCTGGTACTTTAAGATGTGCAAATGATCTTCCAGGATTTGTTGAAAGACTATTCTGTGAAATTGATAACCTTCAAGTTTTATGCAATGTTTGCCATAATAAAAAGACACAAGATGAAAAGTCCAAAAAGTAAAGAGGACCTTATAGAAACAGTGTATAAACAAATACAATTAGATATACACTGTGGTGAAGTGGAAGCTATAGAAGAACTTCTTACGTTCTTACCTATAGTAAATTTAATAGAATATTTACCAGAAGAAGACTGGAAACAATTTAAACATTTAAGAGATGGCAGAACTACATAACACTATGATGGGTAAGAAACTCATTGAACACACTCTTCCTAATATAGGGGAGCAGTTGGAAAGAATAGCTGATATACTAGAGAATAAAAGTAAATCTTCTGATCAAGTAATGTCAGCATTAAGAAAATTTATTGATAACGTACCTAATGATCAAGAATTAGGTAAAAAAATTAGAGAATTATATGGCAGAGATAACTAAACTAGAAAGTCTTGAAGACAAGATTACAGTTACAGGATTAATAGAATTCCTTGAATATGAGGAAGCTATGACTACAGACAAAGCTACAGCAGTTAGAATTAAAACATTATTAATAAATTTAGGAATATGGAGTTAGAAGACATCATGCAACAATCTATAGAAACAATGGAGAATGACTTTTATGCTAAACCGTTTAAGTTTTCTTATAGTAGTTTAAACAAACTTATGTGGAATCCACAGGCTTTCTATCAAATGTATGTACTTGGCAACAGGGAAGAAAAGACAGAATCTTATTTAGTTAATGGTAAGATTATACATTGTCTCTTATTAGAACCTGAGAAGTTTGACAATCAGTTTATTGTTAGTCCTGCTAACTTACCCACTGGTAGTACAAGATCTGTCGTAGACAGAGTGTATGCTCATGCTGTAGAACTACAAGCTAATGGTGATCAAAGAACAGAATTTACAGACTTTAGTGATGCTGTATTAGATGTGCTTAAAGACATCAACTTACATCAGAGTCTAAAGACAGACCAACAACGTATAGACAAGATGTATACAGCAGAAGCCATGAACTATTGGGACTTTCTTAAGGCTAAAGGTAATAAAACCCTTATAGACCAAGAAAACTATGATTTTTGTAAGACAGGAGTTGATCTTATTAAACTTAACAAGGAAGTTTGTGAGCTTATAGGATGTAATCTTAATGATTTTAGTAATAAAGAGGTATTTAATGAACTACCTGTAGAAATTAACATAAATGACAAACCTTTTGGTTTAAAAGGTATTATAGATAATATTCTTATTAATCATGATACTAAAATTATTTATGTAAATGATATTAAAACTACTAGTAAAGAACTTAAAGATTTCCCTGAATCAATAGAATTTTATAATTATTGGATGCAAGCTTCAATTTATTCTTCAATTATTGGAATTAAATTCATAAATTTAATTGATAAGGGATACCAATTTAAGTTTCACTTTGTAGTTATAGATAGAAATTACCAAGTGTATCCTTTCTTAGTTAGTGATAATACATTGAACCAATGGTTTGATAGATTTAATGAAACATTAGAAAAGGCTAATTGGCATTATACAAATAAAAGTTATGAACTACCTTATGATTTTGCTTTAGGAAAAGTAACTTTATAAATTTATCAAGATGATAGACAAACTTTATGGAAAGTACTTTCAAAAATCTAGATCATTTTTATATCCTGCTTTGGGTATAAAAAGGACAAGTTATAAAATACCTTCTAACACCTATCTTTCCCTTGAGGGAAGGATAGGATTGGAAGATATGAAATTAATATGTTCTTTTCCAGAAGATGATTCTGAAGATTTTAAGTCTTTTGAGGCTGAAATGCTTATAGGAAACCCTTTATTTGTAGAAAAAATACAAACTAAAGATTCTAATTTATATGTATTTGATTTACAAATTTATAAATCTGATTGGTATAGTTTTATTTTTGGTAAATATTCTAAGTTATCATCTCATCTGAAAAGAGCAATTAAAAATTATTATGGAGAAAAATCTTCAGAGTATAAGTATATAGAAACATATTTATATCCTTCTGAATATTTTGATGTTTATGCTAAATTATTAGACATTGATGTTAATTTATTAAAGGAGGTGGGGGAACTATGTAATAATTACAATACAGAAAAAGAAAATTTAAAAATTCCTGTAGAAAATTTTGAATTATTAAAAAATATACAATAGTTTTGTAAAAAATAAACCAAGTATGAACAAATCAATGATGTTAATTACTTCAAGTTGGGGAAGTAATAAAACTTTTAAAATGATCCCAGCAACACCAGATTGTATATACAATGAAGCCATCTTTGACTTAGACAGCAAAGTGTTAGCTCTCATATCTAAAGAGAAGAAAGAAAGCTTACATATGGTTGCTAAAGTAAATGAATGGGGAGATGTAGTTCCTATGAAAATAGGAAAGAGATCTAATGGAAAGGATTATGCTGAAGAACGTAAGTCTTTAGAAACTTTCTATGAGTATTACATTGAAGATATTGATGAAATTAAAGATATTGTAGCTAGACTAGCTATCAATGCTGAATATTTTAACATCACATCTTTCTTGGAAACTAAAACAGAAGCTCCAAAAACAGGAAACTTAATATCAACTATCTAGTCCTTGTTCATAATAACCAATCTAAGCAGATGTAAGTCTGCTTTTTTTGGCTCTAAAGGGGAAACAGCTTAACTGAATATTATAGATTATGAAACAAATTTGGATTATTAAACATTATTTTGTATCTTTATTATATAATCAAAATAATTAAAAGATATGAAAAAATGTTCCGTATGTAAAAATAGATATCCTATTGAAGAATATAGAAAAGATTCTTCTAGAAAAGATGGATTACACACTACTTGTAACAAATGTAATTCAGAAATTCAAAGAAGATGGTATTTAAAAAATAAAGAAAAAGCTAAGAAAAAAGCTAATGAAACTTATAATTTAAACAAGGATAAAATTAGTTTTAAGAGAAAACTTGATAGAAAATTAAATCCTGATAAATATAAACAAGCTGCTAAAAAAAGATATAATCCTTTAAAAAGTAAAGAATATAGTTGGAAAAATGCCGGTATTGTTGATATGTCTATTGAAAGGTACAATGAACTTTTAGATAAACAAAACCATAAATGTGCAATATGTACAGAACCTTCTATAAATTTTAAAAAAGCTTTAGCAGTAGATCATAATCACAAAACAGGAAAAGTTAGAGGTATTCTTTGTGATAATTGTAATAGAGCATTAGGTTATTTAAAAGAATCTGAAGAAATTATTATTAACCTTTTAAACTATGTAAAATGTCACAAAGAACCCATTATGTAATGGATTATGAAACTTTAATAAATTTATTTGTTGCCGTTTTTATTGATTACAAAACAGATGAAAAGAAAGTGTTCGTTGTTCACGAACAGAGAAATGACTTTCCAGAGTTTGTCACATTTCTTCAAAAATGTGTGACAGAAAATCAATGGCATATATCCTATAATGGATTATCATTTGATGCTCAGATTACACAAAAGTTATTGTTAAATTATAAGTCTCTCTTAAAACTTAATACTAAGCAACTCATAGATTATATTTATAATTATGCTCAAACTGTTATAGATAAATCTAATAAAGGTGACTTTGCTGAATTTCCTTCATATAAACTAAAGATTAAACAGATAGATTTATTTAAACTTAATCATTGGGATAATAAAGCAAAGATGTCTAGCTTAAAATGGATACAGTATTCTATGGATTGGGAGAATGTAGAAGAGATGCCTCATAGACATGATCAACCTGTTACAGATGAGCACACTTTGAATTCTATTATAGAATATTGTATTAATGATGTTAGATCTACTAAAAAGATATTAGAACATTCTAAAGAACAAATTTCTCTCAGACAAACTCTCACTAAAGAATATGGAATTGACTTATATTCTGCATCTGAACCACGTATATCTAAAGAACTTTTTCTACACTTCTTAGAACTTAGAACTGGTATATCTAAAGCTGATCTTAAAACACTACGTACTCCTAGAGACTATATAGTGTTAGCAGATTGTATCCTTCCTTATGTAAAATTTGACACACCTGAGTTTCAAGCAGTGTTAGATTATTTTCGTACTAAAGTGATTACATCTACTAAAGACGGATTTAAACACACTCTTAACTTTAAAGGAGTGAAAGTGGATTATGGATTGGGTGGTATCCATGGTGCTACATCAGCAGGAGTTTATGAAGCTAAGGAAGGTTGGACAATAATGACATCTGATGTTACTAGTTTCTATCCTAATCTAGCTATCAAAAATAACTTTGCCCCAGCTCATCTACCACAGAAAGAGTTTGGTCAGTTGTATGAATGGTTCTTTGAAGAGAGAAAGAAAATACCAAAGACAGATCCTAAGAATTATGTGTATAAGATTATTCTCAATTCTACTTATGGTTTAACAGGTGATGCTAATAGTTTCTTGTATGATCCTAAAATGACTATGCAAATCACTATTAATGGTCAACTACTATTATCAAAACTTGCAGAAATGACAAGTTTGGCTATTCCAGAAGCTATTCCTCTTATGTTTAATACAGATGGTTTAGAGATGATGATACCTAATAATAGAATAGATGACTATATGAAAGTATGTTCTGAGTGGGAAAAGCTTACACAACTATCTCTTGAACATGATGAGTATAGTAAAATGATTATTAGAGATGTAAATAACTATATGGCAGTTACTCAGAAAGGTAAAGTTAAGTGTAAAGGTGCATTTGAGTGGGAAGACTTAGCTAAAAAGAAAGTGGCTACCTTCCATAAGAATAAATCTTTCTTGATTATTCCTAAAGCTATATATGCATTCTTTGTACATGGTACTAAACCTGAAGACTTTCTTGATGCTAATACAGACATATATGATTATTGTGGTGCTGTTAAAGCTAAAGCAGGATGGTCTTTTGTAGACAGAAGAATAGTAGATGGTAATTTTATAAATACTAAATTACAGAGGATTGTTAGATATTATATTTCTAATACGGGAGGTAAGATGGTGAAGTGTCATCAGGATGGTCGTGAGATCCAGGTAGAATCTGGAGAGTGGTTACAAACCACAGTAAATAAATTAGATCCTTCTATAGCATATGATACCTATGATATTAATAAGAAGTATTATTTAGAAGAGATCTATAAACAAATTGAAGGAATTCAAACTGTAACTCAAAAGAGTATAGTGCAGCTTTCCTTATTCTAGTTAAATAAAAAAGTTTAAAATAAACCAAATAAATTTTATGCCAAGTAAAATTCCGTTCTATTCAGAACAAGACTTAAGAAAAGCTAGTCTTCCTAATCATGGAGGAAGTTATGCCGTAGTAGCTCACGGTGATGTTATAGATAATGCATTAAACCAAATATCTAAAGCTGGTTTTACAGTTAAGAATACACAATATAAAATGAGTAATGATGGTAATATAGCTCAAGGAGTTTATCATTTAGATTATGCAAATGATCCTGATATGGGGATGATGTTTGCATGGAGTAATAGTTATAATAAAACCATGAGATTTAAATGTGCTGTTGGTGCATATGTATTTATATGCAGTAATGGTGTAGTAAGTGGTGATATGGGTAGCTATTCACGTAAGCATTCTGGTACAGCATTACAAGATGTAGTAAATGAAATTACTCACCAAATAAATCATGCTAAAGAACACTATGATTTATTATTACATGATAAGGAAATGCTTAAGAATATTAATCTTAGTCCTAAAGACAAGGGTACAATATTAGGTCAGTTGTTTGCTGATGATGAAATCCTCACTCTTACACAAGTGGGTATAGTTAAACGTGAGATAGATAAACCATCTCATAATTATAATGCAGATATAGATTCAGCATGGACTATGTACAATCATATTACTCTTGCATTAAAAGAGTCTCATCCTAGTACCTTTATGAAAGATCATCAAAGAGTACATGGATACTTTGTAGATGCATTTGGTCAGCTTGTTACACCTTCACCTGTACATAATTCTGTACAAGATGATGATGATGAAGATGAAGAAACTTATGAAGTAGTTAGTCCAGAACCAGTGAGCCCAGCAGGAGGCTCTGATTTTGATATAGATATGAATACATACGGAGTGAATTTTCTCTAACCCAAAACCAACAGGGAGTGGTTGCAATTTGTGACCACTTCCTAATTTTTATTATGGAATATAAAAGAAAAAATACAATACTGGGATGGATATATCATATCTATTTAGTAATTTTATCATTAACAAAAAAACCACCATATGGCAATAATAGGAATTAATGGGTACTCAAATTCTGGGAAAGATACTGTAGGAGCTATTATACAATATTTAAATTGTGAAAATCCACAAACATCTATAGAAGAAATATGTTCTGACTACTCAGAATATGAATACTTGTTAGATGACCAATCTGGATGGGAAATAAGAAAGTTTGCAGGTAAGCTAAAAGACATAGCTGAACATCTTACAGGTATCCCTGTAGAAAAGTTTGAAGATCAAGAGTTTAAAAAAACTAATTTAAATTCAGAGTGGTGGACTACATGTGACGAAGGATACCAACCTATGACAGTTAGAGAATTCTTACAGAAGTTAGGTACAGATGCATTAAGAGTAGGACTACATGATAATGTATGGGTTAATGCTCTGATGGCTGACTATGTAAAAGATGAAGATGGTGACTTACCTAATTGGGTTATTACAGACACTAGATTTCCTAATGAAGCTCAGGCTATCAAAGATAAAGGTGGTATTATAATTAGAGTGAATAGACCAGGAATAAAACCTATTAATGATCATCCATCTGAGATAGGATTAGACAACTGGAAATTTGATTATACACTAGTTAATGTATCAGATATATTTGATCTTAAAGAATCAGTGAAAGAAATTTTAAAACATGCTAAATTATTAACAGATAATAAATAAATATGAAACAAAAAATCAAAGAAGCAGCACTACTATTCTTTATACAGATATGTTCATACAGTTTACTATGTATAAACTTTAGGGCTGTAGCACAGACTCAGTATCATTTAGCAGCTCTTACAGACTTTACATTAGCTAGTATGTCTTTCTTTATTATAAGAAAGATAGCTAGAAGTGAAGATGCTTTACACCAGTGGATGGGGTATGTTGCAGGTAGTGTTGCTGGATCTTATTTAGGTATTTATATTTCAACTTTATTACATTAATTTTATAAAATGAATTTAAGAACAGATCATATAGGAGTAGATGATGAATGTGTTAAGATATATGACCCTAGTAAGAAAGAACTAATTAAAGTTTTTGATAACTATGGGGATGCCGGTAAGTATTTAGGATTATCTCCTAAAGTATTACGTAATGCAGCTATTGGTAAAACCAGAAGATTCTCTCCAATATTAAATAAAGAAGTAGCTATTAGAGTAGGTTTAAAAAATAATATATGAAAACAGCTTTGTACTTAGATGATGTACGTACACCTACAGAAATTATTCCTGGATACCATCCTTGGAATGTAGTAAGAAACTATGATGAGTTTGTAGAGCATATTAAGAAATTCGGAATTCCCGATTTAATATCTTTTGACCATGACTTAGCAGATGAACATACTAATGACTACTTTAATCAAGTGGCACTACTAGGATATCAACATCCTAACTATGAGTCTTATAAAGAAAAGACTGGTGTGGACTGTGCTAACTTCTTAGTAGAGTACTGTCAGAAAATGAAGGTAGATTTAAAACAGTGTTGTGTACACTCACATAATCCAGTGGGTGCTAAAAACATTCAAGACTTTCTCAATGGGTTTAAAAAACACATGGGTCAGGAACAGGATTGCTTTATGATGAAGCATCCATTTACAATAGAAAAAAAATAGATATAGATATGTTAGAAATTAAAATGACAGCTGTTAGTAAATCAGAATCACTACTTGGTATTATGTTTGACCAAGGAGAGTATGAGATTAAAGAAAAAGTATGGGCCCCATTTACAAGAATAAGGCTAGGAATTATCTTCCTAACCTTAGACTTTATGTGGTATCATAAAAGTTAGTGTTGACCTAACCCTTTCTCCTGTTTGTCCATACTTTGTGTTAGTTTTACTGGGTCTATTTGAGATCCAGTAAAACCAAACAGGCCTCCTCCAATATCATTAAATACTTTAGCTGCTCCTTTTTTCTGATACCAATATGGACCAACATCTCTCTTATAGAAGTCAGCAGGATCTCCAGTGATTGCACCATATCCATGAGATATAATAGAAGCCGGTAGTTTAACACCTCTATCATATAAAGGACCCATAGATGTAAACATATCTTTAAGCTGAGGAACTAATATTGTTGGATTTACAAAAGTTTCATTTTCCACTTTAGTAGATAGTGTGATAGCTATAGCATGGTTCTGAGTCCATCCCCAGAAATTAAACTTCTTAGACAATAGATCTTCACTATTCTTTTTCATTTTAGCAAATTTATCTTTGTCTTTATCATCATAACCAAGTAGACCACTCAACATAAAATTAAGTGCTATAATAATAGCAGCCTGCATTGCTACTTTTCTAATACCAGCTTGTTCAGTGGGACTCATCCAAGTAGCGTATTGAGGACCATATTTTAATATATTGTTAGCAAGTCCTAATACAGCAGCATATTGACCAGTGCTTATAGTTCCTAAGGCAGCACTTGTTCTCTGTGTATGGAAGTGATTAAGCCCCATAGACATAAAGAACTTCTTCATAAATAAACCAAGTTGTCCAAGATAGTAACGATTAATTTCAGGTTGACCCATGCGAGAGTAGTTACCCTCTAAACGGTTACTTACTTCATGTATCTGATTTTTGATAGCATTAAACTTAGCACCACCTGGAGCATATTCTTTATCAATACCTTGTTTAAGTTCTATTTGACCATTACGGATTTCCCAAGCATCCATATAGTTAATTTCATTAGTAGCTCCATTAATAGTTTGTTTTATCTTAGCATGGTATAACATACCACACATAATTTCTACAGTGTTTTGAAACTGTAAGAACTTACGAGGAGACATTAAAAAACTAAGATTAACAGCATCATTAACTGCAGATCTACCAAATTGTCTGTGAGTGGAGTGTTTTAAAAATTCCTGACCAGCATCAAATATCTGCATTATTTGACTATCAAGTGATCTAACTTTAGTACTATAAATCTCTACAGAATTGATAGCCATCATTTTCCAAGCTTTACCTTTACCTAATGCTAAGCTTTTAAAATCTAAAAATCTACCACCACCTGTTTCAATATAAACTTCAAGCATGGCAGACTGTCTATTTTTAATAGCAGAATCCAAGTTTAAAGCAAATAGAGACATACTAGTTATTTTACCTAAGAAAGCTTTAATTCTATGTGCCCAAGGAAGATCTTTTGTAATATCAGCTATACGAACTCCTTCAAATTCTCTTTGATAGAAATTCTTAATAGCTTTTGCTCTAGTAGAGTTAGATTTTTGTTTACCAGTTTTTTTAAGTTGTTCTTTACCCCATTTATTTAAATCAGGAAATATTCTTCCAATAAAACTTGTAGCAAAATATCTACCCCATTTAGATGTTTCTACAGGAAGATTTTTAGGATCTTCTACAATTGATTTTAAGGCTTGACCAAATGGATTTAACTCTATAATTTTTCTTTGTGTTAATCCACTATGCATATACTTAATCATACCATCTAAGATGTTCATACTAACCTCTTCTGGTTTTAAATTATACAAACCAGTAACAGGTACTTTACGAATATCTTCATTAAATAATGCTTCAGCAGGAACTAAGTCACTAGGTTTAAAGTTTTGAAATTCTTTATCATAGTCATCATTTCCTTTAAATACACCTCTCTTTATACCCTGTAACCATTTTTTACCTTCAGATATTTTCTCTCCACTCTTCATAACAAATTCTATAGATTGATTACCATAACGAGGTATCTGTAAGTATAGTCTACTTTCATAAGGCATTTTTTCCTGCCATTTTAAATGAAACTCTTTTAGTTTTTCTAAAGCAGCAAATGCAGCAGGATCAGCTTTTCTAAGCTTCTCATATTCTTCATTGATATAAGGACTATCAGACTTAGCTCCTTCAGCTATAGTTTTAGGAAGCCAGTTTCCTTTGTTATCTATAGTTTTACCCACTACTTCTTTAGTATGATATTCATCCTTTACTCTACGGAAGAAGTAAGATTTATTAGGTACACCCTGAATAACTTCTCCTGAATTAAGTTTTATAGTTTCATAATGATCAGGATTATTAGGTCTCACTCTATTCCATACAAACAAACGTTCATATTTCATAACAGTGTCCCCTTTTTCATAATCAAATACTTCTCTCTTAACATGATTTTCTTCAAACCATTTTTTAAATTCTGGGTCTTTCTTAAATAACTCAGTGTAGTATTCAGGAGTTAATACTTTAGCTGCAGTGGTATTATCTAATAATGGTTCACCCATTTTAGATAGATAGTTATTAAGTATATCTACATAGTAGTCAGTTGCTTCTTTAGATCTAAGTATATCTAGTTTTCTATATAGAGCTTGTAACTCAGTGTTAGTAGCTTTATCTATACCAAGCTTATTTTTCTTATCTAGAAGATCATTAAAACGTAAGCTTTCAGCTGTTGTTAGTTTTTCTCTTCTACTTATTTTATCAAAGAATTGACTAAGCTCTGCATTCTCACCTTTAGTCAAACCATTTAATTGTTCATAAGCATCTCTTTTATCTATGATAGCTTGTTGAAGCTCTTTAACTTTTTGTTTAGCAGCATCAGAAATATCTGTACCAACAACCTGTCCATCCTCATCTCTAAAACCTGTAGTGATATCAAGTACTTCTTCCATCTCTAATGATGAATCAATTTTACTTTTAGCTCCAGGATTAGCTTGACCTATTCTATCCATGAGTTCTCTAAGATCACTAAGTATTTTATTTCTCTCATCATAGAACTCTTGAGTAAATTTAACCACTGTATTATCTTTAATCCAAGCAGCACGTTTCTCATTAAATTCATCAGAACCAGCAGCCACTTTATTGTTTATTAATTTTTGTTCAAACTCTTCTAAACTTGATTCAAACTGTCCAGTGATAGGAATCCATTCAAAAAACTTGTTAGACTCTTTTCTATATTTCTTTTCTATAAGAGAAGATAGATATTCTGCTCCTTGTTTAAATTCACCATTAAGATTTTTAAGACTAGCTAATTGAGAGTATTCTCTCCATAAAGCTTTCTTAGTAGCAGCCACTTCATCAGTGTTGTTCTCTTCATGATTTAATCCATCCTGTTCATTAATAGCATTAATTATAGTGTACTTTCTTCTATAAGCCTCTTTAGCAGCTCTATCATACATAGCCACAGCTTCAGCTTTTTGATCAGCAGTAGCTTTAGATTTATCTACTCCCATTATATTGTATACAGCATCTTCTAAATCAGAGTGCTTATCAAAAGAATTATATATCTCTTCTCTTTGATAGTATTCATCTACATATTCTTGGTGGAAGTAATCTTTAAGATGTTGTCTCTGTTCTTTTAATATACGATCTGCCTCAGCTGTATTTCCATCATTAATAGCTTGTTCATAATTATATGTATATTCTCTAAGTCTTGTATTTATATCCTTGAAAGGATTAAGCATTGTATGAAACTGCTTAGTTACAAGTTTATTTTCATCTTTATCAAAGTATACAACATTATCTAAGAATGTAATTTGTTTACCAAATTTTACAGAGTTTGTCATGCTATATCCAGCTTTTTGTAAAAGAGGTTCCATCTCACGAGCAAACTCTATATCATTTCTTTGGAACTCTGCATCCACTTCATGCATAGCATTTTTTACAAACACTGCAAAACCACCAACAATAGGATCTGGACTATTTGTAAAGTCTTCTAGGTATGCTGATAAAGCATTAGTATCACCTTCTTTACCAAAAACTAAATTAGTTATTCTTTCTTTAGTAAGTTTAAGTCTATCCCATTCATCTTGTAAATCAGCTATACGTTTTTTAGCAGAGTTACTATCAGCTCCTGAACTATCTTTAATCTTTTTAATTTGACGGCTATAGTAATCATCTATACCCACTCTTAAATTTTCTAAGCTATTAAACAAAGTGTCAATTACACCAGGAGTATAAGCTTTTTGAATCTTACGTTGAATAGTATCAATTCTAGATTGTACTTCAGATAGTCTTGAACCTAACTCACTAGCTGGGTCCATACCATTATCAAATAATCTTTCATTAGTTTCATCAATAAATTTATTCCAGTTACGTATAAGAAGATCATAGTAGAATACATTATTCATTGTCTCTACAGAATCTCCACCTGCTTTTAATAAATCATCAAGGTGATTAGATATATTTCTTGTCATTATATCAAATCTAACAATAGATTCAATAAAGTTTTTAGCATTTTTTTCTCTAGCCTCTAAATCATTTAATATAGTTTCTTTATTTTTTGTTAAGTCAGCTGTATTCTCAAGTGTTCTTTTAATCTCTTGAAGTAATCCTCTTTGTGTATCTTCATTAACTAACACTTGTCTAGCTTGACTATACTTTTCACCTTGACTAACTTGTCTAATTTGCTGATTAATAAGTTGATAATAACGTGATATAGATTTAGATAGAATATCATTTTCTACATTACGTAAAGATTCTAATTCTTTATCTCTATCTCTAGTAAACTGAGCATAGTCTTCTTTACTAAAAATAGTGGTATCAATATTAAAACTTTCTGATGTTAACATTTTAGCAAGGTCTGCTAATGTTGTTTCTGTAGAAAGCTTTTCTATTTTTACAGATGGACCAAATACTTTTCTTAAAAGTTGTTTGAATCCATATAAAAGTTTTTCAATAAATCCTTTAAAGCCTTTACTAATAGGTTCTTCTTGTAGTCTAGATTGAGCTTCTTTAGTAAGAGCTCTTACAAGCATCTCTTTAATAAATCTAGGATCATCTTCTTTATACTCTGGGTAAAGTTTAGCTACTTCATCTTTAATAGCCTGCCCTTCTTGGGTAGACATAAGATCAGCTCTAAGTTTATTAAATAACTCTATGTTTTGCATATAGAGAGCATCTACCAAAGGATGAGAGTATTCATGTAATACATTCTCCATGTGGAAACCTTCATTAAGGAAATATACTTTACCATTATAGAAGAAAGCTTTTTCTCCATTCCATTGGATGTCTGCATTCTTAAGAAGTTCTTTAGCTTGTTCTGGAGTAATCATTTCAAACTTCACTCCTAAATTACCAGCAAGTCTATCAGCCATAGCTTGTATAACAGCTTGACCTATTTGTTCTTTCTGTTCTTGTTCACTAGGTGCCTCTGAATCTGTTCTGTTAAAGTAAACAGTATCAGTAACCATTTTAGGAATAATATTTATTTCATTCCATGTATTACCATGTTCATCTTTAACTTCTGTAACAGCTTCTTTACCAAACTGCTTAACAAGAATGTTCTTTATAGTATTTTCATAGAAAGAATATATTGGTTTAAAGGCAGCAAATCCTTCTTCATCAAGCTTTTTAAGTTCTTCTTTAAGTTGTTCTATTTCTCTATTATTATTTTCAATTAATTCTTTTTGTGGTTTTACATATTCATATGAAGCTTTTACAGCAAAAGGGTCATCTTGATTTATACCAGTATTATATTCATCTACTAATTCTTTAGCTTCTTTTTCTGTTTTAACAAATGTATTTTTATCAGATCTAGTAGAAGTATTTCGTACAACATAATGTCCTTCATTAGATGCTTCTAAAGACTTAATTCTATTTTCTTTATTTATTCTAAACTCTTCTAAATTATCATGACCTTCTACTTTACTAGCTGTATCACCAGAAGGAAACAATACTTTTTCATATCCTTTCTTAGCTGAGTCTTGTACAATAGCTTTAACAAAAAATGTAGCCCAGTTATTATCTTTGTTTAAAAGTTGTAGGAATTGATTTTTAGGTAGTTGCTGTCTTTTACTATAAAGTAATTCTTGTTGTTCTTTATTTAAGTCATTATAAATTATCTCATTTTCTAAATCTTGTTCAGAATCAATAAGATTATTTTTATTCCTACCCTTCTGAAATAAATCAGATTGTACTTCTAGTATTCTACGAGTTTTTGGTTCCCCTTGAATAAATATTCCTTCAGGAAATTCTTCTGAGGTTCCAAAAAAATCTTCTGTTTTAGCAACTTGATCATCACTTCTAAACCATCCTATACCATTCTCTGAAGCAAAGGCAGCATGTCCTTTAATGCTAGGAATAATACCAGGAGTGGCTATTTCATTTTCTTCATAGTTTTCTCCACCCGGTACAACCATGTGAGAATAATCATCTCTTTGTTCATCAGGCATGTCTTCAATCTCTCTTCCAAAACCTTCTCTATTAAAAGCTAACCATTCACTATCTTGTCTATGAAAGTTATTTCTAAGATCTGTTAATACTTCATCTATAGAGTTTCCATTATTTATACCAGCTTCTATAAATCTATCTAGACTTAATCCATATTTATTTTGACCAAAAGCTATTTCATTAGGAGTGACATCATTATTTAATACTTCCTGAGAATTATCATATAATGGATCATTCTTGTCAGTAATTTCACTAATAGCTTTGTATACAGAATCTTTAGTAGCTGTTCTAGCCTTTCCTTTTTTTGCTGAAAACTCTGTACTAATTCCTATAGTGAAGCTAGCATCAGCTAACATCCCTGTAATCATATCTATAGGAGATGTTACTTCATTATTCTCTACCCAATTTTTAAGGATCTCCACTTGATCTTTACCAGCCATCTGGGTGAGTTCACTAAAAAACTTATCAGGATTAGAATTAAAAAATCTAGTAAATAACTGTTCTGTCTTAGGATCAGATAGAGCATTTACAATTTTTAAACCAGCATTAACTCCTTTAAAACTTTCTGTATAGTTATCAGCATTAGGAATACTACCATCACCTTTAGCAATATATTCTCTAAAGGCATCTTGTAATCCTATTTTGTTAACTAAGTTAATCCACTCTTGACTAGATTTATTAGGACAAGCTATCATAATTATATTTTATTTTTTATCCAAAACATGTTTTCATAAATTCTTCAACCTCTTTATCGGTGATAGGTTGACCTTCTTGAACAGCTTCACGAACACCAAGTATTCTTTCAGCATCTGGATGAATGTATCCAAATCTTTTAGCAAGCTCTGTAGTTAAAAATTCAAATGTACGTGGAGCTTTTTCTTGTATAAGATCTCTATAGGACTCTACATCTTCACCATCTACTTTCTTTGTTTCTTTAAATGTAGTGAGGCCTTCTTTAGGAAAAGCTATATCAGCTCCATTATTAATCTGTTCTTGTATTAAATCTAAAGCATCACTAATTGTTTGTACATTCTTATCATATGAAGCATCATCAGATTTAATTGGAATAGCTATTGCATTTCCTTTACTATATTCTTTAGAAATTCCTTTACCATTATTATTTTCATTACCTAGGTGTATAAAAGTATATTGTGGATTAGAACCAACTAAATTAGCTACATTGCTTTTTTCATAAGGTGTACTATACAAATTTACACCATTTTTATCTTGTGTAACAATATTTCTCTCATTTTCTTGAGCTAAAGAAGTCGGTTGTAAAGTTTCTGTAGGTTGTATATAATTTCTAAACTTATTACGTTGGTCTTTTTTAGTAGTAGCCCAGTTAGAATTAAATAAATCAAAGTAATTTTTAAGCATAGTATCACTAAGACCAGTTTTTGCTAACTCCATCATAGGTTGCTTTATAAGTCTCATCAACATATCAGGTGGTAATATAGGGGCCAAGCTATCAGATGTTTTAGTAATACCATTTCTAAGGTATTCTGATACTATCATTCTACTAAAGAATCTTGATATCTTATCATTTTTTTCTTTATCAGCCACCTTTATTACATCAGGATTAGCTAGATTAGTTAAGTTTTCTTCTAGAATATTAGCCACATCAGTATCTAATTTACTAGACTTTAACTGAAGAACTTTAATACCTTTATCAGTAGATACGTTTGATGGTTTAAGTTGATCAAAAATTAAATAATCCTTTGCCTCTTCACCCATATCTTTTTTAATCTGTTGGAATTGATCAGAGATATTAGTATTAGATTTAAGCATAGTGTAGAAGTTAAATGTTCTATTTAAAGCATCCACTGCTAACTTTTCTTCATAAGACTGTCTACTTTGACCTTCTTTAATAGGAGTGATAGATCTTAAGTGTTCACGTTCTAATACAAAATGAGCATATTCTTGCAAGTTTACATTCTGATTGGTAGATGTACTAAAGGTATTTTTATTAAGTACTTGTAGTCCAAGTTTTTTATACCCTTCACCAGCAAAAGCTTTCTCATTAAAATCTCTACTTATTTGATCTTTATCAATATACATCACTCCTTCTTTTACAAAGGCACCATTTTGTAATTGAACTCCTTTAACAGGAAGAGACTTTCCTATCTTAAGACTACTATATTCTTTTATAGTGTCTATATTAAGTCCTTTTAAATGATTCTGTAAAATATATAAAGGAATATCATTTTTAAAAGTTGCTGCAAACTTTTCAGGATCTTCAAATGTAACATTGTTTTTACCATCTCTTACAAGAGCCATCAGATGATTATTTACTTTTTCATCAGCCCTTAATTTCATAAGAGGTTTAAATAACAACAATTGAAACTTCTGTATAAAGAATGAAGCTATAGGAGAATTAGTTTTAAATCTATTAACCAACTCTGGCTTTATTATATCAGTTTTATTAAGACCTTCTATATTTATCAATCTACTTTGAGCTGAGAAGAAACTCTTATCAGGTGATGTATCCACATTTATAGTTAGTTTGATATTAGTTAAATCTCTAGCCATATCTTCTAGTTCAAAGAAATGCATTAGAGTTTGTCTAGCTAAATCTGAAGTTTTGTCTTTACTTTCAATACCTTTAAGTAATTCTTCTTTTGAAAACTTTCTTCCTTTTGTTTCAGGGTAGATATATTCATCATACATCTTTTTACTACTTAAGTAATCAAGTTGCCCATATGCATCAAAGGTGTCAGCTATAAAGTTTTTTCTTATATTAAACTTAGCTAATCCCTTGTCTAGTTTTACTCCTTTACCTGTAGCTTCATAGAATGGACTTTCAGCTTTAGCACGTTCTTTAATATAGTCTATTACTAAAGGTTGAGATACAAAGTAGGCTGCTGTTTTAAAATCAACACCAGTTTCAAGAAGGAAAAGTAATATAGGACCAGCTACGTTATTTCCATTGATATTAAATATCCAAGTATCTTTCTCAATATCCACCCAGCCGTTCATAAGCTGTGATATAAGATCACTCACTTTATCAATTGTCTTAGTGTTAATATCAGAAAGAGAAATATAAGTTTTACCATTTCTTTCAAGAGTATTATGATCCATACAGATATTTACATCTCTAGGATGGGTCTTCCATTTATTCTTATTTCTATCCCACACCTTAAACGTATACTTATTTTCCATGTAAGCTCCTATACGTTTAAATAAAGAAGAGTAGGCATTATCTATAGCACCTATACCAAGTGTTTTTTTACCTATATTGTTAGACTCATGTTTGTAAAGATTATAACGAGGCTCAAGACATCTTGTAGGACTAATAACATTCTTACCATCTTTATCAGTTCTTACATTATTAGTTTTATTTTGGAATCTATTATATCCCTGTATATTTTTATCTTCTAGTTGATCAGCCACTCCTTTTACAATATCAGTATCATTAGGACGTATTAAAGCATCAAAGTTATCTGGATGTTCTAATATCTCACGTATGTTTTCTATAATTCTATTTTCAGATCCTTTTACATTTTCATTTTTAGAATAAACAGCATACTTATATTTAGAAGAATAGTTAGGTTGGAATATAGTGAGTTTATCAATATCAAAGTCACCACCAGATTTAGCAACAATCTCTGAAGCAGGAATAATTATATTACCAGCTTCTTCTGGTAAGAACTCATATACTTCCATAAACTCCATAGAGTTCAATCCCTGTACAGGAATACGTACACCCACCATAGTGATTAGTTTACGGTTGTCATCTTTATCTAACCACTTATCATCTTTTAATAATGTATTAAGTGCTTGTAATGGAGTAATCCCTTCTTTTTTAGCTAAGTCTTTTACACTATTAAGTTCAAGTAGTTTATAGTAGTTACCCTTCATTGCTATTTTAACTTTCATAGCTGTGGTGGCTCCATCTTTACCTTTACCTGGACGATAGGAAGGAAGATCATTAGTACCATAACGAGATAGATCATCCTCTGTTGCTTTTCTAAATTGTGATTCAAAACCAGCACTAGATGCTTGAACCAATTGTTCACCATTCATCTTCTGACGTACAAGACGTTTAACAACAACAGCATTAAGAAGCTTTTCTATTTTTTCAGCTTCTAAACTATAGCTTAAATCATTTTTAAGTTCACCATTTTCATTAAGATCTATAAAACTAATAAGATGATCACTAGCTCCTTGACGACTTAATTCTTTTCTTACAAAGTCTACAAGTTTTCTTTTATCACCAATAGGTTTATCTTCAGCATCTCTTGTCCATCCTATCTCTTCAAGAAGTTCTTGTTTCTTATAGTTTTGTAAAGTATCAAGTTCATTTTCAAATTTTGTAACAAGAGATTCTAATTCAGGCTTGTTAGCAAAACCTTGTTTAAATAAGTCATTGATAATCAATTTTCTAAGCTGTGTAGAAAAGATTGTTTTATTCTTCCATTTAGAATTAATATCAACTTGATCTTTTAAGTAGTTTATGAATATTGGATTTTTGGTAAATGCTGTTTCAGAACTACCATCCCAATTCTTAATAGTTCTTTTACTATAGTCATCTCCATCATAAAATGAATCTGCTTCACCATTTTTTGTAATAGTAGCCATCTTAGAACCTGACTCAAACACTGCATAGTCTATACCCTGTCTTACTAAGTTGTTATGCATAATTTCCATATTGGTACCTTTTATTACACTAGGTATAAGAGGTAGCAATGAGAACTTATGGAATGCAGCTATATGAAGTTTATCTGTTTGTAGTGGTCCTCCATATTGGTATTTACGGGGAGGAAAAAACTCAGCTATTTCTTCAGGATCAACTTCTTCTTCATTAACTATTTTTAAATAAAGTTCATTTTGTTTAGGAGACCAGTTACCTTCTAAAAGAGCTAACTTTTTATATGAATCAAAAGTAAGCCAACCCTGAGCATCACCTTCATTCATTCCCTTATCACCATCTTCTTTACTTTTATTATATGGTTTAAGAATAGCCTTAGCTTTTTCAGCACCATATTTCTGAGTTAGAGCTGCTAGGTATTCATCATAATATGCTGATTTAACTTTGTTATCTTTAAGGATAACTGAGTTCATCACTTGACTAAATGTAGTTTCAGGAGCTCCTATTTTCTTAGCATAGGTTACACTATTTTTACCATGCATCATATTATTGATGTAAGCAATATCAGAAGCATCTAAAGAGAATATTCTACCAGTGGATGTTACATAAGTATTACGTTTATGATATTCTTCTTTAAGATGATTAAACATTGCAAGGTCTCCATCTACCAATGCTAACATTTCCATGTTATGGAATAAAGAATTAAAAGTAAATGAACGTATAGCAACCTCTTCAGCTTTCTCCATACTTAATGCTGACTTTCCTCTAGTACCATCTTCTCTAGCAAGCATGTTCACTTTCTTATACATGCTTTGAGAAAGGAAAGGCATTTCTTGATAAAGAGCCATATTCTCATCATATAAAGCATTTAGATAGTTACTGATATCTTTATGTATTCTTTCAGAAAATTCAGGACTATTCACTATAGTAAATGAATCATCTTTATTAGCTACAGCAATAAGATCTTTCTGTAAGTCATCTGATAAGATGTCATCAAACATATTAAACACTCTGCCTCTATCTTTAAAACCAGGTATATTATCAAACTGTCCTGTTTTAACAATAGCAATACGTTCCATCTCAGCTGCAACTTTTTCTTTTAAAAGTTCCACTGCAGCATTCATGGATCTTATAGGATCAGCAAATAGTCCAGTGCTGATGTAAGATGTTTTATCTTTATTACTAAACTTAGTATTAATTTGAGAGGCACTTAATCCAAATGCTGAAGACTTAGAAGCTCTTCTTGTAAGTTCCATAACACCTGCTTCAAGCATGGTGTGTAAATCCATTAAGAATTTACTATTGATATCAAGGTTGGTAGTTTTTAATCCACCTCCAGAAACCATTGATTTCTCCACCTCTTGTATCATGGCTTTTATACCATTAAGATTAACTAAGGTGAGGCTAACATTTTCAACTCCTTCTTTACTAACATTTTTTCTTTGACCTTTGTTAGACTCATTATAATCTCTATGAGTAACTGGTAAGTCAAATAAGCTATTTAGAATTACACCATATTTAGCAGATGGATTATTATTAATATCTAAGTAAGCCATGTGAGGTTGTTTAACAATCTCAGTGTATGACTTAGACAAATCATTTAATTCTTTAAGAACTTGTGTTAGTGTATTATTTAAAGACAAATCAAATTCCTGATCTCCTTGTACATTTGTGATAGAGTTATTACTATACTTAGCTGAGTGTAAAGCTTCTACAATCATTATTTCTTTAACACGACCACTTTCACTAATAGTTCTTCCTTTACTATCAACATATTCTTCTGATAGAGATCTAATAGGATTGGTTACAACTTTACCATCACTCTCTAGTTTTAGTAAACGATTATATAGAAGACTGATTGCAAATTCATGTTTAGGTAACTCTCTTTTAACATCTGGATTATCAGTCATAGAAAATCCTAAAGCACGTAAAAATCTAAATGCTATATTAATATTAGACAAAGAACTTTTAGGAAAATCACTAATAATTTTACTTACATTTAAAGTGTTTGTTCCGTTAATTTTAGTAATATAATCTCCACCTTTAGCTGTTTCAAATGTTGTAACAAAGTTTCTTTGAACTTGTATAACCACTGGATCAGATTCAACAAATCTAACTTCAAAACCTCCTACCACTTGATCTTCACCAACATTCTTTATCACTTGAACTTCTTTTATAGGAATTTTGTATACACTAAAGTCTCTAAAAAATTTAGTCCACATATGGTAGTAGGTAGCATCTGTAACATTATTTGTCTTAGCCATTGGTTCTCCTAGACGTTTGACCAATTGTTTTAATTCAGGATATGTTTCAGAAGCTTTATTTAACCTATTATACATTTCAGTTTTGTTAATAGATCCAGCTATAGTATTAATTATAATTCCCCATGTTTTATTAAAATCAACAAGCTTACTTGCTCCTAGTGAGTTTGTACTATTCTTACCCACTTGAGGTAAACTTTTAACTAAGTATACAGTTTCATTACTAGCTATTGAACGTACAGAACTTTCATTACCTTTTCTTTCAAAAGCATTAGAACCAAACTGATCACGTAATTCATTTTCAGTTTTTTGTATAGCACCCTCTTCAGACATTGTAGAAGGTTCTTTAGTCTCTTCATCAATATCTTTTTCTAAAGGAGACATCTCAGCATACTTCTCATCAAAAGTTATATACTCAGACTTCATTTTATGGAAAGCTAATACACCAGTGGTTTGTTCACCATTAGCTACTTTTCTAAAGTCTCCCCACTCTTTTAAACCAAACTCTAATATTCTAGCTCCATTTGAATTAGGATCTAAGTTTTTCTTAAGCTCAGCAAGATTATACTTAACTACATTATAAATAGCCTCCATTGCACTAGGATCTGTAAAAACAGAACCTACACTCATTTCAAGATCTGTAAGTACCTTAGCCATCTCTGAATCAATAGTCTCACTTAATGTCATTGAGTCTTGATAATTAAGCCCTGTGTTTTGATCAGCTGCTGCATTTAAAGATTGTATACCTTTATTAAGAAGACTAAATTGCACATTATTTAATGAAGGAGAGTAGTCATTAATATCTCCCATCCATAACTTATCATATAAATCTTTGATAGTACCTATAGCTTCTTTATTAGCAACTATATCATTATAACTAACTCCTTTAAATAATTGTTTTAAGAAGTTATATATTTTTTGGAAAATATTATTACGTGTAGATCTACCATCTATTATTTTTTTACCATCAGATAATACATACTTTCTAAAATCTTCAGCCATGAACTCTTCAAGTTGAAGATCTGTAGCATTTTTAAAAGATACTTTCTCTCCTTTCACTGTAGTGAATGTACCTGTAAGTTTACGAGCTTCATTATATAAAGCTTTCTTTTGATCTAAAGTTAAAAACATTTGAGAGAATACATGCCATCCCTCATGATAAAGATCAGTGAAGTTAGAACCTGCAAATAATGTAATACCGGCTAAAGTAAATTCAGCTTTAGCATTAGAGTTTACAATATTAAATAAAGCTTGGAAAGGAATGATTTGAGCTAAAGGATGTCCTTTATACCATTCTTCTGCTGTAGCTATTTGTGCATCTGTAGCTTCACTAGATAATCCTTGTTCCTTTAACATCTTACCAGACTCCTTAAGTTTTGCTCTAAGGATATCTAAAGGACTATCTGTAGGTGTAGCTTGATCTAATCCAAAATTAAATTCAAGTTGAGCTGTATCAATAAGTCTTTCATTTTCACTAAGAAGTTTATCAGCATATTCATCTAATCCCCATTGATCTTCATCTTCAGAATAAGCTTGTACAAAAGCTTCTGCAAACTCTGGGTTATCTCTTAAGAACTCAGCTTGCTCTTTACTTATTTGTTCAAGAAAGGTTTCATAAGCATAAGCTACATTTTCACCATATAATTTTTCTATATATTCATTATCATCTTTTACATCTTCAGGTATTTCTATAGGAGTTTCTTCAGAGACTTCTGACATCTTTACAAGATCAGCAGACTTCATTTCATTTCCTGATTCAGTTATAATTACAGGATATTCTATTCTAATTCTCTTTTCCTTATCTTTAAATCTACCTTCTTTCTCTTCTTTATATCTTAATTTTTCAACTACATCAGCTAATGAATTAGCATGTGATCCTTGACCTCTACCCATAAGCTTACCTGAATAAAGTAGAGTGGCACCATCTAATTTACCTTGATTAATCTGATCTAGTATCCACTTTCTTTGCTCAGGTTTTACATCTTGAAATTTAGTACCAAGTAACCAGTCCTTATAATTTTGAGCAGCTTCAGATACAGAACTTGTTTTAATAGTTCCAGCATAACCTCCTTCACTCCAAGGATTACCAAAATTTTCATTTGGTTTAGCAGAAGAAGTTCTCATTACATTAATCCCTTCTGGTGTATATACAGGTCTTGATTCTAAATCTCCTTTCCATTCTCTTGATAAATCTACTGTAGGTTTAACTTCTGTAGGTTTACCTTCTAAAGCAGCTAGTTCTGCTTTAGCTTCTTTCTCTATATTAAGTATTTGTTTAATTAAAGGTAAATTTTCTATTTCTTTTTGTGGTATTTCTACATTATTTGTATTTAATTTAGCTGCAAGAAAAGCTAATGCTGTTGCTTCTTTTGATTTACCTTTTTCTATATCAAAATAAATGTTACCCATTTTTTCAGTTGAATATGAAAAAGATCCAGCATCATCTGATGAAGTCCATTCATCTTCTCCTGTTTTAGTAAATGTATATACACCTACACTAATAGTATCCCCAATTTTACCTGTATTATATATTTTATTTAAAGCATCTCTATCTTCTTTTTCTATTTCACTATTATATAATTCTTGAAGTTTTTGATTCTTTCTTCTTTCTATATCAGTTTTAGTTTCTGTAGAAACAGGAGCTGCCTGTACAAGAACAGGAAACATTTTACTAGTAGCTTCAGCTGTAGGTTGTATTATATTATATGCATTAAGTTGTTGTATCTTACCTTCAGCATTAGTCTGTAGATTAGTATAGAAGTTTTCAGATATAAAATTACTATAGTTCTTTGTTTGGAATTCTACTTTGTCTCCAACCTTTACAGGGTTCTCAAATGTACTATTAAGAAGATCTTTATTAATATTAACTGTTTGTGTACTAATATTATTTACAAACTTTTCTTTGTTTGTTGGGTCTGATAAATCAAAGACATCTTCTCCTTGTTTTACAAATAACTTATTATCTTTTTCAAAAAGACTAGTTTCTTTACTCTGAGTAAACTGACGTAATACTTGTATTTTTTTGTAATCAGGAATATTAGAATCAAATAACATTGTAGCTAATGCTTCTACAAGATTAGGAATCTCTGAAAATTTAGGACGTTGTATTAAGATAGGATTTTCATATCCAGGTACATTAAAATATACACCACCAGCTACTTTCATATTACCTTCTATAGAAGAGTAGTATGGAGTGAATCCATTTTCTAAATCTATATCACTGATTTTATGACGTACAGTAAAGTCTTCTTTAACATATCCATTTTTACCAGGAGTTACAGAAAATAATAAAGTGTCTGTAGGATTATTTATAACATGCTGTCTCATCTTTTCCAAGATGTCCATTTCAGTGTTACGAGCTTTTTGTAGTTGATCTTTAGTAGGTGCACCAGGTTTATTAGATAGGTCTTCTACACTCTGCACTCTAGCTACACTTCTTTCACCTGCATTATTTTTATACACTCTACGTATAGTGGAATAAGCAATAGTACCTCCGGCTTCTTTAGAAGAAGGAATACCATTCTTATCAAAGTAAATGATATTACCATTCTTATCAGAATATACTAAGAGAATATCATCACCAGACTCTCTGTCTGTTATTTTTTGTTTAGATGTTTTACCATTTCTTTTACTAGCTGGATCATCATTGTTTAAATATTCTTGTTGACTAGTGTATAAATCTTCTATAGCAACATCACTTGCCTTAACGGCTTTTAAGAATATACCTGTAACACTTCCAAGAGTTAAATTATCAGCTCTAGTTAAACCACTCTTAGCAAGCATATTATTAATAGATCTAACTACTTTATAGTATGTCTGCTTTTTAGGATCAGGATCAGGTACATTTTGTTTAGCTTCTATTCCACCATAGTCTTGAGCTTCTTGGTTAACTTGAGCTAAAGCTGTTTCAGGAAGAGCATCAAACTGATTTTCAGAACTTATTACACTTTTAAGTTGCTTATCTTTATTTTCAATATCATCATATTCTTTAGTATCTATTACACCATTTACAGGGTGAGTTTCCTCAACAATTTCTTTAATAGTTTCAACTACAGGATTGCTATCAGCTTTTAAAAAATCTTTTACTTTTTCAATATCTTTAAAGTCTCTTCTAAGCTTATTCATCTTGTCTAAGCTCACTCCACTATCCATCATATAATCAGATATATCTTCTAGTGTAGCCTGAGCTGTATTTAACATTCTAGGTACATGTTGAATATAATCAATAGCAGTAGCTTCACTACCACCAGGAGCATTTTTTAATAATGTATACAAATCCTTCATAAAAGTTTCAGGATCATGAATAATGCCTTTATTTTTATCAGTGATTATTTTACCCAATACAGCTTTATATAAAGCCTCTATCTGATTTGAAGTAAGTGCACAAGTTGGTATTGCCATTATTATTATTTTGAAGTATTGTTACAACCTAAGTTATCAAGTAAGTTATTAATATTATCTGTGTTATCTGTAGATGTACTATTAAGAATCTCATCATTTAACTGTTTAATTCTAGCAGCATCATCTGTAAAAGAATCCATAGTATTTTTAGAAGCCTCAGCAGCTTCTTTATCTTCAGCTGAAAGTACCACTGGTTTTTCTTCAGTCTCTTCTGTATTAAATGTTTTTCCTCTTTCTATCATATATATATTTTTACGTAGATCAGCTATCTGCATTATCTCATACTGTGCTTTTTCAGATCCAGCTATCTTAACTTGGAAGCTACCAACTCTAGTAGTACTAGTAACCCAGCCTTTTCTACCGTCAGTAAAGGTAATAAAATCTCCTTTACTTATATCTGAAGGTTCAAGATTTTTTAATAGTTCTTTACGTTTATTTTCAACCATTTCAAGAACATCTTTTGATTTAACTTCTAGGTTACTTATCATCTCAAGAAGTTTAATAGTTGCCTCTGAATTATTAGATAACTTAGGATCAGGAAGATTACTAATTGAATCTACACCATCTATTATCTTTTGAGCTTTTTCTTTAGCAATTTGTTCAGAAGAAATAATAGTTGGTTCAGGAGTAGCAGATTCTTCAATACCATTTTCTTTTAGAAAATCACTATATCTTTGATCCACTTCATTTTCAAAATTTCTAGAACCATTAGCAAACAATATATCTTCTTTAGATTTACCAGCTTTAATATCATCTAGTATACTATTTCTTTGTTTTTCAAAGTAGTTTACAAATTCTTCATCTGATTTAAATGCATCTCTATTTATTCTAGTATTAGCTTTAATCCAACCCACTTTTTCATCTAAAGATTTAGCATCAGTGTACTTAGCCACTTCTGTAGTTTTAGGAGCATTCTTCTTAGCCTTCTCTCTTTCATACTCCTCTTTAATTCTTTGGGCAGAACCAAAGTTCTTAACATAGTCATCAAATGTAGTATCAGAACCTTCATGTGTAAGTAACCAACTATCATAAGCTTTTCTTAGCTTATCAATTAACTCAGCATCCATTCCTTCTGTAGCCGGAGTAGTTTGTGGTTTAGTTACAACAGAAGGTGTAACAGGTTTCTCTTCTGTTTTTTCTTCTGTCTTCTCTTCAGGTTTTTCTTCAGTGGTAGTTTTATTTTTCTCAGCCTCAGCAAAATCATCTTTTTTAAGATTAGAGAAAGTTTCAACAATATCTACAAGACGTTGATATCTAGGATCTTTTTCATCAATTACTTGATTAGTTCTAAGATCAAAGAAACTTGTAGGCATTTTTCCTTCTCTAACAAGATTTATTAAATCTTCTGGATTCATCACAGCACCAAGACTACCTATAGCATTTATCATAGCATTTTGCTCATGAACTCCTATAAAGTTTGTTAAACTATCTCCTATAATATTCTTTCTGTTATCATACATGTTTGTTAGAGTATCATTAATAACACTAGCATATCTAAGAAGAACTCCAGGGTCTGTCATTCTATTAACTATATCAGAATATTTTTTAGCATCATCATTAAGATTATAGTAATCAACTATTTTACTAAATGCATTATCTATCTTTTCATTAAACACATAGTTTTCATCATATATTTTAGCTACAGCTTTTAAGTATTTATTAAAGCTATTTTTAAGAGGATCTAACAATTCACCATTTGGTTCAATAATTGTTTCACCATATTGATTAGTACTAACTACTTTTTTATTTTTATTATATTCTTTTAAATTACCTAAGTATTCTGTTAGGGCTTCAAGCTTTAAAGTTTTTTGTTTAGCCAACCTAACTTGATCAGCTGTTCCTCCTTCTGTCAATCCTTTAATTTCATTTTTAAGAAGACTTATTTCATTACGTATACTATTTTCATTTTGTAATAAACTAAAGTCTAAAGCATTAGCTTTTTTAATAGGAGAATCTGAAGCTAGATCTTCAAAAACTCCAGCCATTCTTTCTATAGCTCTATTAAAACCATACTCAGAAGCTATAGCCACTTTCTTAGCATCTTCAAAAGCTTTATGAGCTATAAACTCTTTTATATGATCTGAGTTATTATAAAGTTCTATGGCTATTTTTGCATTCTTATGAGCTAGTTCTTCTATTTGATCTTTATTAAAAGAAGGATCAATACTAACATTTATATTATTTAAAAATTGAGAAGCATTAATTTTATTATTAATAAATTTAAATGCATCTTGAGCTTGTGTTAAATAACTACCTTTTACAAACTTAGCTGGATTAAATGGATTAGGATATTTATCTTGGAAAAACTCATATCTTTCTTGTATTTCTTTAGCTCTTCCTACATATTCACTAAGTTTATCTTTAGCTTTAGAACCTTCAGATAAACCAAAATAATCAGCTAGTTCTTTTTCTGATAGTTTACCAAGTTGATGGAAAGCATCTAACACTTTATCAAAGGTGCCATTATTTAAAGCAGTGAATATATGATCAAATGTTTTATCATCTTTAGCATCATAAAAAGATTTATCATCATTATTTAGTTTAGCCTGAGACATGTTATTATTATTGTTAATCTGATTAACAATACTTTCTTTTGAACGTGAAAAGAATTTCTCAGGATCACTCACCATTTCATTTAAAGCTTCTACAGCTCTAGCTTTAATATCAGCTTTCTTTTGTTTGTATTCAGCATATTTTTCAGGAGTAAATGTTTTTGAAAATAAATCAACTGTTCCTTGTCCAAGAAATTTAGTACTTGTTTCAACACCCTTTACAACACTACCCATTAAAAAACCAGAAAGAAATGTTTCAAAACCTTGATGTGAAAATACATTCTCATCTGCCGAAGCTTTCATACTACTCTTTAAATAATCATACCCACCTAGTGTATGATTTTTATATATACCTTCATAGTAATTTTTTACAGTACCAGATAATAAATCTTGAGAAGATTCTTGAATACCTTCCATGAAGTTATGCTTAGTGAAGTTTAAAAAAACACCAGCATATACTTTAGGATTTTTTAATGCTTTCCATGTTGTACTAAATAAGTTTTTAGTTTCTTCAGTAAAACCTTTTTTAGTAAAATCAAAAGCTAACTTTCTAGCACCAGCTGTACCAAAAGCACTTTCAGCTATATCAGTTAATCCTTTAATTGGTTTAAACTTAAATAACCCATCAAACACTACACGGTTTGATAAAAATATCATAGGTATATTACCTAAAGTTGTCCAACGACCACCAGCCTCAGCATCTCTATATATTTTATTTAATTCATGTTCATCTGGTAATTTTCCATCATGTGTCTCTTGATAAAACTTTATATTTGAGTTTACTATATCTGTATAGACACCTCCACCTTCTAATTGAGCTTCACTCACTGATGCCCAGTTTTCTCTCATATCTCTATAGAAACTACCAAATGTTTTACTTACTTTAGCAAAGTTACTTAAGTTTCTATATACATCAGTTCCTTTTTCAATTCCTCTTAATGCTTCCGTAGTTTGTCTAAATGGATTAAAAAATCCAGCAGCACCTTTACCAAACACTTTAGCTCCACTTTTTATACCTGTCCAAAACTCTCTACCATCTTCAGCTTTTGCTATTGTTTTTAACATAGCTAAACCTCCAGATGTCATTTGACCAACTTCCTTTCCTCTAAAAGTATTTTTTAAATGTGAAAATAAACTTTCAAATTGTTTTGCTTGTTGTCCTTCTACAGCTTCTTGTGCTATTCCTGCTGCTTCTAAACCACCTATTTCAGATGTTAAAGCACCAAGTCCCCATATAGCAGTTTCTTCAGCTAATACATTTAATCCTATTCCTATTGCATATGCAGAGTTAAGTACAAGGTTATTAGCAAATCCACGAACTCCCCCTTTACTAGACATACCAATATTCATTGCTTTCTCTTGTTTTTCTGAAGCAATTTCATCTGGATCAATTACACTTTCTCCTTTAAATAAATTACCTACAGAATTATACGTAGACATAAAAGAACTACCTACTAAAGGCATAAGTTGTCCAGCCATTCTTTTAAAGTCTTGCCATCTAGTAGTATTAGCATTAAAATATGATTCATTATCTATAATAGGATTAAAACCAAGTTTATTAAACGTTTCTTGATTATATCCCCCATATCTATCTACATTACTTTTGTATTGATCAAACTCGTAAGATCCATAAGCATGTTCTATATTATAAGAGTGCTCTACTACTTGACCAAAATTATTTATAAAGTTTAAAGCTTTAGCTTTTCTTTCATCATAATTATTTTTAACTTTAGCTGGAGTGGTTACATCAGGTTGAGTAGTTTGTACAGTGGTAATTCCAGGAGGACCACCTGATCCACTAGCTGGATTATTTCCAAAAGTATTTTGATTATCTTTTTGAATTTGGTCTACATTAATACCATTTAAATCACCAAAAGGACTTTCTGCTGTAGAAAAATCTAATTGATTAGAACCTAAATCTTGACTACTAGTTTGTTCAGGCATAGTACTAGACTCCTGTTGCCCAATATTTGCAAATTGTTCTGCTATACTAGTATTTTCAAATGCCATTCTCTTATTTGTTTAATAATTTATTAGGATCATGTACAGCCCCCCTTTGTTGTTTGATTGCTGTTTTTACACTATCATTTTCTCTTAGTAGATTAAATATATTTTTTTTCCAATCTCCAAGTAAACTATCTAAAACAATAGCTTGATTATAAGGATACCTCATAACAGGCATAGGAAAAGTATCTAAAGAATTAGTATTCCCATTCATTACTCCCACCCATCCACTTTGCACAATTTGACCTGAATCTTTATCCAATTGTAAAGACGTATAACCAGCTCCAGGAATATAATAATCCACTTTATTCATTATAGAAAATAATCCCTCTGTAGATGAAGTTTCAGAAGATTCTAAAGCATTGTTACCAAGTCTTGTAACTCTTGAGCTAATATTTTTTGGAATATAAATAGTAATACCATCCTTAAGAATCTCAGGATATGTTTTTAAAATCTCTTTATTATTTTTACTAGTAAACTTTTCATGACTTAAATAAGTTGGATTAAACTTAATATTATAAGCATGATAATCTTCTTTACCAGATGATGCAGCTTGAAAGGTAATTGTTCCTTTTGGTAATAATGTAGATCCTTTTCCATGACCAGTATATAAATCTTCATGAACTAATCTAAATAAGTTTTGTAATTCCTCAGGTACAGAACTAATATCTTTAGGGTCACTACCATCTATTCCTCCAGCAGCTATTTTAATTCCATTATCTATAACTTGAGATGTAGGGTTGTTTCCTAACTGAGCAGCTATAATTCCATCAAGTGCTAGTAAATCTTTTACTTCTGGAGATCTAATAATTTTTTTATTATAAGCCATATTGGGAGCTGCCATATCAAAACTTATAGTTCCATTTATATATTGTCTTTCTCCACCTTTGTTATCTTTAAACTTACCTTCAAGATCAGCTTTTAATTTATAAGCATAGTTACTTTTAGGATTGTTATAATCATTAATAATTCTTTGTTTATTTCTATTGTATATTTCAAGAACATAATTATACTGAGGATTTTTCTTTATATTTTTTAAAGTGACATCAGGTCTATATTCATATTGAGATACTATTTTATCCCAATCAACTGGAGGAATAGCATTAGTAGTAGCAGCACTTCTAATTCCACTAGGAAGACCTGCAGGGCCCAAAGGACTTCTATAAAATATTCCTGCAGCAGTAGACTCACTAGCTTCACGTCCTTGTATATTAGATATTCTATTAATATTATTAGAAACTGTCCTATTAGCTAAATTACTTTTAGCAGCATCTATTGCTTCATTAAATATTTTATTTTGATTGTTAATAAATTTAACAGCATACTCATCTGGAGACATAAAACCAGTTAGATCATCTTTAATTAAAAATTGATGACCTCTATCATAATTTGAATTATTTTTAATATCTGTTGCTATAGCTTGATCTGATACAGACTTCCAAAACTTTTTACTTTGTGCTGCAAGTATACCACTATAGTTAATAGCATCTATGCTATTATTTATTAATTTTATTTTAGTATCAATATCAATATTAGGATCTGTTTCAATTTTACTAGCTTCATCCATAAGAAACTTTTGATTCTTAGGATCTTTCATATATATAGAAATTTCTCCTATTTGAACCTCTTTACCATTTATTACTGGTAATTTACCTACTGTTGTAAAAGCTGTAGTAATATAGTCCAAATTCTTTTCATTAATAGCATTTGTTATGTTAGTAAGATATCCTGTATTTAAATCAAATAAAGGAATATTTTTATCGGGAGCTTCAACAGTAGCTCCTTTAGCTCTTGCTTTTTCATCTGCAGTAAATGTAGGATGATATAGTGGAGAACTATACATATACTCAGGGGCTATTGTAGTAGTATTTGTAACAGGCTCAGTAATTATTTGTTCTGTAGTAGATGGTGTATTTGTTACAGACTGAACATCTTTACCTTCTGGATTTTGTATAGTATTAAGTATTTCGTCTAACATAATTTAATTTATTTATTAAAGTGCCGTGCCCATACCCAAATATGGATTATCTTCAATATCCATAGTTGGAGGAGGAGCTGTTGTTGTAACTACTTGATTTAAAGGATTAATCTCAGCATTTGGATCTGAAGTAGTAATAATATTTTCTGAATCATTACCTGTATTAGTAAGTCCTGGAAATATAAAACTATTAGGATTATAAGAACTAGATTGATTTTTTAATTCGTCTGCAGTTAAAGGACCAGGTATAAAAGTATTATTTGGTTGATTAGTATTTGTACCTGTAGTAGCTTTTCCTTTATTACTAAATTCTCCAGCAGCAATTCTTTCATCCTGTAATTCTTTTTGATGAGCAAATTTAGAATTTTCTAGAGCAACAGAATTAGCATGTCTAATCCCTTCCATAATACTTTGTACTTTCAAACTTAAATCAGATCTTAACTTAGTTAAATAAATTGGATCAGCCTTCACTGTAAGTTCAGCATTTTTAAATGCAAGAAGCTTAGCTATTTCATTTGTAAAGTTACCTAAATTATAGTTAGCTACAATATTATCAGCCTGACTAAGTAAAGTATTAAAGTTACTATTATCTATTTTAGAAGGAAGCTTTAAATCTGTAAGATTAGCTTTTTGATTTTGTACACCTTGTTTAGCTGTTTCTAAACTTTGAACATCATGTAGATATTGCTGATATTCAGGATTATCTTTATCAGGAATAATTCCTTTGTCTTTAATATACTTATTCCAAGAATCCACTTTATCTTGTAACCCAGCAACTTCTTTTTCATCAACTTTTATTCCATTAGCATAAGCAGTACCAGCAATATTAAATGCATCCTGTATATAAGCAACAGCTGCCTGGTTTTCTCCACCATATTTGGTAGCATTTTCTTTTATAAAATCTTTACGATTTACATATGCTTGAGTTCTAAGCATATCTTGAATACCAGGATCTTGTTGAAATAAAGTATTTACATAAGATTTAGTAATAGGATATACAGCTTCACCATTCTTTTTAGTAAAAATATATCCACCATTTACTTGATCTTCTTTAACAGATATACCACTTTCTTTATAAGCTTTTTCTGCAAGACTTAACATATCAACTTTAGGAACATATCTAGGAGTGCCCATTGTTAAAGCTGTATTATCATCAGCTTTACTAAACTCTTCAGCTTGATACTGAAGGGATTTCATTCCAATGTCCCAGTATTGTTTACGAGTTTCTGAATCTGTAGATGTTCTAAGCTGTTGAGCTCTACCTGCTTCTGCCTGATATGATTTAGTCCAAGCTATATCTTTAATCATGCTTTGGTCAGTGGTTACAGGAATAAATAAATCTGTAGCCATCTGTTGATTTTCAGGAAGAGATAAGTCCATAGAACTCACTCTATTTAAACCATCAGTTATAGTTTTAAGATAAGTATCTCTTTTTTGAATATCTGAATCTCTAAGCATTGGAGAGTTAAAAACAGAATCATAAAGGTTTTTAACTCTTTTAGCTCCTTGTTCATACATACTTTCTCTTCTACTCAACATCCGTTCAATCCGATTAAAATCTGGATCAAAATCAGATGAACCTGCAAAGACATCAGTGACGTTTGGTAAGAATGTTGCCATAATCTATATATAATAATATACTGAAAAATTTTTAAAGTTTAGAATTAAACTTATTAAGTTTATTAACGATAACCTGAATTATCTCCAAAGTCAAAATCATAACTTGTCCTACTCATTCTATTTTTATAAGGATCATATGTTTGTCTAACTTTACTTGATCTAATATAAGACATTGCTATTTCATGGGCTCTAGCATCTTTTTCTTTTTCAGTCATATGAGTATTACCTTTTAAAGTTTCAAATGCTTTATTATAGTAGTCATTATATTCAGTACTTAAGTCTCCATTATCTCCACTTGATCCAGAAGGTAATCCATTTATACCACCATATACATTACCTTTCCATGTTTGTCCACCTGATGTAGGATCTAAAAGAAAGTTACGACTAGTATTATTAATTTCACCAAGATGCATTCTATTTTTCCAAGCTCTAGTAAATGCATCAGAGTTTTCTTTAAGATATTGTCTCATTGCATTATCATAGTTTTGTAAAGTAGTAGCATAACCAGCCCAACGTTTATCCTTATTCTGAGCATTGTATGCTGTAACAGAATCTTGTCTTTGAGCTTCCTGTGCTCTATTAGCATTTACTCTATCTACATTTCTAGATATAGTAGGTGCAATATCTTCTGCTGCCATCTGTTGTCCTGTTTGACCAGCTAAGAATGATAGGTTAGCAGCAAGACCTTGTGTAGGTCCATATGTAGCAAGTTGAGCAGCTGGAGCAGCATACTGTGTAGAAAACCTTTGAGCAGCTTTAGCTCTCCAATCTTCTAAAGCAACAGGATTATTATTATAAGGAAGATCTGAATAAAAAGGAAATATCTGTCTAGGGAATACAGCTTGATGTGCAAACATGTTAACTTTATCTGGAGCCAAATAATCAAATGGAGGTCTCTTTGGTCTTTCACCACAATGTTTAGCAGCTTCTTCATAAGAACTATAACCACCACCAGTTCCTGTCATTACCACTTGACCACCACCTTTACCATCAGGTATACATATATATTCTGGTTTTGATGAAACAGGAACTGTAGTAGTCAAAGTAATAGATGGAGGAATTGTTGTAGTAGGAACAGTTATATCTAAAGCTGGAGCATTATAAGTATATCTTCCTAACTTCTTATCTAATCTATTAAATTTTCTATCTTCTTTAGATCCTTTTATAACAAAGTAAGTGTATCCATTTTTCTTAGCATACTCTTCATTATATGCTTTTTGGAAATCTTCTACATCATTTTCATTTTCAGGATTCCAATTAGAATGTTTATCAAAATACCAAGGATGACGTTTTTTCAAATCTTCAAGATCAGCTGGAGTGACATCTCCATAATAACCTTTAGTTTTTGATGCACCTTGATGATAAGGTACAGTGGATATACCAGATTTCATTTTAGCTGATACAGTTACATTTTTACCCTTCATAGCCTCTATCTGTTCAGGAGTAAATGTAGCACCTTCTGTAGGAGCTTTAGTAGTAACATCTGTAGTAAGGAACTCCCCACCTATTGCATATTCAGGAACATACCCACCATATTTAGCTTGACCTTTTTGTTGTAAAAGCTTTTTAGCAAAATCAGGCATTTCATTTCCTTTCATACTTTCTTGTACAGCAGCAAGTTCAGCTAAGTATTTTTGATTTTTATTCATACCTAATTGAGCTGTATCTTTACTAAGATTATCTGTATCAGGATCTTGTAAAATAGCTTTATACTTATTAAGATCAAACTTCTTAGATATTGTAGCAGGAGTGATGCCACCTTTTTTATATTTAAAACCAAAATGTTTTAATACTTCTTCATCTTTAATTTTTAATTTATTAGTATCAGAATAAATAAATGAAGCTAAATCTTTAGTTTTTGAATTAACTTGATCAGCAGTTAATTTAATACCACCATTAGTATGTTTAGGACCATTTAAATTAAAGAATGTTTCATCTCCTGGTTTATATATAGTTTCACCACCCTCAGCTTCTAATACAGGTTCTTCATCTGATCCTTTCTTTTCTGACATAGAGTTAGTATAATTATCAGAAGATGTTTTATTCATTTCTGTATAAGATCTTCTCCAGCCTGAATCAAACCCATAATTAGACTGCCCACCATATTTCATTTCTGGTTCACCTGGTTCATCTAAAATTTTAATTCTAGATACACCTTGAGAAGGCTGTCCTAAAAATGATCCACCAAATTGTCCAACAGATCTACCTATATAGTTACTAAACATTCCTTCATTAGGAGGAGTCATCATATTAGGGTATTCTATACCACTAACTGTTTCAACATGTCCAAAAGCATCTTTACTAGCTGGAACCACTGTACCTTGAAAAGACTTTTGTCTCATCTTATTTTCAGCAGCTTTTTTATTTTCATCATTTTGTTTAACTGTAGCAAGAGCATTTCCAAAAGCTAATGTTTGTTGAGTAATCTGATTAGCTAAATCAATTTTTCTTTTATCATGAACACAATATCCTGTTTTAGGATCTTTGTGATGATGAGGAGGACATTGTTTATCAGGAACATTTGCTCCATCAGTATTATGAAAAGGTTGTTGTACAGCTCCTGTTCCACCAACAGCTTGACCAGAAGCATTAGTAGTTCCTGTTATAGGGGTTCCTTTATTTGCATCCTGACTAGGATCATATCCACCTTCTATAGGCATACATCTTTGGTCAGCCTCACTCCATATTTCTTGTCCTATAACACATCCATTAATATCCATAGATGTATTTGGACTTGCTGTAGTGGTATCAGTCACTTGCATACCAAGAACTGCTTTTGGAATATCAACTATTTTTACTTTAGGTAAACCAGTTATTTTAACTTTAGGCATAATTATAAGTATTGAATTTTGTAACCTTTATTTATTAAATCTTGAATATCAGAATGACTCATTTCATATTCTCCACCCTTCTTATATTTTTTTACACTTCCACCAGTTTCCATCCAATCAAAAGCTGGTACTATTCCTTGATGATTATATTGTGTCACTTTACTATAAGATGGACCACCAAATTCAAAGTTAGTAGTATTACCTCTACTAGACAAAGGCATATATGGACCACCATAAGCCATCATTTGTTGTTGTTCAGGAGCACCCATTTGTTGCTGTTGAGCAGCCCCACCTTGCATTTGTTGAGCAACCAATTGAATTAACTTAACAGCTTTAGCTTTAGGTATTTTAGCCTGTACTAATTGTTGTAATACCACTTCAGGTTTAATACCTTGTTG
>Ga0114959_10000327_pt1 | contig 44546 bp, 45 predicted proteins | sample C_130625_EF_Meta_FD_87317 | JGI IMG/M metagenome (GOLD analysis project Ga0114959, IMG submission 87317) | Freshwater microbial communities from Lake Croche, Canada to study carbon cycling - C_130625_EF_MetaG | ecosystem: Environmental > Aquatic > Freshwater > Lake | place: Lake Croche, Canada... | reverse complement strand
TGAACGGAGAACACGTGAATCAACAACGGCTTCATATATATGTAATCCTCTAACAAAATCTCTCTCGCACTTTAAATAGAGAGAAGCTATTACACTCCTGGTTCTTTCTATCAATTCCTGTAATTTTTTTTCATTCAATTCGGGATTTATTTTTATTAACGTTTCTCCACTAGCGTCACTAGCGTCACTAGCGTCACTAGTCTTCATATCCACTTCAATAAATACGTGATTGATAATCTCCAATAATTTTTTATGAGCTTCGTTGACAGAATGAAGCATATCTCTCAAATTATATGCATATTCAGAAAGCAACCTTTCCTCGCCATAATCTTCTTTTCTCAAAGAAGGTGGAATTTTACAATAATCCCGCAATTTAATATCACTAAATTTTTTCACGGAATCCGGTAAATCTCCGCGATTTCCTGTAAATTCCTGATAAAACAATGTTAAGTCTTTATTGAATTGTGCGGCGGTTTCTTTTCTCATTCCTCTAAATTTACCATTTTTATAATTATAATCCGCATCATAATAAAGGTCCATCAGTTCAGGAATTCCGTGTTCTTTTTCCAATGATTTACCCGATAAATGAACCGAGCATACGTCGGATTTATCGCCGGAATGTATTTGTTGCCCCTTTTCTTTCAAAATAGCCGAGCGGGTTCCACATAAATTCAGTTTATCAACGGTTATTTTAGCGTTATCGGGAATGGTGTCTTTTTCGGATAATGGAACACTAATTTCGTTACCAAACGAATCGGTATATGTATATGTCGGATTAATAGTATACACAATAGCGGAGAACAAATGTGCGATTTTTACATAATATTTGGCTATTTTGTTACACATTCGCTGCTTATTTTTAAAGTCAGGTGCGACGTCTTTTTTCATAAAAATAAGAGGGTCGCCCCCACCTTCTAATCTTTCCGAGAGTTGTTTGATATCTATTATTCCGACATGCTTATCAATAATAGACGAAGTCAGAATTGTCAAATTGTCGCAGTATTCTTGGTTGTGTAACTTTTGCATACTTTTGAAATCCATGGATAATATATAATGTGTTGCAATAAAATCTACGGTTTCATATAGAGGCGAGTTTTTAGCGAGTTTCTTAATTTGTGGTGAATGTGAGGATGATGAAGAAGAAAATATATTTCCCATATACTTTGATAATATTTAAAAATTTTTGAAATGAATGTAAATGAATTTAAAATTGAATTAAATATTATCCGCTAATAAAAACAGTATTACAACAGATGAGCAATGAAAAGAGCAAAAAGAAAGATTATAAATCAAATAAACCCAATAAGGCGGAATTATGGAATATTTTTGATGTTGAGGTTTCAAATAAAGGCCCGCCTTTAGAATGTATTTATCGCGCGTGTGGAGATAGGGAAACCTGTGAGTTATGCGAGTCTATTTTAGCCTTCTCCGATGAAGGATTTCTAACATGCACAAATAGTAAATGCAGTGTTATTTATAAAGACTTGGTTGACCATAGTGCGGAATGGCGATTTTATGGAGCAGACGATAATCAAAATAGTGACCCGACAAGATGCGGAATGCCGATAAACCCTCTTTTAAAAGAATCCTCATTTGGATGTAAAGTCATGTGTATTGGTTCAACCTCCTACGAAATGCGAAAAATAAGACGTTATACCGAATGGCAATCCATGCCATATAAAGAAAAATCACAATATGATGAATTTCAACGAATCACCATGATGTCGCAAAATGCAGGCGTTCCTAAATTAATCATTGACGATGCCATTAGATATCATAAAAAGATTTCAGAACACGAATTAACATTTCGTGGCGACAATAGAGACGGTATCTTGGCTGCTTCTATCTATATTTCGTGTCGGATTAATAATTACCCAAGAACTGCAAAGGAGATTGCGACAATCTTTAATTTGGATGTAACAAGCGCCACAAAAGGTTGTAAAAATGCACAATTGATTATAAACAATTTAGAGAAAGATGTAGAAAACAACGAAAAGACCAATTTCGGAAGGACGAAACCGGAGGCATTTATAGAAAGGTATTGTAGTAAACTGAACATTAATAACGAATTGACGAAATTATGTCAATTTATCGCCATGAAGATTGAGAAGAACAAGTTCATGTCGGAAAACACTCCGCACTCAATCGCAGCAGGAATTGTTTATTTCATAGCGCAAACATGTAACTTGAATGTATCTAAAAAGGATGTGAGACTTACCAGTGAAATAAGCGAGGTTACGATAAATAAGTGTTTCAAGAAGATTGAGAAAATGAAAGAAGAATTATTGCCGGAAGTAATATTAAAAAAATATTCCTGCATTTAGAGGTAAAAATTCACGAGAATAATATCGGATTAGAATAATGGCACCAAAAAGAATATTTATCGTTCCGTATAAAAATCGCAAACAACAAAAATTTTTTTTCTGTCGGCAAATGGATTTTAATTTAGAAGGAGAAACTGATTATGAAATATATTTCTCCCATCAAATGGATTCTAGAGCATTCAATCGCGGTGCGATGAAAAATATTGGATTTTTAGCAATGAAGAAGAAATATCCAGACGATTATTTGGATATTACTTTTATTTTCAATGACGTGGATACCATCCCTTTTCATAAAATTTTTGATTATCAGACGACACATGGTGTTGTGCAACATTATTATGGATATGAATGTGCGTTAGGAGGAATCGTTGTTTTTAAAGGCGCCGATTTTGAGCGCGTAAATGGATATCCAAATTTATGGGGATGGGGACTTGAAGATAATATTATTCAGTCTCGGTGCAAAAATCACGGAATAAAAATAGATCGCACAAATTTTTATCCTTTAGGAAGTCCTGAAATATTACAGCTATTTGAAGGAATTATTCGTCTTGTAAATAAAAACGATACAAAACGGATGGCAAATGATGATGGTAGCAATGGATTGACCGGAATAAATAAATTAATATTTCGGATTAATAAAGAATCTACTGAGCCAGAAGACAATAAATATTTTGTAAATAACGAGAAAATATTTTATATAAACGTTTCCACATTTATCACTCCGATAAATTACAATACAGAATTATTTCATACATATGACTTGCGGGAGCCCCAAAAACAAGTATATAACCCGGATAATTCTAAAACTTTTATAAGAGGGGCGGAAATGTCTCAAGATTTAACAAAAGATAGTCTGGCGAATATACCCGAAAATGTGGCGAAATATACGCCGACAGTAGCAAAAAAGTTTATGAATTTTGGAAATTATAAATTTGTTAGGATGGGGTTAGGAGGGATAAAATAAAATAGCACGATAACATAAATACGCGCATAAATAGATGTATTTTTGTGAGTATACACAAAAAGAGAAAGAAGATATAGCGAAATCCTTGAAACTACATAAAAACACAGAGGAGGACTTTTTAAAATTTAAACAAGCAGTTGACACAGATATTGATAAAATAAAGCCACTTTCCCCCATTGGATTGAATTTTATTGAGAGTTTTGTTCATGTTGAAATTCTTAATACAAAATCAAAACAAGGAATCTCTTTTTTTGATTTTTGGTATAATAAAGAGTTTTATATGAATCGCGACCAATCAACAAAAAACTTGGTTCAATCTATACAAAAAAACAAACCGTATTTAGACGAAATAAGAGTCGCAAAGCAGGTATTTAATTTGTATTGTGGTAGCATAAGTATTTTCAGACCAACAAACGCTGCGCGGCTTTATAAAAAATATTCTCCTACCTGTGTTTTAGATTTTACAATGGGGTGGGGTGGGAGACTACTCGGTGCTGTCGCATTAGACATTCAAAAATATGTCGGGATTGATTCTAATACGAATTTAGCGAAACCGTATTCAAAAATGATTGAGAATTTTAAAAATATAAAAACGGACATAGATTTGCGCTTTCAAAATTCCCTAGAAATAGATTATTCTTCCCTTGATTACGATATGGTTTTCACTTCTCCACCGTTTTATAATAAAGAAATATATAGACAGACGACATCTTCTGCCGAGATACCATACAAATCAAAAGAAGAATGGGATGAAAAATTTTATATTCCTATTTTTTCTACTACCTGGGAACATCTGAAACCAGGTGGTCATTATTGTCTCAACGTTCCTGAATATTTATATGAAAAGATATGCATTCCGATATTTGGCGAGGCAATGGAACAAATTGAACTTAAAAAGTATTCTAGATGCTTGCCTAAAAAGGATTCGCAAAAACAAACGAATGTAGGACAAAAATACAAGGAATATATCTACGTATGGATAAAATCGTAGTCGTTCCTAAAAGTCTGCACACATTTCAAAAATGTCATCATTCATAGTCTTCGTCGCAAGAGCATAAGAATCAACCCGTTTTTCAAAAAAGTTTGATTTAGATTCAAGTGAAATCATCTCCATAAAAGAAAACGGATTCAGAGAATTATATATTTTTCTGCATCCAAGTTGTAAACAAAGTCTATCCGCAACGAACCTAATATATTGCGACATTAATTCCGAATTCATACCAATTAATCTACATGGCAATGCCTCACAAATAAATTCTGTTTCAATCTCTACGGATTCTTTGATAATGGAATGTATTTTTGCCTCTGATTCTTTATTCACTAGCTTGCTGTATAATAAAATAGCAAATTCCGTATGAAGAGCCTCGTCGCGGGAAATAAGCTCGTTGGAAAATGTAAGTCCGGGCATAAGACCGCGCTTTTTCAGCCAATAAATACTGCAAAAGGCACCGGAAAAAAATATCCCCTCAATACACGCAAATGCTATCAATCGCGTGGCGAAGCTAGACGTATCGTCATTAATCCATTTTTTTGCCCAATCTCCCTTTTTTTTAATACAGGGAAACTTTTCCATCGCATTGAAAAAGAGATGTTTTTGCTGTTCATCTTTAATATATGTTTCAATAAGAAGTGAATAACTTTCGGAGTGTATATTTTCCATCGCTATTTGAAACCCGTAAAAAGCCCTTGCCTCTGATATCTGAACCTCACCCATGAAGCGCGTTGCCAGATTCTCCAAGACGAGTCCATCACTGGCTGCGAAAAATGCCAAAATCATAGAAATGAAGTATTGTTCATCAGCGTTTAGCGTGGTCCAGTCTGTTAAATCTTTTGATAAATCAATTTCTTCTGGTCGCCAAAAACAATCTACTTGTTTCTTATACATTTTCCATATATCTTCATCCACAATTGGGAACATTACGTAGCGACTATCGTTTGGCGTAAGTAAGGGTTCTAATTGCGTGGGTTCCATCCTAAATAATATATTGTGAAGATTTTATATTCTTTCAAATTAACCATTAAATTAAGTTTTTGACGCGCACTTTTTATCTAGTTATTTATTATGACGACAGCCAATGAATATGATGTGGAGTATGTTTATGAATTATCTTTGGCGGATAGAGATTTTTATTTAGAACAAATAGAGTCGCAAATCAAAGCAAAAAAAGAATTCTTGTTATCTAAAAAAAAAATACTCAATGAAACATTAGAGGAAAATAAGTTCTTGGAAAATGTGAAAAAAGACTATAATAAATATTTTCAATATGTTGTTGAAGATAAAAAAAAACAGCAAGAGGCGATGAAAACCTTGAGCAATTATTTGGACAATTTGATTGTAAGCGGAAAATTGACCGAGAAGGATATAAAACAATCAAAAAAAGACCAACAAGCAATTTTGAAAGAAATAGACAAAATTAAAGCGAGTTTAGATGAAATTCTCGCAAATTCATAATAGAATTATGTTGACTTATAGTATACATGAATCCACCAATAACCATTCAACAATTAAGAGAAAAATTTCAATTAGTGCGAGCCGCGGTTGGTCGTTCAAATAATAATCGGGACCAATTTAAACAACAGATTGGTGCTAGAATTGCTGCAACATCCGAATTAGTTAATCAAATTCGTGTTCTTATTACGGGATTAAGGGAAGATTTGGCTGCGCGTGTAAACGAGAAAACCGAATTACAGAGACGATTAGATGCTGCAAACAACGCTGCGGATGAAAATCAACAACAATTAGACCAAGCAAGCCGGGAGAGACAAGGTGCACAACAACAACTGGCTCAAGCGAATCGTGATAAAGATGATGCACGAAATCAACTGAATCAGGCTCAACAAACATATCAGCAGGCTCAACAAGATCTAGCCCAGGCTCAACAAGCGAAGCAAAATGTGGAACAACAGTTGGCACAAGTTCAGCAACAAGCTCAACAAGACAAACAATCTACGCAAGCTCAAATACAATCTGCAAAGCAACAATTAGAGCAACGAGCTGAACAAGCGGAACAAGGTCAACAAGCGGCTCAACAACAGGCTCAGCGGGCTGAAGATGAATTACGACAAGCCCGAGAAGAACAACAAGACACGTTAATCCGAGTTCAAGCTGCACAGCAACAATTAATAGCCGCAAATCAAGAAAGAGATAGACTTACTCAAGAAAAAGCTCAAATTCAGGAGGTTGTCAACGGCTTAAATAATGATTTTGATGCTTTGTTGGGAGAACTTCAAGATAATGAAAACGAGTATCAAGATGCTTTAGATGGTGCTGCACAACTTCAGGGTAGTTTACAAAATCTTTTGGCGCAACAGGGTGCTCCGGCAGGAAACGAAGGTGGTGAGGCGGGTGGTCAAGGAAGCTCGGGTGGTCAAGGAAGCTCGGGTGGTCAAGGAAGCTCGGGTGGTCGGAGAAGCACCTTTGTTCAAATGCCTCCAAAAAGGTTTCCCGGGAGGAGAGGTGGTAATAAGAAAACGAAAAGGGGCGGATTTAATGCAAATTATCGCAGGAACAAATCAACAAAGGGCGGGTTTATTGCAAATTATTCAAAGACAAAAAAAAATAGTAAGAAAAGTACTGGAAAACGCAGTAGTGGAAAACGCACCAGCGGAAAACGCAGTAGCAAAGAAACCACCACGCATGAAACGACAAACTAAACTATCGTCATCATTCCGTTGATTCCAGGTAAAATAGAACAATCGCGGGGCCACTTTCCGGTTAATTGTCGCACATAAAGCGATTGCGGTAAAATTCTCTTTTCCAGAATTCTTTTCCTCTCAGCAAATGTCTTTTTCCACATTCGCTGGACAATTCTTAACCAAAATGTTTTTATTATGCAAATACTTTCATTCCCCGGTAAAATTTCAATCTTGGCAATTTCTGGTTTAATATAATTTGATTTAGAAATAATCATATTATAATTGCGGATTATTGGATGGGGATTCATTGTGTTATGCGACGTATATAAATGATATTTTGCTTTATATAAATCTAATATATCTGTAAAAATTGAATATTCATCATCATCACCATCATCGCCATCGCCATGTTCGCCATCCCCATCATATGATTCACCATGATCGCTCCACAATTCGTTGTCATATTTTACGCTATGGATAGTCATATAATGCCCGTTTATATCTTCACTACTATCATTGTGACAAAACCCGTGAATTTCCGGATGAAAAAGCTCACATAAAACCAACCTGTAATTACGCGGCATATAGGTTAACTTGTTTTATTGTGGTATAATTAATTATTACAAATATCAATTTTTTTAAAAACGATATATATATATATATTATGAGGATTCCAAAGATAATAAACAAGCTATTGGAAAATAAGTATGTTTTATACGTGGTATTCTTTTTAGCAATTGTTAATTTGTTGGGTTACATGATTAGTGGAAATATAAATGCCATTATCTTCTTTATTTTAGTCGCCTATTTAGCACATAATTTTAGCAAAAATATGATTGTGGTTTTGTTGACACCACTTGTTATTACTAGTTTGCTAATGGTGGGTGCGCAAATAAAGGAAGGAATGGAATCAAAACGTGATGACAAAAAAGAAAAGGGTCGTGAGAAGCATTCGGGTAAAAAAGACGAGAAACATCAAGATAAAAAAGACAAAAAAACCGAAGATAAGAGAAATGAAGATAAGAAAAATGAAGATAAGAAATATGAAGATAAGAAAAATGAGAGAAAAGAGTCGGATAAAAACCTACCAAGTATGAATAGAAATGAGTCAGGATATGACGCGCCAGGCAACATGTCCGGAAGTATGTCTGATGACAATTCGGGTGACAAATCAACGGACGACTTGAATGATGGTAAATATACGAAAGCTTTTGAGGATAATACAAATATGCTTCACAAAAACGGACGAGAAATTAAGGACCTTACTAATCGCATTGCCGAAGATGAAGATAAATTAAAAGAAGTAGTACCAAAAGGAAAATCCGCAATGACTACTATGTATAAAAAAGGCAGCCGCATTGATTATGCTGCAACAGTAGAAGATGCATATGCGGATTTAAATAAAATTCTGGGTGGCGATGGAATCAAAAACTTAACAAGCGACACACAAAGATTAATGGAACAACAAACCCAATTAGCCGATGCGATGAAAGGAATGTCGCCTTTATTGGAACAAGCGAAATCCATGTTACAAGGTTTTGACATGAAGAATTTAGACGGGTTGGCATCAATGGCGAAAAATTTCGGGAAACAATAAATGAAACGCGTTAATTAACTTTTACTATATTATTTTCATAAATATAGTAAAAAATGAACAATTCTGATATCTGTGAAGAAGTATTAAATAATATCAAAAATAGTTTATTACAATGCAAGAACAACAAAATTACATACAATTTAGAAAAATCTTGCAATATTAAAAATTGTAAAAATATTCAAAAGTATGAATCATCACTTCATGCGACAAAGACGAAAATCATTATTCCTGACGAATTAACATCAAAATATGCGGTAAAATATAGTGTTAAGGAGAGAGTGGTTATCTTGGAAAAAGAGTGACCAAATTCTTATATATATGTATATTAATATAAACCATGTCTTCAAATAGGTATAAAAAATGTCCACCCGGGATTATTTGTTTTGAAAATGTTACCCTCGTATTAATATTTATTTTTTTATTTGTCACAGGATACATGGTTTATGCATCAACCATAAAAAATACATCATCACCCACGGTAGTTATCAACGAAAAAAGACCCGCCACCGCCATATTTGCTGGTTCCCCGAATTATCCCTATAATAATTACCCTGTCAATGACGTATATTCAAATCCTTATACGCCACCATTAAGCGACGAGCGTTATTTTATACCTCGGCGTGTTCCTATTAATGTTTCCACAAATATAGGTGCAGTAGACACTGCATATAGGCAGATGGGAATTCTGACACCTCATAATGGGTCGGGGAAAATTTTGCCGCTAATGGGTCGCCCGCTCTTTGTTAACCGATATAAATGGCAATATTATACTATGTCGGACCAATTTAACAGTATTAAATTGCCGGTTTCAAGTGGTGGAAGGAGTTGTACCGGTGATAACGGGTGCGATCAATTATATAGTGGCGATTCCGTTTATGTGGAAGGATATAATGAGGCGTTTAAAGCTACAATATATGATACCGATACCATAAAATATATTCCCTTTTTATGATAACTTTTTCTCTCAGGAATGACTTTTAGGAAAGATAAAAGAGTCAAACGTTTCAAATTAGAAGAATTATTCTTTATACTTCTTCTAATTCATTCTTCTAATTCATTTTTTACCGTTTTTTCGTGTCTTCTTATTGCGCCGTCGTCTATTACCTCCTTTTTTTGTTGATATAGGTGGAAGAGGAGTTTTTTTTTCAAGACTTTGTATTCCTCTTTCACTGGCAGTGAGTGATCTAACAAATGCCAATTCTTGGTCCTTGGCTTTGGGCGAGCGAATATCACTTATTCCAGAAATACCGCTTTTCAAACCAGAACCTTGGCTTGGTTCTTGGACTTCATCTTCTTCGCGTTGGCGGAGCTCCTTTATTCCAGAAAAACGACTTTTCAATCTAGAACCTTGGCTAACAACCTTTGGTTCGGGTGGGATTGTATCAGACATAAGAAATCCCTCGCCTGCGGTTTCATCATGAACAATTTCGTCAGAAAAATTAACAAAATCCGTCGGACCGGGGACAACATTAAAAATTGTTCTTGGGCGACTCGTATCATTTGCTGGAACAGCTCGTCCATTTTTAACAACTAATTCTCCCTCGTAAAATCTTCCGTCGTGATAATAATATCTCGGAGATTTATTAAGATCAATCCATCTGTTATGCTCACGACTATCTTTATTATCGTAATAAGATAGAGTGGTCTCTCCAGTTGCTTTTTGTGGATAGTCGTATAAAAAATTAGCAACACCTGAATCCCCATTCTTATATTCAAAATCAAAATACCCGTGTTTTTCATCACTAGCCCAATATCCCTCATATATATCAAAATATCCATTGGATTCGTTCTTGTCAAAAGATGTAAGTCTTCCGTATCCTTGCATAAAAGGCATCCCATCCTCAAAAAAATATTCTCCTATATATGTTCCTTTATCGGGGATTGATATAGGCGTATCAGTCCACAATAATTCACTCGTTCCAAACATGGGGGGGTTTTCTGGATCCACCTCGGGATAAATTCTATACTCTTGGTTTAAAGGTCCAACTAATGTATTTCCACCACCACCGCCATGTTTTTTCCTAGTTTGTTTTGTATTTTTTTTAAATTTTCGTTGTGCCTTTTTTTTAAACATAGTTTTTCTTGAACGCGCCATTATTATATATGTATATTTTTTTATTTGTCGACACGTAAAATCAGGTAGATACGAAATCCTAAAGGGCGTAAAATAAAATATTTCTACGCTTTTTGAATAAGAAAAAGTGTAAAAAGGAATCATCTCCCGAGAGAAAGAGGAATTGAATTTACGGTTTTGTATTCAAATCTTCAACATCTAATTTAATATTTTCTTCGTTGTTTTCTCCCACCGCGCCGGCTTCTCCCACCGCGCCCGCTTCTCCCACTGCGCCGGCTTCTCCCACTGCGCCGGCTTCTCCCACTGCACCGGATTCTCCCACTGCGCCGGATTGTCCCTCTTCGCCAGCTTCTCCTACTGCACCGGATTGTCCCTCTTCAAGAGGTCGCACCTCTTCATCAGCTTCTCCCACCGCATCAGATTGCTGTTCTTCAGAAGTAACCTCTTTAACATCTGAATCGCTAGTTTCGTCACCATCTTTCTTTTTTGAATCAATTTCGGTAGCCATTATATCTCCTGCTATTGTGACAGGTTCTGTTCCAGATTGAATACCGCCGTTATTTCCGTTCATAGAGGCAGCAACGCGTCCGGCAAAATAATCTACAAGCAATTTTGTAGCTTCCTCTAATTTTTTAGAGGAATCGTCTGCATCGGTAGTGGTTTCAGGAACGACATTTTCAGCCATATCACTTTCAAGCACCGCTTTGTCTTCACCAACGGGCGCTTCATCAACCGTCCCCTCTAGAGGAGATGAATATTCTGGTTTGGTTTCGCTTATTGGTTCGGCGATAGGCAAACGTTCAGTGTCGTCATCCTCCTCTGCTTTCTCTAAAGAAGGTATTTGTTCTTCTTCGTCAAGCTTATTGGTTGGAACTTGTGCAACGGGGTCAACCACTATAGTGGGCGCAGCGGGTGCAGCGGGCGCAGCGGGTGCAGCGGGTGCATCGGGTTCTTCGCCCGCAGGGGAAACACCTCCTCTATAATTTTTGAGGGTTTTTTTAGAGAGGTCTAAACTAGATTTTCTTTTTCTAAATGTCCTCTTCGCTCCACCTCCCTGAACACTTTGTTGAGGACGCTTTTTATATTTTTTCACCGTTTGTTTTTTCTTACGAAATAGTTTTACTATTTTTCCTTTTGTCAAATTCATTCTTAATATATATAAATATTTGTTATTTTATTTATATACATATATTAGTTTAGTGAAATGTCAGACCAACCAATAAATATATCGTCATCAAATGTTACTGGTTCCTGCACTTTTAAATGCGCGTTATCATTTAATTATCCGGAATCAAACGGTGTTACCGGACAAAATGCAACTACCGGAATTAATATAACAGTTTCGTTCCATTCTTCCAATCCTCCGGTCCTTTATAACAATGTCAAATATAATCTTACGGATGCGTTACTTGTTTCACCATCACGTCATTTATTCAATGGGTCAAATGCGGATGCCGAACTAATGATAATCCACAATCCCGATAACGGAAGCAACAAACAATTATTTATTTGTGTTCCGATCAACACAACCAATGCCACAAGCAATGCTACTAAAATTATAACAAATGTTATAGAAGCGGTTTCTATGGGAGCAAATGCGCCTGGACAGAGCACTGCGCAAATTGATGATTTTACACTGAATAATATTGTTCCCATGAAACCATTTTACAAATATGAAAACAAAACACAAAATTCTGAATATATTGTCTTTGGTATCTCAGATTCTATTTCAATAACAAGCGATTCATTAGCAACACTAAGAAAATGCATACAACAAGACTCAACACAAATGACCGGTTCAGGGCTTACCATAAGTAATAAAGGACCTACGAATGGTTCTGCAGGATTAGGAGATGATATTTATATAGATTGTCAACCAACGGGGTCTTCTGAAGAAGAAGAAAATGTAACCGTGAAGAAAAAACCCGATATCCATATAGGACTTTCTGCTGACCAAATTTTTAACAGTCCGATTTTTATCGTATTTTTATCATCTTTGATTTTTATCATTACTTTACTCGCATTTCACTATTTATTGAAATACATTACTACTGGTGAATTTCCTGGTTCTATCAAAACCGTACCGAAAGTGGCTTCAACGAGCTAGTTAGTAATGCAGAAAAATTAAGAATGAAAAAATAATGAATGTTATTTTTTCATTCATGCGAAAATAAGTATTTGTCGGTAACGTTGCCCTTGAAAATCTAGTAGAACGCCTGAAAGGCGTTCCATTTTCACAAGTTATGAAATCTTCAAGGGTGTAGAATTACACATTTTTTATTTCAACCGCCGATTATTTATATCTTTTTATAAATAATCACTTATAAAGTTTCTCAATCTTTCTTGTTTTATTTATTTTTGCGGGTGCTTTTTTGAGATTTTCCCCATTGTTTTTCCCATTTTTCATTTAATTCTTCCATTATGATATCTAAATTTTCCTTATCTATTTTAGATAAGCGTTTTTTTGTTTTATTATACTCAGTTTTACGCTGAGCTATTTGTTTTTTATAATGTTTTACGGAGTTATCAAATTCTCTTTTTACTTCTTTTAATTGTTCCTTTTGTTCGTGCATTAATTCTTCTTTAATTTCTTTAAGATCCGCTTTTTTAATAGCAGCAATCTCCTTCTTAGTATAAACTTTATTTAAATCACCCTGATTTCCTTTTAGTTGTTTTATTTCTCCTAAAATTATATTCTTTTGTTCTTTTACTCGCTTTTCTTGTTGCTCTTCAACTTTTCGCTTGTATTCTTCCTGTTGTTCAAGAAGAAATTTACCATGGTCGTAATATGACATGGTATATATTTTATAAAGAAAAAAAACGTAATAAGGTCAATTTTTTGTAATATCGGCGTTTGAAATGAAAAAAAGTGTAAAAACTATTACACACTTCACTTAAAAGACCTCTTTATTCACAAATTATTTTATTTAGAAATTGATATTTTTTCCATAAATATATTTCTATTTCTTTTATTTCATCATGTGCATCAAATATTAAATTGTAGCGTATGTGTATCTCTTTGGGTAAGGCAATTGCATAAGATTTCTCTCTCAGTCCAATTACATGATATGTGAAATTAGGAAATGGTTTATTGACTAAGAAATGAATGATGTCTTTGTATTTATTTTTATCCAATTTATCTATTATCTCTCCACCTCTAACCCTAAACCTGTCGTCAAATCGTAATATCTTTATCACCACATCTATAGGCAAATTCATGGTTGAAATCATTTTAATGGTTTGTAAAATATCCAATAAAGTTATCATTCAATTTTTAATAATTAAACTTTTTTACATGTTTCCTGGTTTTACGAGTTTTCCGAGTTTTCCGAGTTTTCCGAGTTTTCCGAGTTTTCGTTTTCCGGGTTTTATATTTTGTTTTACCACCAAATTTTGAAATTTCACGATTCAAATCAGCTGGCATGTTTCTGTAAGTTACCACGAATATTTCTTGAACAGTATTTTCTGGCAAAGTATGTATCTGTGTACGGTTCAAGATTGTTGGATCAGTTTCGTCAATTACATCACGAAAAAATAATCTCCTTAGTTGATTTTCTCCGGGATCAAGTGAAGAGTTATAAAAAATGCCAGTGTATATTCTTCCTTCTGTGGTTATGTATTTATATCTTATGCCGGGTTTCAAATTATTAACATCAACCTTCAATGGCCCAAAACGAGGATGTTGAGGTTCGGGTTCCATCTTACATTACAGTGACTAAAAAAAATGAATCAAAAATGAATCAAAAATATCTCTCCCACTAGTGACAATGATTCGGTTAAATAAACACTACATAATGCGTAGATTCTATTCTTCTACGCATTATAGACATAATGATGGTTTTGGTGGTGGTGGTGGCGGTGGAGGTAACAACGGGAGAACGTTTTTGCTAGTAGCAGTGATTCTAGGAATATACAACAACATTTCAAAAAAATCAAATTAGTTCATTTTGTTGAGCGGAGCAGCATCATATAAATTGTCTAAAATAGGTGTATAAGACGCGGCTTCCGTAGTTTCTCCCGCTTTCACGGGAGCCATTTTTTTCACCACTTCTTGTTCTAAAGTATAAGGAAACTGGTTATACGCTGTCAAATTAGTATATTTTTTTTGTTCAGTGGGCGCATATTGTTCTAAAGCATAATTTCCTGTAGAAACTGTGGACCTACGAATTAAATCAAAAGCAACAAAAAATCCGACAACACCTAAAACTGGATTCGCATAAACAAACAAAACAATTGCAATTAGAATAACGACGACTTTTCCGTATACCGAGTCAATGATTTGTGCAACAGGGTCGGGCATTTGGTATTCCATAATTAAGTAAATAATGAAAAGAATAAGAAGAGCTAATTGCCCATAATTTTCCTTTTTGAATAAATCAGAAAAAGTATTCATATATCATATTCGTAGATTTTATTATTGTCAATCAATAATTTAATTTATAATTGAATATAATTTAATGCAATTATCTTGATTCATTAACAATGCTAAACACCTATCTAGGTCAAAAGGGGTACACCATATTGAAATCGGAATTGACCCAAGAACAAAAAGAGCTTATTATAAAAGAACTCACTATAAAACCCACATCACAGGGTGGTGTAGGACCCATAAGCACGCATACATTTCCCACTTATCGTGAATCACCCAATAAATATTATGTCCCGCGTTATTTCGGAGAAAAACATTTTGGTCCTCCTAAGAAATCACTGGTTTCAGAGGGCGACAATATTGAGGTCCCCTTTTCCGGTCAACTAAGAGAGAATCAACTCCCGGTAGTGGAAAAATTTATGCAGCATGTGGATTGCGGAAATGGTGGGGGCTTACTGGAGCTTCCCTGTGCGTACGGAAAATGTTTGGGAAAAAATACCGAGGTTATGATGTTTGACGGAAGCATTAAATTAGTTCAAGATATAAAAGTTGATGACATTATTATGGGAGACGATTCTACTCCAAGAAATATTATTTCGTTAGCAAGAGGTAGAGAAATGATGTATAAAGTATCATCAAAAAAGGGAGACGGGTATATTGTAAACGAAAGTCATATTTTATCATTAAAATGTTCCACGAATCATAGTAAGGAATTGAAAAAGGGAACGGTGGTTGACATTTCTGTGTTAGATTATTTGGATTTACCCAAAAGTTTTCATGGAAGAGGCGGTGTTCTGTATGGATATAGAGTTCCGATTTATTTTGATGAGACACCAATTGAAATTGACCCATATTTGTTCGGTTACTGGTTAGGCGATGGCTCGTCTAGTGACGCCAAAATATCAACGCAAGAATCTACGGTTATAAAATACATGGTGGATTGCTTTAAGAACAAACATACATCTCTTTATCTGAAATATACAGGTTCGCAATATGACTATAGAATAAATTCATCACATAATAATAATATTCTTATGGATTTTTTGAGAAAATTTAACGTTTTAAATAATAAACATATTCCACATCATTATAAATGCAATACTAAAGAAAATAGATTGAAATTATTGGCAGGAATTATAGATTCAGACGGATATTATTTTGGAAATTGTTATGAGGTTACTCAAAAAAATGAGCGTTTGTTAGACGACATCATATATCTTTCCCGTTCTTTGGGGTTTTGGGCATTTAAAAAACGTGTAACAAAAACTTGCACAAATGCACCAGGCGGACCTAAAAAAGGAACATATTATTTAACTAATATATGTGGAAAAGGATTGGAGGAAATACCCGTAATGTGTAAAAGAAAACGTGCACACCCTAAAAGACTTATTAAGGATATATTAAATTATAGAATAACTTTGGAAAAGCTGGAAGTGGATGATTATTATGGTTTTGAAATAGACGGAAACAAAAGATTTGTATTGGGTGATTTTACAGTAACTCATAATACGACACTTTCGTTGCATATATGCTCACAAATAAAAAAGAAAACATTAGTAATTGTCCATAAGGAGTTTTTGATGAACCAGTGGATTGAGAGAATCGCACAATTTCTTCCTACTGCACGTGTCGGAAAAATCCAAGGACAAATTGTAGATATTGATAACAAAGATATTGTCCTGGGAATGTTACAGTCGCTTTCCATGAAGGAATATCCGGCATCTACGTTTGACTCATTCGGGCTAACAATCATAGACGAGGTTCATCATATTTCTAGCGAAGTGTTTTCCGGCGCGCTCTTTAAGTTGGTTACAAAATATATGTTGGGATTGTCGGCGACAATGAACCGCAAGGATGGCACAACCTATGTATTCAAGATGTTTTTAGGAGAAGTGGTGTATAAGGGGACGAGAGATGAGGAGCATGCGGTTGTAGTGCGAGCGATAGATTATGTTTCAGGAAATCCCGACTTTGCCGAGGTTGAGACCGATTATCGTGGAAATGTGAAATATAGCACCATGATTTGTAAATTATGCGAGTATAATCATAGGAGTGAATTTATATTAAAGGTGTTGACCGACATGATTGCCGAAAACCCCGCACAGCAAATCATGATATTGGCACATAATAAAAGTATTTTAAAGTATTTCTATGATGCGATACAACATAGAAACATCGCGACGGTGGGATATTATATTGGCGGCATGAAGGAAGCCGCGCTGAAAGAAAGCGAGGGGAAAAAGGTAATTATTGCGACGTATAGCATGGCGGCCGAGGCACTAGATATTAAAACATTGACGACCCTTATAATGGCGACCCCGAAGACGGATATAGAACAAGCTGTGGGACGAATATTGAGAGAAAAGCATGGCACACCAGTGGTGGTTGATATTATTGACGAACATTCTACTTTTAAGAATCAGTGGACGAAGCGGAAATCATTTTATAAGAAACAAAATTATAAAATAATACACTCGTCTAATCAAAATTATGACTCTGACGTGTCAAAATGGAAGACGGTATTGGTGCCCAAGAAAGAATTATTTGGGGGGATGGAAGGAGGAAAATGTTTGATAAAATCTTTTATCAAGCCACAATCATAGTTTTACAACGAATTTATTTATTTTGATTTTACCCACCTACACACGCCGTTTTTATTTTTCTTTGAAATATACATATTTCCATCATTTCCTTTTTTATTCTTTCCGCAATAATCGTTTGCGGGATAAGATGGCGATGGTCTATTTAATTTTTGTGTTTTATTTTTATTTTTAATCCGCGTTTTTTGGGTAATCCATTTATTCTTTGATTTATCTAAATATAATGGTTGATAAAGACCGGTAGGTTTCCAATTTTTTAAATATTTTTTATATTCGTTACCCTTATCATTAATGTCAATTATATAAAATCCTTTTTTGTCTTTAAATACGGAAGAACCATCTTTCCAAGACCCATAATCAATAGTTCCCACTTTCATTCTATACTTATTATCTAGAAAATCTGTCTCTTACATGTGTAACGCCGTTTTATACTTGAAACCCAGTCTTGGTAAAATGGTTATAATTATCAATTCCGTTTACGGTTCTTGGTAATGAAGCGAATGGGACCGGATTTGCTAAAGCACTTGATGATGGCGATAAATTGCCGCCAGTTGAATACCCAGCACCGGCAGGAATATTTGATTCATATTGGCTATATCCTCCGCGTTGTCTGTGTGCCCGTTTTCTGCTCATCTTTCCGCCACATTTTTTCATCATTTTGCCACCACGGGTCTTCATCATTTTGCCACCACGCGTCTTCATCATTTTGCCACCACGGGTCTTCATCATTTTCGTCAATCTTCTCCTAATCCCACCAAGAGTCATTCTGCCGCGCATTTTCTTATACTTATTAACAATATTTTTAATTTTTCTGCGGATTTTTTTTGTCCGGCCACCAGATTGTAATCGGGTAAAGGCTGGAATGTTATTATGACACGCCACTTCATTACTTCCGAATCCGCCCGTATAATGAGCCCCATCGGGATTTACTATTTTTGAATCAAGATTGTTATTTATTGTCGGGACATCAGAACTTCTAAATTGAAATGGATTCATATGTATATATTACGTAAATATATTTATTTCGTTTTCCTAGTTTTCTTGGTTTTCTTGGTTTTCTTGGTTTTCCTAGTTTTCCTACGTTTTTTACCACCATTCATTCTTCCGGCTAAATTAAGAGAGTCGGGAATATCGTCCATTCCTGTTCCTCCGCCACCACGCATTCCACCATCTATTATTACTTTTCTACCAAATGTCTCAAGAGCAGCAGCACTTTCTTCACCGGAATTATAGTCTTTTTCTGAGCTATATTCGTTATCTCCATCATATGACGAGGCAGTTACGCTACTAAGTGTGTCGGTTTTTACAGCAGATTCGCTAGGGGTCCTTGTATTTTTTACCATATCTAAATTATAACAATATTTTTATTAAAAATCAATTAAAAGTAAACAGTTCCTTTCAGTTATAATGCAATCAAACAATTTTCCTAAAATGGTAAAAACACAAGAACTAATAGAGGGTGCGTATTATATAATCAAATCCAATAATTCGGCATGTTGCTTCGGGATTTATGATGGTAAAATCGGAATTCAAAATCCAATGGTAAGATTTGTTGAAATATCCAGAAATCCCACTAAAAAATCAGCAATTGAATTATTTGAACCCGAAAAATGTAGTTTTTATGAGCCTCCCAATAATATTCCTATTAAGATAATTGTGAATAACATAATTCAGTATATTTATTGATTACTCAAACTAAACGTAATGGAACCCACTTTTTATATTTATTATTAAAAGAACATACCATGTCATATGACCTATCTAAGTGGACGAATTTATCGGTTTTGTCATTTTCAAATTCATCTTCGTCATCACTTTCTTCTATAGAATCCAAATTGATATTTTCTTTAATATTCCTGAAAAGAGTGTTCATCATTACACTACAATCATATGTCGGAATATAAGCAATATCATAAAATGTATCACCATTAAATAAATTATAAATGTCTGTTTGTGTATCAGCAGTAACCTTGAAAACTTTTTCTCTCTTGAATTCATTTTTATAAAGTGATTTAGGTTCAATCGTTCTTACAGCGTTCTTCTCTTTTGATGGGGGCGCCGCTTCCTCATGGAATACATTTTCTTCTGCGTATCTCATATTATAAATTTCTCTACCTTCTCTGATTTGCAATAAACGTATTTTATAAGCTAGTTTTTTCACGACATCTTCCACGAGGTCCGACACGTTATTCCCTATAAATGGTAACCCGAATACAATCATATTCTTATGATAAGAGACTTGTTTTATTTCCGACGAAAATATGTTATGAATATGATTTAATTTTTCTGAAAAGATTAAGTCGGACACATTTTTACCTTTATAATAATACAAATCTTCCACACAAAAAAAATTACACCCATTCAAAAATAACTTTGTCCCATAAAAAATAGTTCCGTATGACAATTCGCCAGAAAAACAAGCGGAAAAAATAGAGACAACTCCCAACTGTTTATTCTGTATTATTTCCAACAAAACACACACATTTTCACTCTTGAATTCCGTAAACCACGCAAAGTATTTTTTACCATATGGAATAGCGACCACATATTTACTATTATAAACTTTCTTATGTATATTCGTTTCATAAGAAAGTTTTACATTGGGAAACCCCATCATTAGCTGGTTTCTCTCCGTCTCTGATAGGAACATTATAGGAGAAGATAACAACAAGTCTTTAATTCTCTTATAAATATACACTTTTAGTAGGACGCATACTGTTGTGATGATTCTAATGATGATATATTGGTCGTATTTATTGAGTTATTAACCTGTTGAGATTTTAAAAAGTTTTTCAATTCATTCTTCATGCTGGTGGTATCTAGATGAGACGGTTCATCTTTTTTCAGGAGCGTTGACTGAGACGTTGACTGAGGCGTTGACTGAGGCGTTGACTGAGGCGTTGAATTAATAGTATTAAACATTTGTTCATATTTTTGCACAGGTGCGTTAACCATGTCTTTTATTTTAGGAACAGTCAATGTCTCCCTGAAAAAAATAAATAGATGATGAACTAGTAATATAAAAATCACGGATGTAATGGTAATTTTAATTCCCCAAAAAATCATTGATATATTTATTAGGATATTAGATTAATAACGATAAATACTCATTAAGTTCCTTTTCTATCAATATATTATCAAAATCGTCTCTCAGAAAAAAATATATGTTTGTTGGGCAAAAAAAAGCGTATTTATTTGTTGTCGGTGGTTCTGAATAAACCCCTTCAACCACTAAATACAGTTTGTTTGTTTCATTATTGATGCAATATTTAAACTCATGGTAAACCAATAAATTATGCTCACATGGTATTTGAAACTGTTCCCCGAGCTTTTTATAATAACTGAAATCAAGTAATAATTCTATGTCAGAAAACCGCTTTTTAACAACCGGTTTATCACATTGCTTAAGTTTCGTTATTTTATTATTTTTCTCGTCTAGTTCAAAAAACCCGGCTGCACTCACGATATCCTTTTTTACTATGTTTGATACAAAATGCGGTTCCAAGATGTGAATTTTTTTCAATATATTTTTTGGATTATAGTTACTGATATAAATTTTGCATTGTGGTATAATGGTTTGTTTTACTACCACGTTTCTTTTTAGCATTCGTTCTAGTTAAATGCGTAAGCGATTATTAATAAATAACAGAAACTATTTAAACCCATTCAACAAATATTATTATCGCCAAATAATGTCGCGAACAATAATAATCGTTGAAAAGGGCGGCAATTTGAAACAAACTACAATTAAAGATTATAAGGAGGACGATTTGTTCAAGAAATGTGGTTTTAAAAAAGCAGATTTTTTTACTAAGCAGACGGAATGGAATCCGGTAAAAATTGAGGGGACTAAATACTCTGTTTCACTTTATGCTAAAACAGAGGGGAAGGCGAATACCGAAAATAAATATGATTTCCCGCCACCAGTTGACAATACTCTTTTTTTCGGGAATTGTGCGTTAGTTTGTTCGCAAGTTTGCGAAGATAAAACACCAGTTGTCCTTGATATACCTCTTTGGAATAAAATATACGAAAAATTATTTGGCGGATTTGAGGATTTATCTGCAACATGCATTGATGATGAAAATGAGATTGACGAACTGGAAAATGTTCCCGCGCACAAAAAAACAAAAAATGGATACTTGAAAGACGGATTTGTTGTGGATAGTGAAAACGAAGACTCTGAATTTGAGACCGAAGATAGCAGCGAAGAAATGGAAGACGAAAGTGATGAGACAGAAGAGCTAGAGGGGTTGGAGCTGGAGGATATTGGTTCCGAGTTGAGTGAAGATGACTATGAAGATGATTCTGATGACGAAAATGTAAAACGATAATTCGGTGAAAAGTCACACATTAGATAATTTTTTTTTCTAGAATATAATATATATATATATATATATATATATATGGAAAGCGGACGAGCGATGTTGTTTCATTCCGCGATAATCGGCATTTTGTTATATCTCTTTATGATTTTCATACTTGGTCAAAAACAAGTCGTGGCTGAAAACCGGAGTATTTTACTGGCTTCGCTGATATTGACATACATGATTTTATTTGGTCATGGATTACCCATGTCAATAAATAAAAATTTATTTTGAGTATCTTATTAGAAATATTCGGGGAAAATACTCAAAATAAATTGTTCTTTCACAATTACTTAAAAATTGCAATTTATGAATAGAATAGATAATGAGATATCCTTTTGTAATATTGTTTAGGAACGAAAAATATTCTCACATTGACAAATTATTCAAAGAACGAAAAGATGAATTACTTTTTACAATAACTGATATTACTAGCAAGTATGACGATTTGAATAAATTATATGATTCTAACAATCATCTATTAATTAGTTTTGGTGAAACAGAGGAAGAATATGTTGTCGGCATTAATAATGTCATTTGTCCGAGAATTCGGATGCGTTGGATACATTATTCTAAAAATGAGGAACTTGAAAACATCCACGTTTTGAATTCAGGAATTAATTTTTGTTATATAAACAATGTTTCCATGCAACACAAAAATACCCGCCCGATATTTTCTCTATTTACAACTTGTTATAAATCCTATGACAAAATAATAAGAGCATATACTAGCATCAAAGAACAGACTTTGAAAGACTGGGAGTGGGTAATTCTGGATGATTCGCCCGAGGATGAACATTTTGATTTTTTGCGTATTGTTTTCAAAAACGATAAACGAATCAGATTATATAAGCGGGACCAAAATAGTGGCAGCATAGGAAATGTTAAAAACGAAGCCGTTTCTCTATGTCGCGGCAAATATGTCCTTGAAATGGACCATGATGACGAAATAATTCCGGACATGCTAGATTTGGCAGCAAATGAGTTTGATAAGAATGAAGAGGTTGGATTTGTTTATATGGATTATGCAAACATTTGTGAGAACGGCGACAATTATCATTACGGGACAGATTTTTTCGCCCTGGGATATGGTGGGTATTACTGTCAAAAGTATAAAAACAAGTGGATAAATGTTGTGTGTTCCAACAACATTAATAATGTTACCTTAAGTCACATAGTGGGAATACCGAATCATCCGAGAATATGGAGAAGGGAAACCCTCCTTAAAATAGGTAACTACTCGGAATTTTTACCGGTAGCGGACGACTATGAGTTATTATTGAGAACCGCAATTAATACAAAAATGGTGAGGATTCATAAGTTAGGCTATATACAATATATGAACAATAATAACAATAATTTTTCTCTCATAAGAAACGCGGAAATTAACCGTTTGGTGCCGTGTCATATTATGCCACAGTGCTATCAAGATTATAATATTCAAAATAGGATGAAAGAAGTGGGAGGTTATGAAGACGAAAAATATATTTTAAATCGGAGTCAAATATGGAAGAGAGAAAACTATAACTACAAGTATTGTAATTTGGTTACAAATCCGAATTATGAAAAACAATATTGTATCATCGGTTTAGAATCGTTGCGAAAAAACATGGAATTCGTTTTGGAGCTATATAAAGTTCCGTCTAACGATTTTTTATTACTAGATAACAAATGCGAAATTGCGGAACTTACGCGCGAGCTAGATTATTTACAATTAGACAAAATTAAATGTTATAGGCTGGAGAATCATACGAGTGAAGAGTTAATAAGATATTTCCTTCTTATTTATAAGAGCTGTGAAAAACATTATATTATATAAAGAACAAGATATTAAACATTTCATTGTTCTATACGTAATGGCGGATATTATGTATAAAACCTTCAACGACGTTATAAAATTATCCGTCTGTAATTATTTCAAGACGACTAATCCTTTTATTGACACTATCATATCTACCGCGGTATTGACTTTTATAGGATATTTCACGAATAAGATTTTTTTTTCAGAGTCTCGGTTTTCTCTTTTAATTAATCTTCAAGAGAGAATAAAATCTTTTTTTTACAAGAAATATTCAGTTACCTTTGAGGGGCGACATAGTTTTATTATCTCAAAATTTGACGTTACCCCTAACATTAGTGCGTGTTTCACAAATTCCTTCAAGGCGTTACTAGACGATATTGTTAATAATATTGACAGTAATGATTCAATAATGGAGATAAAGGAGTATATTACTTTTAAAAGATATGATTCCGACAATTTGAAAGATATGTATATTATAACACAGGAGAGAAATTTTTTATATAATAAAGAGTTGGAAATATACGGGTCTGTGGAAATCGTGGGCGAAGAAACGGAAAATAAAAAATTACAAAATGCGAAAACCGACAAAATAATTATAACGCTTTATTCACATCATTCAAATGTTTGTGTTATTCGGGATTTCGTGGAGAAAATCAAAACTGCATATTTGGAAAAAATAGAAAATAGCCGGGATAACAAAAAATTCATATATAGTTTATGCAAGACAAATTTTTCCGATTGTAAATATGAATGTTGGAGAGAGTATCCGTTTGAAAGCAGTCGGTCTTTTTCCAATATGTTTTTTGAAGGAAAGGAAGAAATAATAAATAAAATTGCGTTTTTCTTGGAGAATAAACAATGGTATTACGATAATGGCATACCGTATACACTCGGAATCGGACTTCATGGACCACCTGGAACCGGAAAAACATCTTTTTTCAAATGTTTGTCCAATTTAACCGGAAGACATATTGTGACATTGTCATTGAAATTAATAAAAACCCGCCAACAATTGGATGACTTTTTCTTTGAGGACAGATATCACGAAGACAATAAAAAGGGGAGTGTTGGTTTTGACAAAAAAATAATTATCATTGAAGATATTGACTGTATGGGAGACATTGTTTTAAAACGCGAACTTTGTGGAGGGCAAGTTAAAAAAACACCCGGTAGAAAAAAGAAGGAGAAGACCATGGAGGACCCGAAAATCGTGGAAAATATTATTCAACAAGTGATTGAAAATAATAATGAGCAGGCACAGAAAATTATGAATGATTGTAAACTCCCGCCTGATGAGGACCCGATAACATTGGACGACATTTTGAACTTATGGGATGGATTAAGAGAGACATCTGGTAGAATATTGGGAATCACTAGTAATCATTACGAAAAATTGGATCCGGCTCTTGTTCGCCCGGGTCGGATTGATATTACTCTGAACTTTGATAACGCAACTCGTGCCACTATTCAAGAAATGTATACGCATTATTATGGGGAAGAGATGGATGCTGACGAGTTGGAAAAAATCCGCGATAGATTCTATTCTCCTGCAGAAATAATCAATTGTTATATTATTTATAAAGACGAACCCGAAAAGTTTACTGAGAGACTAATGAAAAACATCTCATTTTATGCTGCATAAAGATATAATTTAAAATTGATTATTATTTAAATATAATTTGTGTTTTATTACATAGATGAGGACCGTAGCAAACCCGGAAGTATTTCGCAAAAATGTCGTTACAAAGCTGAACGACATTTTTCAAGATGAGAAAAAAAGTTCTAATTTGGAAAAGGGTGTTTATAATTATGCACTGAAAGAAGCCACGAATCGTAAAGTGGTAAAAAAATGGGACAATCCATTTTATGTGCAATTATATGTTGACCGACTGCGTAGTATCTTGACAAATTTGAAAAATGTGGAACTAGTCGGACAAATTAAAGACGGGAGTATCAAGCCACAAGTCTTGGCATTCATGACGCATCAAGAAATGAATCATGAGAAATGGATTTCTTTGATTGACGCGAAAATGAAGCGAGATAAAACAAAATATGAGACAACGATGGAGGCTATGACCGACACGTTCACTTGTCGGAAATGTCGCTCAAAAAAATGTAATTATTATCAACAGCAAACAAGGTCTGCGGACGAGCCTATGACAACTTTTGTATCATGTATTGATTGTGGAAATAGATGGAAGTGTTAGATTCATTCTTTCGCAAACACATACGTAATTTCTTCCGTCTTTTTCGGTTCAACGGAAACCGTTCCGCTGCTACCCCCCGGTCGCCTACTATTAGACATTGTAAATGTAACAGGTATTAGTCCCCAACCGTTTTCCTTATGTATTTTAATAACATCATCTAATAAGTTATATTTTTTATCCGTCTTGAAATTCTTAACACTCCAGCAGCTATAGGTTACCCTTTTAATAACCCCGACAATGACCGGTCTTAAAAACGTATCCAGCCATTCTTCGTATGTTTTTTCATTCAGCGATTGAGTCGTCTCATCTGAGTAAATTTCCAAATTGAAATAAGGAGGACTTGTCAGTGCAATATCAAATTTTTGGTTTTCGGGAAGTTCCGATAAAGCCACTTCGGCTGGTTTATTAATCAGCGTTACGCCAGTTAACTTTAATTCATCCCGAATACCACAGAGACCTTCATATGTTTTAATACATGGGTCTATTCCAGTATAAGAAACATTCGTCAAATCCACTGACTTTGTTCCGATCATTCGCCCACCCCAACCCGCACAAACATCCAATACACTTTTCGCTTCAAAATAGGCGACCACGTTTCTAGCCATTAATGGGCGATACATGGTGACTTTTCCGAGACCATTCGTAAATGAAAGCGACCGGATAATTTCGGAGGCGTACGGGGTAGAATGTTGTGCGCGATTAAACCGGAGGGCTTTTTCCAGATTCGGCTTTTTCCATAAGGTTCTTATAGATTGTCCTTTATAATTCGCGACATCATAGAAGTGTCGCATATGTTTTCGCATAATTTTCATACCAGCCACTGCGGTCGCGGAAACATTTGTAACAGATTTATCTATTGGTTTTCCGCATAAAAGCTTCCAATCTTTACGGATATCCTCATCAGAATAGTTTTCGTAGAGGATTCCGTGTGTTTCTATTTCGGTTGCCAGCGTAGGAAGTAATTTCTCAAATACCTCGTCGGATAACTCCTTGAGGGCGTTTCTCTTATTAATTATCGTGTGCATCATTTCTGTATAATATAATTATTTGTTTTTATTTGATAATCAATTTTTAAAATTATTCCGATTATATTCCGATTATATTCCGATTATATTCCGATTATTACAATATACATATGTATATATATATGGAGAGACAAAGAACACCAGAGGAATTACAAACAATACGTGAATTGGATGATTATATACTAGGAAAAATTACGGAACATCGTGAATATGTTGCACAACATCCTGAAGATGTTCCGGGAGAATCGGAAGAAATTATTTCTTTTAGAGACGTTTTGCAGGGAACAGATCTGCAACGATTTCAAGACAATATCGGAGAATTGAGATATAATACTCAGATGAATTATCAAGAACGCCATGACGTTTCTTTTCTACAATCAACAACCTTGATGGATTATTTAGAAGAAATTATGATAAGTTATTTATTACAGCATCCGTATCAACAAATAAGCGATGCTATCATTCCGGAATTTCATTTCTCTCATAATACTACTGATGAAGAAGTTGCCGACAATTTGGCACAGAGAAACAACCTGAACGACATATTGAGTTTAAAATTAGAAGCTCTTGAGAGAGCGCAAAGTGAAATAGAACACAGAGAACTAGGAGGACCTGTTGGACAACCCGTTGGACAACCTTTTGGACAATTTGCAAACCCTGTTCGTCCCGTTCATGAAGAAGAAGACGATATCACGGTTGTCGCCGATTATGGAGGAAGAAGAAAAAGTCGGAAGTCTCGTGCTACTAAAAAATCAAAAAAAACTAAGAAACCTAGAAAATCAAAAAAAACAAAGAAAACTAGAAAATCAAAGAAAATCAAAAAAAATAAAGAAAACTAGAAAATCAAAGAAAACTAGTGCCTTACAACATGGAGAACGGTTGATGTCTCGGTAAAAAATATATTGGTGATTCTTCTTCAATATATACGGGATAATCGTAATAATAAAAAGGATTGAAAGAATACGAACCGCTTCCACCACCATAATATCCTCCTCTACTTATTCCTCCATGCCCCATTCCTCCATGTCCTATTCCTCCATGTCCCATTCCTCCTCTACTTATTCCTCCATGCCCCATTCCTCCATGTCCCATTCCTCCATGTCCCATTCCTCCATGTCCTATTCCCCCATGTCCGCCCCCACTATGCCCGCCCCCACCTCCGCTATGACCCTCTACAACCTTATGAGTCATTCCTATTCCTAAAAGTATAACCATGAGAGAAAATAAACAAATGATTTTATGTAGATGTTTCATCTTTGTATTAGAGTAAGAAAAATGCGATTCACAATAATAGAATCCTTTACTGATAATATTGATTCGCCTCGTCTGTTTCCAAATTAACAACAGGTAACCCTGACGACCACTCACTATAAGCAATGGCTTTACTTGTCGGGCGTTCTAACGCAAGTAGTTGTTTCAACGCTGCCATTCTTCTCTCCAAAGGAAATAACTTGGGAGACAATTTACGAGACAACTGTTTCCATCGCCACTCAAATTGAAGCGCTGCTGACCAATCCGGAAAACCAGATACGTGGCAAGCTCTTCTCCATATCTCGCCTTTTTTAACTTTCGCGCTTGTGGCATGAGCGCCGCCAACTAATTCTTTATTATGTTGTCGTAGACGTCGGTCCAAATCAACGGTCGCGCCCACATATGTCGCATTATTTGTTGATACTAATAAATAAACAAATGATGGTTTTTCCATTATAATTGTTGATAAATTAATTTTATTATCTTTTCCACCAATAAAATTAATTTAGTGAATAAAGAATTAAACTTTCTAATGTTATATAAGTATGAGTTATTATAGTCCAACAACAATATCGCCTGGCGAAAGATTAAATTATTACACATATTTTTGGAACGGACCGGTAACAAATAAAGAATTGATACCCGACAAAAAAAACAATAATGAATTAACCAATTTTTCCAAATATTTTTACGGTGAACTATATTTACCAGGAACGTTAAATAATAGTAACATTTTTGATACTTTTACATTGTATAGTGGACGGACAAAAATTTCATCAAGCTTCAGCTATAATATAGAATCTTACTATTCCGTCTTAAGATTAACCGACCGAAAAACAATGGCAGAAAATTACTCTATGGGATTAGCATTTGATTCTAAAAAAAATATTTACTTATCATTTTTAGACGCACAAAATTATATTACTGTTTGTGTAGTAAATTTAAATCCTAGCTATTTTTCTATAGCACAGTATACGCAAATTCAAAATTATAATTATGACTCAACCATTCAATACAACATTAATTTAGCGTTTGATTTTTCCGATAATCTTTTCATATCAATTCCTAATTATATTTTTAAAATAATGTACAAAGCTCCAAATTCCAATAATAAATATAATGGCGTTCCCGAAACAAAATATACGATATCAGAAACCATGGGTGGTGGTCCGCTAGTTTTTGATTCTTTCAATAATATGTATATTTCCGACAATAATCATAGTGAAATTTTATTTATAAAATTAAATTTTATTAGCGATTCTAAATATGATGTAGATAATGTATTTTTGAATAATATGAATAAACTCCCGAATGATTATAAAAATCAAACAAGAGGGTTATCCATATATAAAGATATATTATATTGCACAGTTACTAATTTATCAAAAATAGTAACATTTGATCTTTTGGGTAATATTTTGAAGAATAATTACAACACGCAATCTTATCCCACACTGATTTCTGTTAATGGTAATGGGAATATATGTTATTATGCTGACAATATTAATTTTATAGTATCAAATTCAAAGAATTTTATAACGAGTTATCAGCAGAGTGTTTCATTAACTAATATAATATATTCCGAATCTCATTTTATATTTTGTTACTATGATTTATTTTATTCTCGTTACGAAATTTTATTATATCCAATTATTAATTTAATATTTACGATAGATATTTTAACAACGTCTGGTCAATTAAACGGACTAAAAATTTGTTATCCTAATGGAAATTTTGTCAATGGTCAAGGTAATGATGAAATTAACGTTACTGTTAAAACGATTTGTTTCAAAGAAGGAACCAAGATTCTTTGCCTAATAGATAAAAAAGAAATATATATTCCGATAGAAGATATCAGAGAAAATACTTTTGTAAAAATATACAGACGTGGTGGGCGCCACGAATTCAAGAAAGCAACGTGCATAATGAAATCCGCATTGCAGAATTCCGAGAAGAAAACCGTCCACAAATTATACAAATTGGTCAAAGAGAAAAATCCGCGATTGATAGAAGATTTATATGTTACTGGGGGACACGCCATTCTCTATGATCGTTTAACAGATACGCAATTGGAAAAAATGAAGGATTTAATAGAAGGATATAATAATTTTGAAGTACATTTTGAGAACGAAGAGGAATTAGAGGAAACAGACGCAGAACGATTAGAAGTTTTTAAGAAAGAACTGAAGAAAAAGAACGAGTATAAACTCATGATAGAAGACAAGTATAAATTGATCGCATATTTTGATGACTCTTTTGAAGAGGTCAATCAAGATAGAATTTATTACATCTATCATATTGTACTGGAAAACACAGACAAATTTGATAATTACGCAATATACGCAAACGGGATTCTCACCGAATCCACCCGAGAAGTTAATACCGAAAGTCTACCGGGGTATGAGAAACGCGATTTAATCCCGAAACAAACAAAAAGAAAAGTAGAAAAGAGGGAAGATATCAATGATAAAATACAGCGATATCTTCATGAGAAAAATAGGAAAAAATGGTTTGATTCCGCGATTCAAGAAGCTGAAGATAAACTGATTCAAAAAATTCAAACAGAGAAAAATCGGACAATAAAACGAAAACAACAACAATTAAGAAATAAAACGTATAGACGTGATTTATATTGAAACCCCTTGGTTCCCGCGAATCAATAATTAGTAGATATATGTAATATTTTATCACGTGACATTTTTATTTAGCAAAAGGCTAATGTATTTAGTGAAATAACAAATTAAAATTTCTGGAGTTATATAAAGCAAATACATGAGTTATTATAGCCCAACAACAATAGTTGACGGTGGAACAATTACTTATTACAGCAACGGATATTTCAATGTTGGCGGCGCGATTCTAGTCGCATCACTTCAAGGTATAGGACCACTTCAAGGTAGAAATTATAACTTACCATATTTAACACGGAATATTATTATGGATCCGAACTATCTCACAAAAGAATATATTAATAAAACTATGCCATATAGTCTTACATTAAAAGATTCTGCAAATAATATAATGTCTTCTGACATTTCATATAATTTTTATTCAGGGTATTATAAATTAAACATGTTAATTAGTGATGGAACTTTTACGGATAACCCCATTTTTACTAAGAATGAACGTTTTGTTATTTCAAAGCCGTCGGTAATACAAGATTCAAACGGAGATTTTTTTATGGCAATATTTGATGAAAATACATACAATATTGTTATATTTAAATTCACTTTATCAGACGGAAAAACAGAAGTATATAATATTATATCTAATAACAGTAATCTTCCGAATGAATTTCAACAAAACCAGACCCCAGGAACTGTGACAAGTAACAGTGGTTACAGTTACATTTCTGATGCGCCGTATTATAATTTAAATTTAGCAATTGATTCAAGCAAAAACTTATATTTATCTGTTCCCGGGTTTATCTTTATTATATCAAACACGTCTTACAGTTATTTCACTTTTAAAGATTTAATAGAGAATTCAGGATCTTATTATTTGAACAGCATAGGTGGTGGTTCAATTGCATTTGATTCTAATGACAATTTATATATGACGAACAACAATAGCTATACGTATTCTTATGTAGATCAAGAGGATTCAACGAGTAATCCCATAAGAAAATTTACACTTGATTTATCAAAAAACGAAATTAGACAAGATACGATTTTTTCTCCAGCAATTTCTTATTCGCTAACGGAGAGTATACATATAAAAAAGGACAAGATTTATTTTATTTCCGGATTATCGTCCTCATCAAAAATTACCTCTATTAATCTTTACGGGAGAAGCATAGTTCCAGAATTTGCCACCACGTCAATAATTCCTACCAACTTGACCAAATTTTCTATTGATTCGACAGAAAATATTTCTTATTTTGATGGAAACACGATTAATTTTATAGTTAATGCGAGGGATTCAACAAATTTACGGATAACTAATTATACGGAAACATATCCAGTTTTAGATTCTTTATATAATGACGATTCAATAATTAATTTGACTTATTCCGGTTATTACCAGATTCGCATAATAGTCGTTCCCAGATTTAATGTGACATTTAATAATATAAAAACTTATATCCTTGGTAATGACCAAAATTTAAATATTTACGACAATTTATCAGATGATAAGATTACACCTGTGAATGAAATCACCATTAACGTTACTATTCAAACCATTTGTTTCAAAGAAGGAACTAAAATTCTTTGTTTGATAGACAAAAAAGAAAAATATATTCCGATAGAAGACATCAAAGAAAATACTTTTGTAAAAGTCTATAAACGTGGTGGGCGCCACGAATTCAAGAAAGCAACCTGCGTAATGAAATCCGCATTGCAGAATTCCGAGAAGAAAACTGTTCATAAATTATACAAATTGGCCAAAGATAAAAATCCGCGGTTGATAGAAGATTTATATGTTACTGGGGGACACGCCATTCTCTATGATCGTTTAACGGATACGCAATTGGAAAAAATGGAGGATTTAATAGAGGGATATAACAATTTTGAAGTACATTTTGAAAACGAAGGGGAATTAGAGGAAGCAGACGCAGAACGATTAGAAGCAATGAAGGAAAATTTAAAAGAAAGGAATAAATATAAACTCATGATAGAAGATAAGTATAAACTAATCGCTTATTTTGATGAAACTTTTCAGGAAGTAAATCAAAAACGTATTTATTACATCTACCACATTGTATTGGAAAACACAGACAAATTTGACAATTACGCAATATACGCAAACGGGATTCTCGCCGAATCCACCAGAGAAGTTAATGCCGAAAGCCTTTCTGGATATGAGAGACGCCATTTAACCGAGAATAAACCCACACTCAAGATAAAAGAAAAGAGAGAAGATATCAATGATAAAATACAGCGATATCTTCTTGAGAAAGAGAAAGACAAAGATAGAAAAAAGCAGATTGAATCCGTCATTGAACAAGTATTCCAAAAAGCAGAAGATACCCTCATTCAAAAAATTCAAAGAGAAAAAAATAGAACAATAAAACGAAAACAACAACAATTAAAGAATAAAACATATAGACACTAATTAAAAACCCACGTTTTCCAAGTCTTGCACGCGCCAATATTCACAACCACCTCCAAATATTGGTCTCCGAATAATAAATGGAATGCGTTTTTGTAGTAACTCCATTTCCGCAATTAAATATCCATCAATAATATTTTCAGGGACCTTCACAAATGTTTTTGCGCCCGAATTTATTTGTTTTGCTCGTTGTCCAATAATGCGCGATTTTTCGTATTTTGTTAGGTAAGGAATTGTTTTATGAAGGTCATCTATAATATTATTATTCTTGTCTCTAGTAACGAGAGAAAGAGTTGCAATTTCGTCATAGTTGTTCACAGAACATTCGGGGTGAAAATCCACCAAATAATTTTTATTTACTTCCGCGCTAAATTTTTGTAAATAAGAATCATCGTCGTCATCATCCTCATCACTATCATCATTTACATTATTAATTAAATCCGTTTTCACTGTTTGTTTTTTCTTCGCTCCACCATGAAGAGTTTTTTGTTCATCGGAATCATTATCGTCAGCGTTTTCATCTTCGTTTTCATCAGCGCTTTCATCAGCGCTTTCAACAACATCTTCAACAACATCTTCGCCAACATCTTCGTCACCAAGAACTTCTTCGCCCTCATCAGCCTCTTCACCCTCATCGCCCTCTTCACCCTCACTTTCTGCAACATCATCTTCAGTATCATAATCCACATCTTCTCCCTTTTCATTTAAATCCTCGTCGGGAACAGATTTTTCGTCCTCTTCGCTTATGATCAACTTTGGTTTTTTAATAAATTCTTCATCATCGCTTGGAACATCACTACCAACCGAAAAATCTTCGTCGTCATCACTCATGTTATGTATATTATACATTATTTTTTTAATATATAATATCAATTTTATTTTAAATTATTTTTGTCTCTAGTTTTCGCTTGTTTTCCAGACATTGTCGCACGTAGAGCATAGATAAACATACTTCATATTAGTATTATCATATCGTATATAAATAATTTCTCTTTCCGCGTCGCTTATGTTTGTTTGACAATTAGAATTAGGACACAAAATTTTATTAATCCTTGGTAATGTTGGGTCCAACTTGGTGTATTTATGGATAATGTGGGAAAAGTTTTTCTCGTTTTTTTTCATGGTTGTTTTGGAAACAGAGATATTGTCAACCGTCAACACGTTATCTTCTGTCCCGCAATTTCTACAATAGTATACTAGCTTATTTGTATTATCTCCGTCAATTCGGATGTAATACATGTTGCTACACGAACTGCAGAAGTGCATCTTTACTAAATATATATATACTCTTCTATTTATATATTTATTTCGGTTCAATTTTATATTTTAAGTCAATTGTTCAACAATTGCAAGATATTTTTTATGTAGTTTATTATAATCAATAGAAACTGACATATTATATAGCCCGGTTCCCAAAAGTTCCGGTTTGTCGTTTGCGTGTTTTTCCAAAAAACTCGCTATTTTGTCTTTATTTTTATTGAAGTTTTCTCTTACATATGGGTAAAAACTATGGAAATTATGAGGATATATGCCGGGACATTTTTCCAGAATCGCTAAAACCGCGATATCTATATTTTTGTACTCTATAATTTTATTATAATTCGTAAAATCTTGATGTTTCTCAGAGACTCCGGGTTCATTCAAAAGCGGATTTGAACATAATAGCGTACAAAGAGTTAATAATACAGTGGAAATCGTTTGACACGAGGTCCATTGTTCACCACGCCACGTATTTAATATAGAAATACATACTTTTCCGTTTGTGTATAAATTTGGATTAAATCTAATGCTCTCCGAGTTTGTACAATAAGTGATTTTTGGCGGACTATGAGGATAATCCGTTGGAAATGAAAACTCAAAGAAAAAATTTCCTCCGAAATAGGGAGTTTCCGATGGACCTATAATAAGTGCATATCCACGTAACATATCTTCCTCGTCATGAATATAATATATACCATTTTCTGTTAGTGGATTTTTCATAATATTTTTAACATCGGCCAATAATCTAGATATTGTGCTTTTTGATATAATTTCATTTTTTGATGGTTTATTTCCTTGATAGTTAGCCGAAGCGCCTCCCGCTGAACCCTGATAACTAGCTGAGGAACCCTGATAACTAGCTGAGGAACCCTGATAACTAGCTGAGGAACCCTGATAACTAGCTGAGGAACCCTGATAACTAGCTGAGGAACCCTGATAACTAGCTGAAGCACCCTGATAACTAGCTGAAGCACCCTGATAACTAGCTGAAGCACCTGCTGCGGTGTTCTGATAACTTCCAGTAATTCCAGAGTAATAAGAAGTAGAAGTCACTTGCGAATCACAAATTGTTGAGAGATATTTTAAATTATTATTTACTGTTTCCATGGTTACGTTTCCTTTGTCTTTTACTGGTAGAGACATCTTTTTGAATATATTATAATAATCTCCACTTTTTATATGTATTTTATATATGTATTTTATATATGTATTTTATGTTGTGCACACCATAAACATGATAAATTTTGTCAAGATAAAATAAACGCACACGACAATGCGTAATAACGCAACCGATGAGTTAATTATTATATAAAAAAATGAAATAGAAATATCTTCTTTTATAATAATAACATGGATGAATTGAACAATAATATGAAAAAGAACCCCTTCAAGGATTTAAATGAATTTCTCATTAAACATAAAACGGAATCGGGTGAAACGCCCACGCATACGCGAATACCCGATAAAAAATTAGGAATATATGGTGGTTCATGGAGGATTCACAAAGAAGAATTACCCACATTTCACCGTCTTTATGTGGAGCACGTGTTTGTTAAAAATAAGCCCGAGTATTTGACCGAAAAACAACAAGAAAGTGGTCAGGGACCCCTTTTGATAGATTTGGATTTCAAATATAAATATGATGTCTGCAAACGTCAGCATAAAAAAGAAAATGTTGACGAAATAATTGGTTGGTATTTGGAACAACTTAAGGAATTTTATATTTTTGAGGAAAGTAAACCGTTTCCTATTTATGTTATGGAAAAACCTGACGTAAATAGGTTACAAGACGAATCTCTGACAAAAGATGGCATTCATATTTACATAGGAATTCAGATTAATTATACATTGCAGCTCATGTTACGTGAGAAAATGTTGACTATTCTCCCGGAAGTTTTACAAGAACTTCCACTAATCAATAGCTGGGACGCTATCCTAGACGAATCTATTAGCCGAGGAACAACAAATTGGCAGCTTTTCGGTTCTAAAAAACCGGGTAATCAGCGGTACGAATTGACCTATCATTATGATGTCACGATTGACCCCGTGGATGGGCAATTTATTATGGAACCGAAGCGCGTGTCAGATTTTGACATTATTGCGGATTTTCGTAAATTGTCTGCACAATACGAGGATAATGTTCGGTTTGAAATGACCCCATCAATGAAAGCTGAATGTGAGAAGCGCTATAATACACAGAAAGCTCCCAGAAGCAAACCCAAGACGAAACTCATGATTTTGTCGCAAGATGATGACGATGATGACAATAAAATATATTATGAGCGCATTACGTCAAAAGAAATGTTGAAAAAAACCGTCACAAAATTTCTTGATAATCTAAAATCAAGGGAATACGAGATAAAGGAGATTTATGAATATACGCAAATTTTACCGGAAAAATATTATGAACCCGGTTCTCATCTTGCGAATCGGTTTGTCGCATTTGCCCTGAAACATTTATCTTTAAGAATGGACAATGATAACGTGTTTTTGATATGGGTCGCCCTAAGAGCAAAAGCCAGTGATTTTGACTACGGAACCATCGCTGATTTGTATAAATCATGGTGTAAACATTTCAAGGAGCGTGTTAATGGGTATACGGAGCGTTCTATTATTTATTGGGCGAAGCAGGATGCACCGGAGGAATACATGCTCGTTAAAAAGAACACTATTAATTATTATATTGAACTGACGATGGAGCTGGCGACCGACCATGATTTGGCGATGGTTCTTCATCAGATGTACAAGGACAAATATGTCTGTAGTAGCAGAAAGCACAAAACCTGGTATAAATTTTGTGATCATCACTGGAAGGAAGACCCGAATACAACATTGCGTATGGAGGTTGCGACAAAAATGAACGAAGTGTATCAAGAAAAAATAGAGAAACTGTCCCACGATTTACAGGAGCAAGATGCTTCTGGCGATTTGTATGAAAAAATAAACGCGAAAATAAGAAAGGTCACAGATATTTCTGGAAAAATCCGATTCGGTTCTTGCATAGATAATATTATGAAGGAGGCGATGGGATTATTCTGTGATGAGAATTTCAATATTATGCGGGATTCCAACAAGCATCTAATGTGCTTTTCAAACGGGGTTATTGATTTTAATAAAAATGAGTTTCGTGAGGGTTATCCACAGGATTACATCACCAAAACGACCGGTATTCCATATGTTGATTTTAATCCCGAAAGACATGGGCAAATTTCTGACGAGATTATGACATTTATGGAACAGTTGTTTCCCATAAAAGAGCTGAATCGTTATATGTGGGATCATTTGGCATCAGTTTTGGTCGGTGAAAATATCAACCAGACTTTTAATATTTATCGCGGTTCGGGAAGTAATGGAAAATCCATGTTGGCGGATCTAATGAGTCATGCGCTTGGACAATATAAAGGGTCGGTGCCGATTACGCTTGTCACCGGGAAGCGAAATGCGATTGGCGGGACATCTTCTGAGGTTATTCAATTAAAGGGTGTGAGATATGCTGTGATGCAGGAGCCGTCAAAGGGCGACCGTTTGAATGAGGGTCCAATGAAGGAATTGACTGGCGGTGACCCAATTACCGCGAGAGCATTATATTCAGAGGCGGAAACTTTTACACCACAGTTTTGCTTGGTGGTTTGCACGAATAATCTGCCCGAGATTGGTAGTAATGATGATGGAACTTGGCGGCGCATTCGGATTTGTGACTTCGTGTCAAAATTTGTTGATGCGGATGTTGTTCCTAATCAGGATTCGTGTGGCGATGATGAGGAAAAGAAGTACGTATTTCCCAAGGATAAAAAATTAAAAATTAAAATTCCTATGTGGGCTCCCGTGTTTATGAGTATGTTGGTGAAGCGTGTTTTTGAGACAAAGGGACATGTAGAGGATTGCGAAATGGTATTGTCGTCTTCTAATAAATATCGTAGAGGACAGGACCATATTTCCGCATTTGTTATTGAGATGGTAGGTAAGAAGGAGGGAAAGAAAATCGGTAAACAAGAGCTTACGGAACAGTTCAAGTTATGGTTTCAGACACAACAGGGATCCAGGATTCTTCCGAAGGGTTGTGGAGAAGAATTGTCGTTGTATATGGATAAGAAATTCGGTAAGAAGAGAAAGGATGGGTGGTATGGCGTGGAGATTCTTTATGCGGATGCGACAGATGAAATCCAAGAATTGGCGAGTTAAAATGTTATGTGAAATGTTATGTGAAATGTTATGTGAAATGTTATGTAAAATGTGTATAGAGATAATTATACATATTTTATCAAGTATGAAATCAGTGGCTTTATTGTGTTTTTTTTTATTTTTTCACCCAATGCAATCATCGCGATTAACATCCCATTCACTTCGTTCATCGCTTTTAACGCCCAAAAAATTATGCATTAATTGTAAACATTTTATACCAGACAGAAGAGAATGTGTAATTTTTGGAAAGACTGAATTAGTATCAGGGGAAATAGATTACGATTATGCAAGTTCCGCTAGAAACGATGATGAAAAATGCGGAACAGCCGGGAAATATTATATAGAGGAAGACAATAAACTAGTTAAATCATCCTTTTATTTTGTGAAAGAGTGGTGGGTGCTTTCACCGTTTTTATTTTATATTTTGTTTTCGTTAATCTGAAGAAGTAGCTTTTTGGTCGGCATATACATTTTTAGGTAAGGCGCTGGATATCTTATTTGTCAATGAGAGAAAATAGAGAACTATATAATTAATTACAAAGGGATATATTAGAATCAAGAACAAAATTCCCATTTTTTTGTAATATGACAATCCGCTAGGAGCCAAGAAAATGGCGATTAAAAAAACTACTACCAACATTACGTAAACTCTGATTAATATGTAATACCACGAAGTCAAATAATCATAATGTTGTGTTTCATAATAAGTTTTACGGTCATTCGTGAGAGAATCGGATTCTTTGTCATCCATGGATTTTTTTAAATCCGCGTTTTTCTTTACATACGTTTCGTATAACTCGTTGACATATTCAAAATTATTGTATAAACTTTTATGATCTCCTAGCAGAGTTTTTGCAAAACTTATATTGCGGTTAAATTCTGTTTTTTTTTGTTCCGACAAAGCATTCACTTCTTTTTCATATTCTGTTTTTGACATTTTATTATATTCTGCAACCCCATCTACATTTACATAATAATTTTTTTTCGCGGTATATAATTCACTAGGTGCCAATTTAACATTTTTTTGTGCATTCAAGTAAAGTTGTTTCAATTCGTCTGTTTTTTTCTGGGATTGACATGCAGGACCGCATAATATAGAAGAGGAAGCGTATGATAATAGATTGTTTACGTGATTATATGCATCGTCTTGTGGGGTACCGAATAATTGATTTCCTGACATAACTTGTGCGACTACTAGTATAATATATTATAAAATTTTTACAATATATTATTTTTTACAATATATGACAATATATGACAATGTATTTAACTTTCGCATTCATTGTTCAAGTATTTACCTTACTCGTTGCCGAACTTGTTGCCACAACATTATTGGACGTGTCGTGTGTAACTAAAGTATTTGTGACATAATCACTTCCCGTAAAGGTTCCGGGGATACACTGATTCATTGATATATCATATGTGGTTCCGGGGTAGCAACAATCCTGACCTATGCATATTATTCCAGCCTTAATCCAAGGGTCGGAACCGCCAGTAGGTTTACTAGTATCTACATAAGGCACTTTATTTGTGTCAAAATTCCAAGCATATTCTTGATAATCCATGTTGTCATGCTTTGATAAGTATAATAATTTTGTGGACAAATAAACTATACCCACTGAACCAATAATAATAACTAAAATATAATAAATACTACTAGGGAGAAACCCTGCATTTGCTAAAAAGGACAATAATATAATAGGAACACAAACAAATACAATAGTTTGCATGAGATTTGTTCTGTCTGCATACTGTTCGCCATAATAACTATTTACTTCAACCAACCGTTGCTTATTTGCCTTTTCGTTTTTAAGCATTTCTAGTCTATTTTTCGCTTCTTTTAATTCTTCTTCTACAATACCAATCGCTAAACTTTGCTCTGATAACGTATCCATAGAAGCAGATACATTTCCCTGATAAATTGAATGAATGTTATTTAAGGTTTCGTATAATTTAATTCGCATGCTAGATACTTGGTGTATTTGCTGTGCAATTTTTTCTTGGTCTTCTTTTGTCATAGTTCCGTCCGCAATACCACTTTCTAGTTTACTAAATAAGTCGCTTTCTATTGTCTGAAGTTCCTGAATGTCGTTTAGTGTTTCTTCATTGACAATTTTTTCATTTGATGACATTATTATAAAGTATACATATTTTATTTTCTACTAATTTCGGTGAAACGCGCTGATTGTTATTATTATTGCTGTCGCCGCTAAAATACTCCAAAACGCAAAAAGATAATTCTCGTGCTTAACATTCATTGCAGTGTCTGACAATAAACCGCTAACATTCGGCATATATGATTTTTCGTATTTTTTGTTTTCCGAATTGATCTGTGAATACTTGTCAAGATTTCGTTTAAGAGACATTTTATCAACGCCCATTTGTTTTAATAAGTCAGCATTGTATGATTCTAGTGTATGAATAGACTGGACTATTTGACTAGCAATATCTTTCATTTGATTAGAAATATTAATCAATTGTTGATTATCCTGTCTCGTAGCTTGTGCTAACCCGCACGTGCTGGCAGGCGTCATCATTTCCCCGCTATTTTTGTAATTAGACCACTGAGCCGAATCTATATTTGTAATATTCTTAGGACAACTACCGTCGTTTTTAATAGAAGTTGATGATTCTATCATAGATGCTTGATACTCTGTCAATTTTCCCGTGTCGTCTAAATATCCAGCTTTGCCTACAACATCTGGATTACCCATAGAGTCAAGTTTATAAATCGCATTTGCACCCGAGTACCCATAACCATTTCCATCACTTCCAATAAAATATGGCACTGCTTCTCCATACTGTTTTGCGGCATCTAAATTATTTCCAACGAAACATTGTGATTTCCCCATTCCGCCACCCTGAACAGCAAAATATTTTGCGCTTTGCGAAACCGCCTTTTCTTGACATGTCTCTACGGTATAATTACCCAAATCATCCACTGCGTCCATGGCACGATTTGGTTTATCGTTAAAACACCCTATATAATTTCCAGTTGTTTTTTGTATCTGATAGAGAGAATTCGCCCAAGGACCCCCATAAATATGCCCGTCTTTTGCAGTAAAAAAATTTGTGGATGTTCCCTGTCCGGTTGCGGTTGAATAATCTTTGCTTACCGCACATTGCGCGTTTCCATTCATCGCACCATCTTGCAAGGCAAAAAAAGGGTAGCCGCCGTCAGCAGCCGCCTTTTTACAAGAATCATACGAATATGTTTGACTCCCGCCATTTAATAATTCCATGGCTCTGTTTGGGCTATCATTGAATGTTCCTACATATTCAGCGTCAGGAACACGATATACTGCATTCACCATAGAACCACCGTACAAATAACCATCTTTACCCTGTGAACAACTGGATATTTTTTCGCCATATTTAGTGGCATCAGTTAAACTACCACTTATTGAGCATTGTCCTGAATTTGTAGAAGGATTTACATTTTCAAGAGCGAAAAATTGATTTTTCCAAATTAAAGCCTGTTCTTGACATGTTTTAAAAGTGTAATTGTCTGAAAAGGTGTACATTGCTTTCTCTCCACTGGGCGACACTGAATTATAAACACCTTGATAAGTTGATGTCGGATTTTCTAAAATCTGACTCACGTAAACGTTTTTGCCTATTGAGTCGGGATTATTAATATAATCCTTGGTGGTTTTCATAACGCCGCGGTTAAGATTTTTATATTGTTTTTCTAGGTCAGCGTATCGTGACTCTAAAACTTTTAGTTGAGCGAGCTGACTCTGAATGTCTTCGTCTTTTTGCAGAAGAATTGTTGTGTCTCTCATCTCATTCCCTTCAGGTTTTGATTTTTTTTTTTTATTTATCATCTGGAACCCTTGTCTAATTGAGGCTGTTTCTTTATTTTCCATGTTAAAAATGATAATAATATATATAACCAAATATATTATTATACTTTTATTTATTGAATATAACAACTTTCACAGTAGTCATTAAAACAAAAACAGTTATAAACAACCATAGCGTATTCATTGAACTTTTCTGTGCCACATAAATAGAATTGTCTTTGTATTCATTATCTGTATGATTATAGTCTCTGCTGAGTTCCGCTATTTTTTTACGTTCATTTTCTAAATCCTTATAAATAGTTAATAAAGCAGTTTGGGTTGTTTTTTGATTTTCTATATAATCGCCCTCTGGAGTGATAGTGACAGACATAATTTGTTTGTTCAAATCCATGAGTTTTTGATTTAAAGACGCTAAATTAGATGCGCGTTCCCCACTGGATACCGGCATAATAACAGTTGTCACCGGATAATTTGAACCGTAACTATTATAAGTAACCGGTCTATTGGTTGTTAAATAACAATAATTATCTACTTTATTAAATGATAGACCCGAACAATTAGGATTTCCGCTACAAATCGCACTGCATTCATGTAGAGTTGCTACATATTCAACATTAACGTTTCCTTCAAAGTTTATCATAGAATTTGGAATAGTCTTCGTGCCATCGTTAATTCCCTTTAAAGAATCTATATAATCCAAATAAGCTTGTTTATAAAGCGTCATGGTATTGTCAAATTCTTTTTCTAAATTTTCCATTTTCATTATATTTGACGTTTCGTCCATGGTATATTATGACAAGATAAGTTTTTATCTTTTTGACGTTCTCCCTAAATAAAACCCTAGTGCGAACCCGAAAAAAAATAAAGTTGTTTGTGAAGCGGGTGAAGCGGGTGAAGCGGGTGAAGCAATTGGGGGTTCACTGTCATCGTTTTTCATGATAATTTCTAGATTTTTGTGTTGATTAAAACGGTTCCATGCATTTGTTTTATAAAAAGAATGAATATTTCGTTTTATTGTCTCATTATTATTGAAAATACTAAACATTTGTTTACTTTGTTAAAAATAAAACTGTTTAATTACGAATTATGTTGTCTTTGCAAAATTATCCGGTAGCGTTTCTTACTTTATATTTTTTTGAAGGGTTGAACATTATAGCAAATTGCTTGGCGATCTTGAAAGCCGCGACGGGATTCTCCTTCTTGAATTTATAAAACAACATCTCCAGAAATATTTTTTGTACCGGTTTTGTTGTTCTATATCGCCGATAAATTGAATTACACATTTCATCCTCCGATGAAAGTAACGAGTAATATTCGGGCGTTCTAGAAGTTTTACAAACTAACCGACTTATTACACTCGCGGATAAAGAATTCAACCTGACTGTCAATTTATATTTTGATTCTATTAGTTGTGTTCGCACATCATACGGCAAATAATCACGTATGTGGTCAACTAATTCAGACGGAAGATTATTGAACAATTTTAAATCTATTCTCTTGTTCGCCAAAACCTGGCACTTTTTTAATTCCTCCTTATCTTCAAATTTCAGCTGTTTTAGTTCGGATTTCATTTTTTGAATTCGCTCTAATTCATTAATTTCCGAAGTGTACTTAATGCAGAGTACTTTTCTCCGCTCTTCGTCTCTTCTCATTACCATTATATCGGCGTTTAACTCCATTTCATCTTTTTGTAATTTATTAGCCATTTGAATTATTTGGCTAAAATTTCCATACATTGTTCTCTGTTTTTCATAAAACGCTTGTTTAACCTTGATATTTTTAAGAATATTCCTTCTGATAAGCTTCTCGTCCTGTTTCAAAGAAACAAGTTCGGTGATTCTATGAGCAATCTTTTCGTCCATTTTTGTGTTTCTCCCGCCTGAGAGAGAACAATGCATATTCAATTTTTTCATTTTATTCATTTTATTCATTTTATTCATTTTATTCATTTTATTCATTTTATTCATTTTATTCATTTTATTCATTTTATTCATTTTATTCATTTTATTCATTTTATTCATTTTATTCATT
>Ga0114959_10000324_pt1 | contig 44705 bp, 52 predicted proteins | sample C_130625_EF_Meta_FD_87317 | JGI IMG/M metagenome (GOLD analysis project Ga0114959, IMG submission 87317) | Freshwater microbial communities from Lake Croche, Canada to study carbon cycling - C_130625_EF_MetaG | ecosystem: Environmental > Aquatic > Freshwater > Lake | place: Lake Croche, Canada... | reverse complement strand
TCTTTACATATTGTGAAGAGTGATGAGTATGCCACCACCATCTATCTGAAAGAGATACAGATGTCATTCCAACATAGATAATCTCTTTTGTATCTTTCCAGCAGATTACATATATCTTAAAACCCATTCTCCAGATATCTGAATTAGATAGCATTCATTTTTACAGATATTTGAATATTAGACGTTTTTTATGTATTTGAAAGTCTTCCCCCCATTTTTTCCAATTAGAGAGAGCGCAGAAATGAAAGACAATGCAGCTATTTACATCTAATATATCATACCAGATAGGAACATCATACTTTTTACATAACTCGTTATACTCTAAGATGTATTCTTTCATATAATCATTCTCTATTTTAACAGAGCCATGATTACAGATATCTATTATCTTCTTTTCTCCTACAAAGTTCCCACCTGAATCAGACCTTTCACCTGTTACACTACAGTTCTTAAAATCAAACCTATGTATCTTTCTTAAATATAGAAGATTCAACCAACTATATTCCATCTTTCCTCTAAACTGTGGACGATAATAGGATACTTTGGGAGGAATAAATTCATTCAGAAAGATCATATCATTATCAAAAATAAGAAACGAGCTGCATGTGTCTGCTGCTTTTTTGAGGCCGAAATTTACAGCATCTTGATGTCTTATAGAAGCAGAAGCCCCAATCTTATGTGTTGTATTTCTAAAATAGAGAACACCCTCGATATTTAATTCAGGCAAACCAGTATCACTATCATCTATTATATAGACAGTATAGGTTGTCTTCACATATTTCTTAAAATTAGATAACTGATAAGGCAGCATCTCTGGAAAAGAAAAATAGGTTAAGATAATTCCTAGCATTTCTATATTACAAAGAACTAAATCTCTATATTAAACCGCAGGCAAAACCGACTGAGAATATTTATTGATAGTTTTAACTTCTGATCTACACTCTGGACAGCTCGGACTCTTGCTGATCCACTTCTCAAGTGCTTCACCGTCAAAGCAATGAAAGCAGGGAGTGATTCCAATCGTAGAAATCTCTGAAAAGAGGGACGTTGTAATAGAACACCCCTTATTCTCACTCACAAGGCCGCGAACAATAGCAGCAATTGCATGAGGAGGGATATTAAGCGTATTTTTATCTGTGACCCTGCCAATAAGAGGAGTAGCAGGCGGAGACACATATGAAGAGAATCCAGTGGTAGGCCTAGAAATATCAGAAGGTGCTCCCACCTCTAGGATACGTCGAATCGGCGGCGGCGTTGCTGCACGATACCGTATCGCCCTTCCAGTAGAGCAGATAAGATCATATGCAATATTCTGATTCGCACGATGGATGCGATTTACTCTGACACGGGTCTCCACATCATCGTCCACAATTCTTACTGGCTTAAGATAAAGCTTACGAAGCAGAAAGATACTGTCCTTAGAATCAAGAACTGGAATCTTAGTTGATGGCTCATAAGAAGGAATGAGATCAATTCCTGAATGCCAGAAATGAATCTTCTTATTCAAAACCTCATCACCAACTTCGTATACCACTCTTGTTTCGTTCGTAAAAGGAAACCCATCGTGAGTGCGTATGGTATACTCATAATTACTATCATATCTATACACAGATTGAAACTCCTCTCCCTCACTATGAGACGTTGCAAAGAGGTAATATCTTGAGTTACTATCTGATGCATTGTCCTTAACTGCAAACTCTTCTGGTAGCATAATACTATGCATTAGTTATCTTAAAAAAATAAATAAGTAATTATATGTCAATTTTTTGTTTTCAAGTTAAATAGCGTCAACGTCGACGGCTCCTTCATCACCATCGGGCTTCTCTTCAACAGTATCCTCAAACACGACACCGCCTTCATCCTCATCTCCTTCTGATCGCTCAACTAAGAGAGAAGAGGGAATGCGTTTATCCTTAATTAGCCCCCTTGCACTCTTTGTGCTAACAAGGCCAAGGATCTCATAGATATTACCACTCTTCGCAACAATGATAATATCGTTCACACTGATTCGTGCCACGCTGTGACCGCCGATTCGCGCGCGAGTCTCAAAGAGCTCACCACGATGCTTCTCATGCTGAAGAACAATGTCAAACCATCCGTCTCCACGCGCCCGCAGTGCGCGTCCAAAGAGAGACTCTGGATCATCAAGAGCTGCATTCTCAATGGCAAGATTGCGCTTCTGCTTCTTCTCCATTGCCGCGCGCTTATTCTTCATCTGCTTCATGTTGACGGACATTTTGAGCGGTAGTGAGTATGCCTCTACTGGACAGGCTCAGCTTCAATTTTTGTGGTTCGCGAATTCTCCATCATTTCCACAAGATCCCATCCACCCAATTCAAGCCAGCGCTCAACATTCCGCGGATGCCACACCTTTGAGATCATCTCCTCCTTTATCTGATCGGCCTGTGCCTTCAGTCGCCTCTTTTCTGCGCGCCTAGCAGGCCCAATAGCCTTGCGAACCAACTCCTCAAACTCCTTTTTATTAGCAATTGAAGCTGAGATAATTTCATCAGACATCATGAGCCCGCTCTGAAAGCTGGGGTGCGCAAAGCAATCCTTTAGAAACTCATAATAATACGTATCTCTATCTAGAACTCTCTGCATAAAATTCCTGTAAGCAGTGAAGGCCCTCCCAATCACATACACTGGTGTGACAAAAGGGTTCATAAGGAAAGGGCCAAGGCGATAGTCAATAGGAGACCACACATCTCTGAAAACGGGCTTCCTCATCTTCATTGCTGTATAGATACAATGCTTGAAGAGCCTCATATTCCAGAGAGGAGACACAAGCCCCGTTCCACAAAGAACTGTAAAGACATCTACAAGTGACGTATGGGGACTATCCCACCGATCCTCTGGAACTGTCTCAAGGGCCGCAACCATTTCCTGTGTTAAGACAATCTTTCCACTCTTCAGAGAATATTCAACAATCTTCTGAAGACGGCCAATCGTGATTATCTGGTCATAGGTGATACCCTGGAGAAGATAAATGCTGTCGATGCGCAAGAATCTCCGCGACCAAACTCTGATATTATAGAAGTCAGCGTGATTTGCACAGACATCTGATCCCCGAGAAGGAGCGTGCTGACACGCTGTCATGTCGCGCAAACGGAATGCGCAGCACGTTGCCATTTTGATCTTAGTTAAAAAAAATGGGAGGGTGGGTTAGTTTCAAATTTACTTGCCCTTCTTCTCCTTCAACGCCTCCATCACTCGCACCCCCTTTTGAGTGAACTTACCGTTTCGGTCGAACTTCTCCTTGGCCTTGTCACTCTTCTTCTTGCGTTGAGTCTTGATTTGTGGCTCCATTCTTCTTATAGTTAGTAGGGTATTATTTTACTAAGGATCAGACCCTTTCAATTTTTTAATATACATTTCCCTCGTAATGAATGAGGCAGTCCTCTGAATGCTTGTTAGCACTCATCTCCCCCTTGTTCTTACAGTTACACGGCTGAAGAGGGGCTTCATTCTGATAAAGAGGAATCTCCTCTTCCTCTTCCTCTTCCTCATAATAGGAGTCGCCGTCACTCTCTTCCCAGATAGGATCTCGCTTCTCCTTCTCTTCTTCCTCAACAAAGACATCCTCCTCTACCCAGCAGCACTTATCGCAGAGAGGAGAGACAAAGGCATCGTCATCCTCTCCCTCCCAACAGAAGTTAGTGCGATTATCAGAGTGCCGATTCAGAGAAGGGTTGAAGCCCTCAACCTCCTTCTTCGTCATCATGGCCTTGCAGTGAGAGCACTTCATTTTATTTTATGTGTATGAGTGGATGAACTAAAAAAGGGTGTGAGGGTTTTCAATTTTTTACGATAACTTCAGACAGTAGAACACATATTCCTTACTGTATGGATCTGGATCCGCCGAGGAGAGCTTTGCCTCTTTCTTTGTTTCTTTACAGAGTTTGCGTATAAGGTCTATCTGCAACTCTCTATAAGATTTTACAATGCGATTACACAGACGTGTGGTATGAATATGTTTACGCAAGTCCTTTTGCCTTTTTTTATCTAAGGTTGCGCAAAACCCTGCATCCACATCAATTGTTGGACGCGGATCCAACATCACTAAAACATCATGGATGTTAGTTTTCAATTTTACAGGTAACGCTCATCATAGGATGAGTCGCTGCCCCATCCCATAGAATCTGAATCCGAATCACTGGATTTACTCTTTTGGCGCCGCCACCAAAGCTGAATCTTAAGCGCGCTAAGAGATACCAGAAGCATAAGGGCCATTCTCTTAACCGTGATTCTACTAAAGGGATATTTCAATTTTTCATAAAAAAATTATTTTCTTTTTTATTTTTTTCTTGTGTTTATGTATTTTTTTTAATTTACTCTGAGGTTAACACTTACTCCTCCTCAAGATCCGCCGGCTTCGGGAAGGCACGATCGATCTTGCCCGTCTTCTCATCGAAGCGGCCGATCCAGTCATACTCCTCTGAGAGAACATCACCGCGCTTGTTCTTGAGGTAGGGAGCCTTCTTGAAGGTCCAGGGCGTGAAGTCCATGGCACTGTCCTCATCCTCTGCTGCGGCAGCAGGAGCAGGAGCAGGAGCAGGAGCAGGAGCAGGAGAGGCAGGCAGAGGCGCAGAGGCCGCCGACTTCGCAGCCTTCGTGGCCGCACGCTTCTCAGCAGCCGCCTTCTTCGTCTCCTCGCTCTGCGGCTTGCGCGCCTTCTTAGCATCTGCAGTAGCAGGAGGATCAGTAGGAGAAGGCCCTGGGCTCTTGGCAAGAGCCTGCTTGCTCACCTCGGGGCGAGTCCAGCCAGAGTGCTCCGTCAGAATAGCCTCAGGAGTCCAAGAGGCATAGTCCGCATTCTTGGTCTTAAGCATGCCGCAGAACTGAGTCACCTCGACACCCGCCTTGATGTTCGCGGCCTTGAGAGCCTCGCGCACCTTGCTAGTGAACTTGATCCAGTCATTCGGCTCCTTCTTGGGGGCATTCGGATCCTTCTCCTTCTTGGCCTTCTTGGCCTTCTTGGTGGAAGGGGCAGAAGAAGAGGGAACCGACTTGCCGCTCAGAGCGGAAAGCACAGCACGCTGCACGATGTTCTCAAAGTCGGCGACAGTCAGGGAGACGATCATCTGGGAAGAGGCCATTTTAGAGTCTTTAAAGATAGAAGCTTTTAAAGAGATGATTACCAACTAGGATGAAATGTCGTTCAATTTTTTTGAGGGCCTGGTGTCAATTTCTCTTGCCATAAAAAAGTAAGAGTGTTTTTATAAGAAGGATATCTACTTGGCCTGCCACTCAGGGTGCTCGAGCAAATAGCAAGCAGCATCCCATGCGATCTCATCGCAGCCGCCCGCAGTATCCTCAAAGTCGTGGAAGCCCTCTTCCTCCTCAGGAGAACCGAATGAGCCCTTCTCATACAAGTAAGAGATCACGCGCAGCTTGAATCTCTGCCACTTGAGAGTATCGCGGCCGCCAAGCTCTCGCGCAGTCTTCCAACCCTCAGGATTAGAGTTCTTCCTGCGGATCTCAGAATAGCATTCTTCTAAGATTCCAAATACGTTCTCCACCATTCCCCTGTTGAGAACCAGCTTCCTCCACCCTGCCTTGAAGGCCTTGCCCTTAGAGTCGGCCATCTTGATCACCTCCTGACGAAGTTGATTGGGTGTCAGAATCTTCTCCTCTGCAGCCGCGGGCAGCACATTGAAGGTCCCAAGCTCGGGACGGCCAACGTGAGCGTAGGTATTTTCTCCTACCAGAACGACCTCACCAGCCTTGATGGCGACAGGCTCAGCAGTCATGAGAGATGCAACATGCGCCTGCAGAGCTTGAAGATCATTGAGGCTCAACTGGTTCGTAAGAAGACAGATAGGCACAAGAAGAGGAGATGCCATCTTTGAATGTTCAGAGTATAGCGTATCATACAGGCTGAGGCGCGATAAATTCAAATTTAAAAAAAATGTGTTTTTGTCTTTTTGTCTTTTTTGTCTTTTTTGTCTTTTTGTCTTCTTGTCTACTTTGCCTGCCACTCAGGATGCTCAATCAGATAGATCGCCGCATCTTGAGTCACCTCGTCACAGCCGCCTGCGGTGTCCTCAAAGGTGTCGAAGTCCCACGTCCTCTCATTATGAAAGGACCCTTGAGACCTCAGATACTGGATGACCTTCAGAACAAAGAGCTGCCACTGGCGCGAGCCCATCTCACCAGTCTCTGCCTTTACCGCGACAATATCTAGACCAGAATCGGCATCGATCAAGTAGTAATAGCACTCCTCTAGAATATTTGTAACATTCTCGAGAAGGCCATCCTTAATTACCTTCTTCCAGTGCCACTTATAGGCCGTGCGCGTCTCCAGGGCGATGACCATGGCTTCCATCTCTGTATCAAGAAACGGGCGATCTGGGCGCGCAAGCTCCATCTGTGCCAGCTCCTTCTCAGCCTCTGCAAGCTTCGTCTTGAGGTCAAGCACAGTGGCACGGAGCTCTTCGATAGTAGAAGCCATTGTGTTCTTTTAGAAGGATACCTTCATGAGGGGGGGGTAACTTCAATTTTACAAAAAAATGCGGATTTATCTTGTTTTGGTTTGATTGCGGAGCGAGTTCTTTTGTCTTTTCTTTTTTTAGCGCAGCTCCTCTGGAACATCGTATGAGAAAGCAGCGTTGTTGCTGAGGATGCGGGCAATGATGATCTTTTTTGTCACAGGACTCTTTGGCAGTTCGTCCCAACACCAAAGTCTGTTGAGCGCCTCAGCTGGGTTCATGTTGAGAAAGCCGATGCGGTAGAGAGCCTCTGCGAGATCAGTCTCAGTCTTTTTCTTTAGCATACCAGCCACCTTGCGTTCCTCCACGATGGAGATGAAGTATGCAGTTGCGGGAGGCGACACGAGAGGCTTGCAGATCTTGCCGAGCTCACGGAGCCTCTTCGTAGCAATATTCGCCTTCTTAAAGAAGAGGTCTGCTTCCTTCCTGAGATACCTCACCTCTTTACCCTGCCCTGCAAGTTCGTTCTCCAGATTGATAGCCTTCTCACCGAATCTGGTGTGAGCCTTATACATCTCCTGGCGGAAGTTGTAGAGGTCGTTGTGCCAGAGGCGCAGGAAGACATTCTTCACCACTGCATCAACCTCCTCACCTGAAGTGGGAAAGCCGTCGAGCAGATGGGTGATGTAGTTCTCAAGGTCGAACTCCTGTCCGAGGAACTCATTCCATTCCAGACAGAAGCTCTTATAGTCAGCCCTCTCTGCCTCGCGCCAGTCAAGAACCACGCCGTGAAGGCGGCGGTAAAGCTCTGCAAACGGCGGCGTGGTCAAGAACTTGGGCTCTCCATCTTCGTTCAGAGACCACCAGTCCAGTGTCTGGCCCCTGGCTCTGAGATACTCCAGCTCCGCGACTACTGTGTCGCGGAGCTGGATAAATGCTTCTGTCTGGTGGAAGGTAGGCATCTTGGGCAAAGTGTTATCGCTAGAGATGTAGGGTGGGCACGACATCTCTAAAGAGTGTATTGCTGTTTGGGGGGATGCTATCTAGTGGCACCCTTGACGCGTTCAATTTTTTAAGCTCGTTTAACGCGCCATTCGTATAAAAAAAGAGATTAATTAAGAAGGCTTTAGATCTACTTGCACGCCTCGCAATACTTCATCCCTGGCCCTGTTACCTTGTGCTCTCCGCAGTCTTTGCAGATAGGTAGAACGACTGGCTTCTTGATCTTTACGATCTTGATCGTGCCGTCAGGCATCTGAACATGAACAGGCATCTTGTTCTTTGTATAAACGGATACTCCTCTTCCAGCTCATGCCCTTTTCAATTTTATGCAAAAAAAGAGGTTTTTTCTTTTTTTGTGTTTTGTTGTTTTTCTTTTGTTATCTTGTTATCTTACCCTAAGGGTTGGCCTTGGTCGGCGCTTACTCGGTCTCCAGATCCGCCGGCTGCGGGAAGGCGCGGTCAATCTTGCCCGCCTTCTCGTCGAAGCGGCCGATCCAGTCGAACTCCTCAGAGATGACGTCTCCGCGGCCGTTCTTGAGGTAGGAAGCCTTCTTGAAGGTCCACGGGACGAACTTCGTCTCAGGATCCTCGTCATCCTCCTCCTCTGCCGCGGGCGGCGGAGGGGCGGGGGCCGCCACAGGAGCGGGCACCTCGGCCTTCTTGGCCTTGGGCTTCTTCTCCTTCTTCTCCTCCGCAGGCGCGGGAGAAGAGGGAGAGACGCTAGGGCTCTTGTTCTTGCCAGCGAGAGCCTGCTTGCTGACCTCAGGGCGCTTCCAAGAGGTGTGCTCCGCGAGGATCAGCTCAGAAGTCCAAGAGCTGTAGTCAGCGTTCTTGGCCTTGAGCATGCCGCAGAACTGAGTCACCTCAACGCCCGTCGTGATCTTCGCGGCCTTGAGGGCGGCGCGCACAGACGAGGTGAACTTGATCCAGTCATTGGGCTCCTTCTTGGGCGCGTCAGGGTCCTTCTCCTTCTTGGCCTTCTTGATGGAAGGGGCAGAAGCAGAGGGCACCGCCTTGCCACTCAGAGCGGCCGCAACGGCACGCTGCAGGAGCGAGTCCAGGTCCGCCACAGTCATCGAAACGAGCATCTGGGAAGAGGCCATTTTAGAGCTAGAGTCTTTCAGAGTGTATTGCTTTGAAAGGTGATAGTAGTCTAGCAAAAATGCCCATTCAATTTTTTTGTAAAATTGAATGGACTGGTAAAAATCAGCATCTTAACCTCTTGGACCGCCTCTTTTACAACCCCATTCAATTTGGCAAAAAAATTGAATGAGCTCATTTTAGCTCTTGTTTTTACCTCTTCAAAGCTAGCCCTTTCAAGAGATTAAAGCAAAAATGCCTTCTCGCCCTCTCGATTCCCAGAGCCTGCTCTGCGAGACCGCTCTTGACTCTGTTGTCGACCACGCAGAGCCCTACGAGCTCTGCCAGCTCCGCTACAACCTCCGCGTTTACCGCGAGAGCCTCCAGAGGCACCTCGCGTACCCAGATAGCCCCTATGCGAGCTATCTCGGCCTCGACGGGCTCTTCTGGGCTCTCTGCTTCTCTTGGGCTGACCTCCAGGACTACGTCGAAGAGGCCAACAGTGCTCTCATCAACGAGGAGCGGGGCTTCCGCTCTGAGTGGCTCTGTGTCAAGGAGCTCGCTGATGGCTCCATCGTCCCTGACCGCCCGCGCATCCACCGCCACCAGACTCTGGCCGACTATGCACTCTGGTCTGGCTCTGACGAGTTCCCTGTTGTCGCGTGGGACGAGGAGGACTACGAGGCCGCCACCTGGCCCTCTGACGAGGACGAAGAGGAGCGCATCCCTTGGGAGGACTATGACCAAGACGAGCTCAACAAGATGGACCGCCAGCTGAACCGCGGCTACTAAAGATAACCCACAAAGATACCCCTCTTACAAAAAAACAAAAACCCTCTTTTTTTTGTAAGAGCTCTTCGTGCCCATCTGAATAAAAATTGAACAGGATTACCCAGATACATTCTGTATCCCTACAGATACACACCTCTGTAAGAAACCGCAAAAGATGACCCCCATCTCTTTGACCCGCCGCTCTCCGCGCCTCGCCGTCAAGAACTTCATCATCGCAGAGGCAGATGCTGATCGCTTCATGACAGCCGCGCGCGCATGCTGGGAGCAAGGCCTTGAGCTTTCTCCCGCTGTTCTAGAGCTCGAGGCCATCGCCAATGCCTCTGAGACACGGTGCACGCCAGCCGCCAAGAGACTGCTAGCTGCGTGCATCAACGACCAGTCTCTTCCTGGCTACCTGGAAGAGCTGCGTAACCTCGGCACACTCTGGAATACATTTGACCTCTCGGCTGTGCTTGCAGAGATTCAGGTTCTAGAGGAAGAGGAGCGCGCGGACAACCGCCGATTCCGCGAGCAGATCTCTGAGATGGGCCTTGGACTGCGACTCATCTAAATAGAAAAAGACAAACCCAAGACAAAAGACAAAAGACAAGAAAAACATTACCAGTTTTTTTTGTAAAAATTGAAAGGTATTTTTCTATCTATAGATAATACGGTTTCAGACACACACATCTGTAACTATCTCGCAACTAGTCTTCTTAACTATATCGCAACAGCCAAGATGTTCACCGACAACATCAATGCCCTCCGCAGCCTCGTTATCAAGCGCGAGCGCGTCGTCCACCAGAAGCGGCTTGACAGCCGCCGCTGGAGCGTGCGGCGCGCCGTCATGCGGGACGTGAAGGACTCCTTCCTCCCCGCTCTCGAGGCCGCCATCGCAAAGTCTCACAGCGACTACAGCCACGCGGTTGTTCTCCGCACCTACTCGATCGCCGAGTGGGAGGAGGCTGACTGCGATGGCATCGAGCTCGGCGATGTCTTCAACAAGACAGACGTTCTGGCGCGCGTAGCGAACTGCCTCGCGCCAGGCTTCTTCAAGTGCCGCGTGCGGCCCCGCGCAGTCTCTGGCCGCCCAGCCGTTCACCATTTGGTGCGCGTCTACGAGATCGTCGCCCGCTTCTACGCAAATGGGACGGAGGCCGAGAAGCCTCCGTGCACGTGCGTCTGCTCCTACCTTACGGACGGCTTCTGCGACACGTGCGGTGGCCACAATGTCCGCGCGGCCCAGCATCAGATCAACAATCCTGAGGACGAAGAGGAGGCCGAAGCTCCGTGCCGCTACGAGTAATACGTATTCTTCAGAATTATATGGAAGAAAAGACAAAAAAAGCCATAAACACAAGAAACATTTTCTATTTAAGCGCCACCGGTAGAAGATAAGAAATCTACATTTTTTTAAAAAAGATAACATCGAAACGATTAAAAAAATTGAACACCTGATTCACTTTAATAGACATTATTAGATAAAAGCAATAAAGAACTACAACATTCTCAAAGAAAATGTCGTTCGCTTCGCTTTCCATCGATGCCCTCCAGCTCTTCCGCGCGGCGATCGAGGCTGAGATCGCTAGCCGCCCTTTCAAGGCAGAGCCTGTCAAGGCAGAGGTCAAGGTTCGCAAGGAGCCTGGCATTGCCGCCTCTTGGCTCAGCCATGTGATCAAGACACATGCCTCTGACTACTCCGCCTATAAGGAGTCCTCACAGGACAAGCGCGGCATTGCTCTCCTCTTCGCGAAGCAGTGGCGCGCGCAGCATGCAGAGGAGTATACACTCTTCGAGGCTGAGTTCAAGAAGGCACCTGCCGCTGCTGCTGCACCTGCACCTGCACCTGCACCTGCACCCTCTCCTGTGATCCCCCAGCCTCCTCAGCCTCTGGAGAAGAAGGCGCGCAAGCCCTGGTCAGCAGAGGTTAAGGCGGCAGCCGCTGCAAAGCGCGCAGCCAAGAAGGAGGCCGCTCCCACTCAGAAGTAAAGAGAAGAAACAAACAAAAAATAAAACAAAACAAAGACAAAATTTTTTTTGTTAAATTTGAACTAACAGTGTCCAGCCCTATGATTAACATGATGGGGCTCAAAGATTGGCTCTCTTTTATCGCAAGGGCGTTGATTGCCCTTGTCTTTATTGCCATTACTACTATGCTAGCCAAGTCTCTACAAGAGTCCTTCAAGATTAGCCCAGCTTTTGCAGAGTTGCGTTTTGGAAACACAAAAGAGCAGATGCTCGATTCGCTCCGCTTGGAACTTGTTCACCTTCTACGTGATGAGCTAAAGCGGCTCCGTGCAAAGAAGAATGAGTAAATTTGAAAGGTTGTCACACTATTTATTTTTTAGTAGTATGTCTATCAATAACGAGATTAACCAGATTCTCAACAGGATCAATCAAATTGAGGAGAAGCTCAGAACGAACATGACCGTTGGACAAAAGAACGATTGGTTCCGCATTCTTCATAAGCAGGACGTGAAACTGAGGATCCTTCTTCTGGGTCAGTAAAATTGAGGTTAAATATAAAGAAAAGATAGTATGGCATCCCAAAATGATGCTAACATGGCATTCATCTTGTGTTGTATGATTAGCCTCTTTGTAATCATCGGCGGTGCAACAACAAACAGTGATCTCTATACTGTCTTGTTAGCAATCGCTGTTCTCTTCACTCCATGTTTCATTATTATTCTACTAATCTCTCTTTCCCAGTTCACTCAACCTCTCAGACCCACCTTTAATGGCCAGCCTCTAGAAGAGGTCTAACGCCTGTTGTAAACAGCTAGAGGATTTACATGAGTTCTCTGACCATATAATCGATTTGCATCACCCATTCGCGCTGAAACAGAGGCTTTCTGTAGCCTTCTTTTTCTTAGTTCAGCGCGCGTATAGGCCCTGTATAAGATACAAGAGCCAGCGCATATAACAAGTAGTCCTGCAACCGAAGCACCGATCGCAATTCCTAGAGTCGTTACAGATGCCGCTGTCTGGGCCGCCGCAATCGCAATGTAATTAAGAGGAGAGGCGGTTGGCGTTGATGTCATTGAAGAGGAGGGTGTAACCGTGGGCGTTTCAGATGGGGTTGCCCCCATTGTTAGAGAGGAAGTAGGGCTCGGTGTCTGGCTAGGTGTATCTGTTGATGTAGGGGTTGGCGTGTTAGAAAGAGAGGAACCTATCGATGGAGTCTGTGTTGGTGTTCTAGTTATTGTCGGTGTTGTAGAGGGTGTTGAAGAGGGTGATGGTCCTGCGACCAGTGAGAAGGATGCTGAAATTCCTGTATACGTAAGGCCACTCTGACCTATGGCAGAGAGCCTTGCACTGTATGTGCTGAACCCAGACGGCACAAAGGTTGCAGGAAGTGTATAGAAGACAAGGGTATTTCCTTGATATACTGTAGAGGTAGGTGTTCCCACCGTTGTGCTACCGCCCCCTCCACCATTTCTCTGAATTGTTACAGTTGCGAATCCTTGGCCTGCATCTCCCGTCCCATTCCACGTGATCGTGACATTTCTTCCGTCACAGATAAAGGATCCATTTACATAAACAAGAGGTGTTGATAGCACACTCTGAAGAACTGTAAAGGAGGCGCTGCTTGCGTTCACAGCGGGGCTTGAAATTGTGCTAACCCCAATAGATGTATTTACAGATGCTGTAGTAATACGACCTGTATATGTGCCTAGCGTTACATTCACAGAGGCAAGAGTGGTAGGACCCACTTTAATACGGACCGTTTCATTAAGAATATTATAAGATGTCCAGTTTACAGTGAGGTTCTGACCCGTATAGAGGGGGCCGGATGTTGCTAAGAGAGTTGGAAAGCCTGCGAGCATACATGAATCGACCGCGGCAAAACCAGATTGATTTGTGCCACACGAACTATCTGTCATGCACCATTTGCTTTGCTGCGCTGCCCAGAAAGAACAGGGTTGGACGCAAGGACATCCTGTATCGCTTAGAATGGTGGCGCTTACAGAGAAGAATATCAAATAAGAAAGGCCAAGTAATCTTACCAGCATTTTATGTTCAGAAGAGAAAAGAAGTAAATCAATTTTTATAACCAGTAAATTTGATATTACCCTTATGTGTCTAATCAGTAGAGAAAAATGTCTAGCACTTTAAAGCCGTCACATTTTTGGCCTGCCACGCGTGCGAGGAACTTTGCAAAGAAGCTTAATCCGTCCCTTGGTCGTCAAACCTTTGATACGAATATCCGCTATCTTGCTAGTCTATATGATGTAAGCCCTGAGGAGTTTCTGGAAGTGAATCCTCTGGACTTCAGTAAAAAGATTGGGCTTTCTTACCCTGAGGTTCGCGCACTTATTGATCGTTACGACATAGGAGAATGCGAGGACTTGTATATGGATGTAAAAAGAATGCGTGAAGAGCCTGTGGATAAGCCTGTAGAGGAAAAGATTGATGATGATATCTCAGCTTGGACCTGCACGATTGTTTAGCAATACTTTGCCGCGCGGCCGAGGGCTCGCTCCTGCTCCTTCCACTTCTTCTCAATCAGATGAGCATCGCGCTCCTCTGGCTTTGCCTTCCGCCAATTAATTGTCTCCTTCTTCTCTGGCTTTTCATAGACGCGGGGCCCGCGCTTGGAAACGGCCGCAGCCTTCCTCTCCTCGATAAGAATACGAAACTTGTTGGTCATTCTTACTGCTTACCAGAAGAACAGGAACCAGCAACTTCAATTTTTCGTCATCATCGTGACTGTGAGAACCACCACCTCCTCCAGAATAAAAGCCTGGCTTCAAAGGGGCAGTAAGGTCTGGGCACTTCATCATGGTGTGCCCCCCCTCTCCACAAAGCGAACAGTGAGTATACATTCTAAATAAAAATGAAGGAAGGTGCTGTTCCAATTTTAGTTAAAATGGATTATGTCTACATTGTGATTGAGAACGGAGATCCGTATCCGCTTGCCTATAAGAAGTATGAAGACGCAGTGGCTTCCGTCAAGACAAGACACAAGGAGTCTTTACTTAGAGAGCTACAATGGATACAAGAAAATGATCATCCTGGTTGCAATGAAGTAGATGTCCCTGAGTCAGAGTCAGGTCTCTCACGCCTCTACATTGAAAAGGGGATTCATATTGAAATTCACAAGTTGCCTATCTTGGGCACCTTTAGATAAAATTGAAAAGGTGACCCTAGCCAGGACTAACTATACACTAGAACAAAATGGCAGAAGTTCAGAAGCACGGTTTCAAGTGGGAGCGCGATCTCTTGACCAATGTCTACAAGGTAACGCCAGAAGAGTTGGCCCAGATTCGCTACAATTCCAAGTTCGATCTGCCTGCCGAGTTCAATCATCTGAGCAAGGACAATATCTCGGTGAAGACGACGGGAACCCCCAACACTATTTGCATGGGAGACGCCCTCCGCGTCTTTGATGAGGTGAGCAGCGGCGAGAGTTTCCATCTTGTTGTCGTGACCTATAAGCAGGTTGGCGAGAATAAGGTGCTCAAGGACGTGGTTGAACTCAAGTTGACAGGCGCAAAGGAGGCTCTCTTTGGCCATATGACCAGGTCGCAACTGGATATGCTCGACACGGTGATCAAGGCGGTGCCCGCGAACCGTTCGCCGACTGCAGAAGAAAAGGTGGCGATCAAGGAGGCCCAGCGAGTTGCACTGATGGCGATGGGCTCATCTGCTCTCTATCTGAATCCTAAGTGCAATTCAACACAGAGTCGTCTCCAGTGCTCCTTTAACAAGTTCACTACCTTCGTGGAGAGGCACCCTGAGCTCGTGATCGCTCGCTCTGATGGCGGCATATTTAGAGGGTCACCTATTCTACTGCAAGTGCAGTCTCCTCCTCGTGTATTTCATTGAGGATCACATTGATCACCTCATTTGCCTCTGTCTTGGAGAGGCTCCTAGGACCCACAGTATTTGAGGGAAAGATATGCTTATTTATTTTTTCAATGATTCTTACGCGATGAGGGAGGGCTCGGTCCTCCAGCTTCAAGAAGTAATGGCTCTGGGCTGAATGATCGCCAGAAAGATATGCCTTGCCAGCGAGTCCACCCACTCTGCGAAAGGCGATATGGTAGTTGTCTTTCACATAGGTGAACCCCTCTTCTTGTATCTTGTTTGCGGCAGCTCTCGGCTCTGCCCGTTTCTCCCAGATCTGAAAGACACAGGGCACATCATAAGGAGATCCATTCAGTTCAAACGCATCCTTTTCTACAGACTCTGTATGAATACAATGAAAAGCCAGAGGAAATGCATTGGACATACTCGGCTTTACAAAGGATCTGGGTAAGATAAAGGCGATCACAGAGGCAAAGGAGGCTGCATGCTGGATGAAGGCTTTCGCCGTTGAACTCTGTCTGCCAAATGGGGGATTTCCAAAGACAATCTTAGGACCTTGTCCTGACGGCTCCCAAAGAAGGAAATCACCTTTCTTCACGAAAGGAGACTTGGGATCCAGGTCAATGCCGAGACGATTCACAGTGGCTGGAAGCGCCTTCAAGAAAGTCCCCTTTCCTGCCGACGGCTCGATCCATTGATAGTTGGACGTCTGTGGAGCAAGCTGTAAGATAGTGGCCACACATTTCTTGGCAACTTCCTTCTTTGTATAGAATTGGTCCAGACTTTGCGTTCTGAATTTGCCTGTATCCTGTGCCATTGTATTCCTCTTCCCACAGAAAAGAAATCAAATTTAGGCGGAACGGTCGGACCGTACTTCGGCGAGGGCTGCTCTAAAATAAAGTCACGACGTTAAATAGAATGAGCTCGGGTGAAACGAACTATTCGCCACCGGTCTACCCCGTCAAAGGCGAATTTATCTTTGAAAACAAGCAAGTCCAGACGGCGGCGAATGCTGTCTATGAACACAAGGCTGCTTACGACGCAGCCAATGCTGCTAAAGGCAAGAAGTATCAGTTCAAGACGGATCGCGAGAGAATGCAGTATCTTATCGGACGGCAAGGTCGCGTGGTCCACTCCACGGTGGTCCCCACGCCCCCTTTAATGGTTGGAGGCGCAGTGGAAAATGGATCTATAGTCCTCAACTGGCAGCCCCCTCTGAAGAGCGAGGCTCCTGTTCTGTATTACAAGGTGGTATCAAATCCTCCTACCACTACGGTCCTCTCTGTAACTGCGCCTGCCATTATAACAGGCCTCACGGCTGGAATAGCTTATACCTTTAGTGTCTATGCAAAGAATGTGGCTGGGTTTTCTCTTCCTGGAGTCTCTGCACCAATTACATTTGCCACAGCTCCTTCTCCTCCGCGCAATGTGGTGGCGACTGCAGGTGATGCTAGTGCCCTTGTCGCATGGGATCCTCCTGTAACAGATGGCGGATCAACCATTATTGATTATAGAGTCATATCAAGCAGTGGTGTAACAAGAGTTCAATTAGCCACTAATCCTAATAGCCTAGTTTTTTTTCCTCTAACAAATGGAACCACCTATACATTCACAGTCGTTGCGCATAATGTTATAGATAACTCAGATCCATCTGTCGCTTCGAACTCTGTTACGCCTAGTGCTCCCAGCGGTGAAACAGTGACTGCCAACTTAACAGGTATTGTCTTTGACGGATCAACAACATATTATCAGAATACCTTTACATTTCCGTCAACTAATACTTTAACTATTAACTTAACAAATGTAGGTGCTTCAATCAGCGTGGCCACACATATAGATTTCCAAAATGCATCAGATCCTCTTTTACTTAACTCCGCAGATACATTTGTATTAACAAATCCCTCTTATACTCCAAATATACAATATGTTACATATGGTGGTGGTGCTTACAGTCAAATCTATGCCAATGAAGCAGCAGGATTTATCACTGCTACAAGCAAGGTTGTAGTAACATTCACAGATGCAAGAACTTCAGTAGCTTTTAAAATAAGCTAATATAAATGATACAGGCAGTCGCAGTCTTTTCTGGAGAAACAGTCAAAGGTGAAGTGACCTTTTCACAGATGGGTTCAGATGTTGTGATTGTTGCCAAGTTTTCGGCACTACCTCCTGGTGATCATGGATTCCATATTCACAAGGCGGGTGATCTCAGAGGAGAAGGATGTCAAGGGGCATGCGACCATTTTACGACAGGGTCAACAATACATGGCGGGCCTCCTGGCTCCCTTGGGGGTGAAGGGAAAAGACATACGGGGGACCTCGGCAACATAAAGCAAGAGGAAGAGAAGACTTATACGCTCAGTAATCTAAGTGTAGAAGACCTGTGGGGTCGGTCCATGATTGTGCATGCAGATCCTGATGATCTTGGGTTAGGTCAAGAAGAAGATAGTAAGACAACAGGTCATAGCGGAGCTCGTATTGGTTGTGCCGTGATTGGACGAGTGGATTGTCCTCCGAAAGTGGGTGGCTCTAGAAAGAAGAGGGCTAGTAGGAAGAAGAAGTGTTGCAAGCATTAACGGCGACGTGTTCTCTTACTACGCTTAGTGCTACGTTTAGTGCTATGCTTAGTGCTACGCTTGCTCCGCTTACCGCCGAGAAGCGTCTTACGAGCCCCCTCCTCATTAGTAGCATTCAGATTTTCCACCTCATTGGCATCATTCAGATTCTCGTCCTTACTGGCAGCCTTTAGAGTATTCTCATACTCATTCAGATCGCCAACATTAATCGGATCCTCGTTTAGCCAGCTCGACAGGCTCTTAGGAGCTGTCTTGTTCTTATTCTTATTCTTAGAAGTCGTATTCTTGCCCTTATTCATCCATTTATAAGAAATATTGTTCTCAGAGACCTCGTAGTCCTTCTTGAGATGCTCCTTAGCCGCCAAGACAGCCTTCTTCATGAGGCCAAGATCGCGCTTCCAGTGCTCATAGCCAGAATCATCCTCCTTCTCAGCGATAGCCTTAGAGAGATGGTTCATGCCACTCACGACTTTGCTCGCATACATGCGCCGTAAATACGCGTCCTCCATGGACGCCAGGTGGCCAACTGCCTCCATCTCACTCTTATACCAATTCTTAATTCCGAAGATTGGGACGTTATAGCGATGCGCGTTCATTCTACTAAGGAGACATTTTAAAGACGCGCAACACTGACACACGGCAGGGTATTACCCGTATTATCCGTAAAGATATCGGATGCATTCGTTTCTACAACCACATATCCAACCCAGCCACCCTTGCCTAAATTGGCCAGAGTTCCAGGGGTCTGCATTAAACGGAGATGCAGAATATTGGCCTCGCCAGAAACACCAACATAGATATCCTTACCGAGATCCGTTAATACGACGCCAGGATTCAGATATCCATAGTCCGGAAGACTATAATACTTATCTGTCCAGATTCCATTGCCCGTGTGAATCATCAGATTATAAAAGTTAGCAGGCGTAGTTGTATACGTATTTCCAGCAACACTGAGGAAAAGCGCATTATCGGAAGCCCACTGCGCCACACCATCTGCCGTTATCATGTAGACACCAGAATATGTGTCACCGTCACTCCACGTGGGAATCACAACATAGTTGTTCGTAACACGCTTCGCAAGTGAACTCTGGGTTGAACTCATTATATATATTAATTAGAATTAATAGGGGATGTCCTATGTCAACAGTGTAGTTGATAAGGTCTATGTAATAAATCTTGATAAAGACACCGAACGACTTCGCAAAATAGACCGACAACTAAGAGCCCAAGGCATCGAATACGAGCGCTTCTCCGCCATTGTAGGGAGCCAAGTTGCGTCCGATAGCCAGGGTTAAGCAAAATTTGACTTTCAATCCCTTTAGTAAGCTGTAAGTTATGCTCGGATATTTCAAGGGGCGGCGCGTCTTTCTTAAACATATTGCAATAGACCAAGCCTATAACGTCCAACTCCCTTATCTTTGCCCCATTAGCTCTGGATATGGATACAATGACTTTCTGCAGAGGAAGACAGATACAGGATTTGTGAGTCAGGGCCTAGCCATATCTGATCCAGAGATTATCAAACTCTTGAATGCGTTCAAGCGTTCCGCCCTAAAGAAACTGAGGAACACACTGTAGATGGAGAGACCTGGTGGAGATATTACAACACTCTTGGATCTTACGCCTCGTGATAGACAAGACAATGATTTTTTTCCACTCAACACGAATAACACATGGTTCACTCGCGATTCTGCACGGCGCATCATACCTGCTACACCCCTCACGGCCGACTTCTCTTTCCGAGGCCCCGCCGCCTTCGGTCAACGATTCACCTTTGACATCGGATCCGTTCCCTGTGGAGATCTGGTATTCGGAGCCGCCCTCCAAATCAAGTTGGCCCATTGGCTGGATGCAACTACTCTACTTCATATCCAATCGGGTCGCTATGTCTATGAGACTCCTGCCGAGGCATGGTTCTATGCCAATTCTCTCGGCACTTCCATCATTCAGAAGGCTGAGCTGGAAATTGACGGAAAGACAATTGAAGAGATTGATGGTGACTTCATTAATGTGTTCTCACGACTCTACTGTGATCTCAATACACAGCTAGGACTTGCGGGAGACATGGGTGTTACCGCGACCCCTCTGACCTGGGATCCGAGTCGCATCTATCCCACTGAAAATGGGGTGATTCATTGCCCTCTCCCCTTCTTTTTCATGCGCACGAGGCTGCGCGAGGCTCTTCCCATGATCGCCATTAAGGAGGGATCCATGCGAATCCATATTACAATTCGCCCTTTTGCAGAGTGTATTCGGCAGCTCGGTGGGACTCGGACCACATGCTCCAGCACCCCCCTCAACTCTTCTATTACATTCATTGATACGAGCTTTCCTTTTGAACAGCTCGTGAAGATCCAGACATCATTGTCTGCGCCTCCTCTGGAAACGGTGCGCCTTGTTACGTTTGGTTCTCTGCTCGATGGAAAGGTGCGCGAAGCCATGCTCAGAGCACCCTTTGAAATCGTGCATAGAGAAGTGCAAACGTTTTATTTTACGGAACCGCAGAAATACATTATGTCCAAGAATAGCGCAAATGACACCATTCGTATCGCACTTCCTCTAGAGGCGAATCATCCTTTGGAAGAGATTGTCTGGTTTGTCAGGCGCAAAGATGGGCTCAACAACGAGTGGACAAATTACAGTGATGCGTTAGAAGTCAGTGGTAGGGCTCCAGCACCTCTCCTTGTGACGGCGGAAGTTCAGGCCAATGGTGTCACCCTCTGTCAATCAGATGAAGGCTATTTCAGAGATCTGATCGCGAGGGTTCACAAGGGCGGCGTTGTTCCTTATACAAGTTTTATTTACGGCTATCCTTTCGCTAGACATCCTGGCGCCCACCAGCCGAGTGGAACTCTGAATGCGAGTCGCGTGCAAAACCTGCGTCTTGTCCTAGAAGTCAAAGGCGCAGGAGGTGTGGAATGGGAAGTGAAGGTGTTTTGTCTTGGAATCAATTGGCTACGATTCCAGAATGGAATGGCCAACGCTATCTTTGAGGATTAAAATATGGGGGAATTAGTAGATGTATCGCTACTATCATCTTCTCAAGTGGAATACTGAGCAGAAATCTTTACCGCTTAAAATTTTTATTGATAATGATGAATTTATTAAATCACAATTAGAAAAGGTTACAAATGAAAACATTGCATCAATAGCATGTAAACGAGTTACTAAAATTAATGGAAAAGAGCAAATTACATACCAAACTAGTGAATTTGATACATTTTCTAACACTATAAAAGATTATTATGATAATACTACGAATCCATCGTTTACAAAAGTATTTGAAGATACTGATCAGTGCACTTTTCTACCCGCGGTTTTGAGAGTTTCAGACTTAGATATCATGCCTTTATTTATGAGCGAATTTAATGTTCCAAGCTATACCAGAAAATTGTTTAACAGAAATTTTGATGAACAAATTAAACCTATGGAGAATCCAAATGAACTTTTTGCAACTATCCAGGATCTTGCAAAGACCGGTAAGAAGGTGTGTGTTTTAGCTGCTGTAAGTAGGACTGTCACTAGACAGTTACACACAGTTGCTGCTATTTTTTGGTATAATGGTGAAACGCTTACATGTGCATTATACGATCCAATTTATACTAGTAGAGATGAGGTTAATGTTACTAAGAATTATCTATGGGCTCTTAATGTAGTATATTACAATTTAAAAATGGCATATAGTGGAATTAATATTATCAACCTAAGTTTGAAATATTGCGTGACAAAAGAGGGTAAGGGATTACGTTGTCCTCAATATTATATTAATGCTGAATACTGCACGATATTTTGCTTATATTTCTTGTTTTGTTATGCAAAAAATGGAGGGCCTGATAGCGATGAGGGATTGGGAAAATCAGTTGATGATTCTTATATTGTAAGGCCAGATGAGCTAAAAACGGAGCCTTGTATAGCAAGTAATAAATTTCGCCTAGTTACCTTGAGTTTTATCTTAACCGTTTTAACAAATATATCAATTGATACTGAAATATTAGAAAAAATAGAAAAGAAATATAATGAAATGAAATCCACATATGAAATACTTTCAGCACCTATTTTAGCCCTATTAGATGAGAAGAAAAGAAGACTACTAGTAATACAATATGATAATTTAATTACAAGTGCAACTAGTGCATTAGAACAAAAATACTATGTGACCGCGTTGTCTTATCTTAAACGCGCAAAGGCTTTGGGAGTAGGAAAAAATCTAAATACGCAAATTACAAATACAGAGAATAAAATTATAATACAAAAAGAAGAAATTAATGAGGAAATATCAAGGCTAAGAGAAGAGGGGCGTAAGTATTTAGGAGCAAATGACTTTAAAAATGCTGATACAATATATAAAAAAATATTGATTCTATATAACATACTTGGTAAGTATAATCTTCCTGAAGAAATGTATAAAGAATCTATTACAGCAAAAAAGGGGGTAGAAGATATACTATTAGATAAGGTTCGGGCTCTTGAAGAAAGAATAATAAAATCATTTAAAGAAGGCAATGATGCCACTGCACTTAAAAATATAAAGGCTTCTCTTGCAATTCCTATATGTCACGATAGAATAGGTTTTTTACATGAGTTGCAGGAAAAAATAGCTGCATTACAAGGCTTTAAAAAACTAATAGACGATGGTAAAACTAAAGAAGCCATTGAAGCAATCAATCGTTATCTTTTATTCGCTTGGCTTCCACCTCCTGCTACTGAAATTATAAAGGATAGATTAAGAGAGCTACTTCCAAAAAATAGCGCCCCTCCTCCTGCTGGATCTCCTGGTAAAGGAGGAAAGCGAAAGACGCGTAGAAAGGCTAGAAATTAAGTAGCCTCAAGAACTAACGGACTCATCATCGAATAATAGAGATCAATGCGCCCCTTTCTTAGATAACAGGGATCAAGCGAATCAAGTGCCTCTTTGCTCTCATTTGAAGTTAAAATAAGAATTACATTATCAAAAAGGGGCATATCATCCAAGAAAGTATTGAATGTGCTCTTATTATATACATGGGTTCTTACATCCTTGTGTAAAATACCCTTGTTTTCATGTATTACCCTGATCAGAGTATTAATCTCTTCGATTACAACTACAAGTGGATTATCTGCGTCGGTCTCTGCATCTCTTACAAGACTGTGTAGAAAATCACCAGGGCTAAATGGATTAAATGTGTGACAGAAAGAGGCCTTGAGTTCTTTTGCCACTAGAAGGCCAATTGTGCTCTTTCCAGCCCCGCAGACACCGTGAAGAAAAACAGTTGCTCTCTTTTTTCTAGCATACAAATCAAGAATTTCTTTGATAATAGGCTCTTGATCACCATGTGGCAGAAAGGAACTTACCTCCAGAAGTCTTGATGAATAATATGTATTTGAATATCCGCCAGACTTTGATAATACTTTTATACTATGACTTTCAACAGAAGGCTTTCCTTCAAAACATGGAATCACCTTATTTTCCTCAATGATTTTATTAAAAAAAGAATACGTGGTAAAGATATGAATTTCCCCCGAAACTCCAGAGTTACGATCACACGATGTTAAATAGCCTATACAGTTCCAGCCTATAAAAATACCCGATGGATACATCTTTCCATATTGAAAAGAAAACTTGCTAGCTACTGTTTTCTTTTCAAGTATCTTATATACGCTCTTTACCTTATCTTCATCATTGCGGATAATGAAATATCGAATACCAATTTGCTGTAAAAGGAAAAGAAGAGGGTCTGCTGCCATAGAAATAAAGCAGAGCAGTCCGCCGAAAAAGCTTGTTGCGCTCAGCATTATATGATATAATGACGTTACTTTAGACTCAGAGATATGGGATGATCCAATGATCATTCCGTTTCATCTTCAGAATCTTTGTAGTTCCAACTAGGTGATTGTAGTGGATCAGAAACATGGCCTCAGGAGGTGCCGATGTAAATGTGCCGTTTGGATATAGATTACGAGGAAGGGCTGCGTAAGGGATAGTCGCCAGTTTTCGGTTCACCCACACCTGATCTTCAGGCTTGATTAGCCAAAGCGCCTTATTATCCATCTTGAAGATGCCTTGATCTGCACCTTGTGACCATGCAATTAGACCCGTGCAGCAATTCGTGCACGGGTTCGAGCAGGTGGTTTGCTCATCGCATTGGAATAAAAGAGGAGTTTGTTCCAAACGTCCAAGAATATCAGGCACAAAGTCTCTGGCCACTACAATATCACCATCCATATAAATACATCGCTGAATCTCTGGAGTATTCGCAAATGCATTTAAAACTTCAAGCTTGATAAGATTAATTTGCTCAAAAGACTTTGACCCAAAGAGAAGGAGTGAAGGATGGGCGATACTCGATACTGGGTAAAGAAGGCAAGAAATGCCCTGACCTTGAAAAAAAACATATGAATCACGATCTGCGCACACAATAGCCAATTTCCAAGGGCAGCCTGCTTTTTCAAGATGTCTATACAGATTGAGCGTGAGATATTTGTAACCTGAGGTCGTAAGTGTCCAAACCAGAGTTCCTTTATCCAGGAACCTGGCCACATTCATCTGATGTTTAGAGGGAGGCACTACTTAGGCCAGGACCCTGTCTCGCGCCAGATCGCAAGATCCCTGTAGTAGTTTGCAGACCGTTCCTCATTGTGTTTCTTCACAGATAAACACTCTTCACAGCCATTACAAGGGCCATATCCGTCCTCCCATTCATATATATGACTAGATTTCTTGAGCCTCGGAGCTGATCTAAATTGACTGTAATCACGGTGTGTAGGATACTTGGACTCATCGTATTTAACGATATGATGATCATCAGGAAGATGCTTAGGAAAGAGCTCAGGAAAGAGACCATAGTAACGCGCCGCTGTATTTCCAGGAGGAGCACCCCATTTCTTCATCAGTTGATTGGTATATTTCGGATTCAGATGCTCTTTGCCATACCAGTTCATTATTGATTCCTATTGCTTGCTGGGATTTATCAATTTTTCAATGGTCTAAGCAAAAGACCTAAGTGACGTCGTGACTTTCTTAGAATTAATGTCATACGACTAATTTAGTGATAGAACTAATAAATAAGGAAGCTTAAGAGCTTCCTTATTTATTAGTTATCACGTTAGAAGAGAGATGGTGGCCTCGCTACTTCGTTCCCTAAACAGTGGAATTCAAGATGGCCGACTCTTATCAAGAAAAGGAGAGCCACAGATCCAAATGTTCCAAAAGGCCTTCATTCGCGCTGGCCGATTCACGACCCAATTTGTTCGCCTCGACTTTGACACCAAACCCTCTCTAGGAACCGCATGTAGTCTCACAATTCCCAGAAAAGGACACCTCCTATCTCGCCTCTATCTCGTCACGACTCTCCCCGATATCGCAACCCCACAGGTGAGCGCAAAGGCAGCGGCGGACGCATCAGGAGTCAAGTTTCTTGGTCCCACCTTCGGCTGGACAAATTCTCTCGGCCATGCCCTCATAGGTCAAGCAGAGATTACTATAGGTGGTTCAAGATGTGAGCGCCTAGATGGGCAACTCTTAGAGGTGCTCGACGAATTCTACACTCCAATGGAAAAGGTGACTCTAATGAATGCAATTCTGCCGCGCCTCGATAACGGATTCAAGCCAGGCTCAATCGGATCCTCAGAAGTAACAGTAGCAACAACTCCTCTTCCCTTCTGGTTCTCCTGCGGAGATGCAGGCGCTTATTTACCCATTGACGCCATTCAAGCGGATCAGGTTCTTCTGAAGATCCAGTTTAATCCACTGGCCTCCGTCTATGTGAGCTCTCATCAACAGACACCGACACTTCCAACGGCGAGTGTGGGAGGAGATGCCTATGTTCCTTTGCTAGGAAGTCTCTTCTATTATGAGGGGGCCGAGGGACAACAGATTCCTTTAAAAGGTGTCTCTATGCCAGCCCTTCTCCCTCTCGGTGACACGTATCTTATGGCCGAGTATGTCTATCTTGATAAGCCTGAGGCGAACCGCTTCCGCATCGCCGATATACAGATCCCTATTCCCCAGCACTATCCGTTTGATCCTTATGATACACGCGGTGTGCCGAGGGCGCAAGTTCAGCTCAAGATTCCGAATCCCACGCGCAACTTGTTCTTCTATTTACAACGCTGGGAAGCTGCGCGATACAATGCGCCTTTCCTGGCTACACGCGATCTGAGTCGCGGTGGTTCTATACCTTGGTGGCCTGATGCGTCTGGCCTCAATACATATGGACTTGGTCAGTATAGCCCTGGATTCTGCACGAGAGAATCAGAACCTATTAGCTCTTTGGCTCTTACTTATGAGGGCTCTCTCACACGATTCTGGACGGACTCACCCAGCCTGTTCAGATCCTTTATTCCGTGCCTTGAAATGAAAAAGGCCCCGTGGGTCAATCGCTATTTCTATGTGATGCCCTTCGGCTTTCAGAATGGACTTACACCGCCCTCTCTACCCTCTGGAGAGGCGAATCTTGATAAGATTCTCAATATTGAACTGTCTCTCCAGCTTCAGCCGAATCGCGGTTCAATTAATCCGAATGATGTCCCTCGCTATCTCGTATATGTCTGGGCCGAGACCTATAATGTTCTACGTATCTTCGGTGGCCGTGCGGGTCTCCTCTTTGGGTATTAACAAAAGGAAAAGGTGATGGTATCATTCATCACAATGACCCCAGTTCCAGACCAGTGCCCATACTGCGTGAAATCATATTTTGTCTCCTGGATTGAATCCCATAGAGTCTTCATGCAGCGATTTATTTTGGGATCAGGGTGCTTCGTGATATCATCTAAGAGGATGAGGCCACTGAAGTTAAGTTCCTTCAGTTTATCCAAGATCTCCCGTTCCACAGAACCATAATGATCAATATCAATCATAATGATTTTTGTCTTCTTGATGAGTTCCTCATTAAGATCTTCAAGAACATTCTTGATATTAAACCTGATATTCTTCTTAGAATAGAGGCTGTGATTGGGATTCTTTACATGATCCTCAATGTCATACGAGAGGACAGTGTTTGTCTCGTTATGAGACAATGCAACCGCGGATCTGCCATTCAGAGTTCCAATATCAAGGATTGTTACATTAGTAAAAAAAGTGCTCAGATACGAGTATAACCTATACTCTTGCTCGCCTGACTTCAGATCGTAATAGATAGGTGATGGTAAATATTGATGATTTTTCAAAGAAAACTCATCGAGTATTTTATTTGAAATAGGGATAATCATATACTTGTGTTAATAGCATCTCTTTTAAACCATACAATGTATTCCACTGGAATATGATCAGACAACTTTACAGAATGATAATAAATGGCTGATTTGAGTTGGAGCCTCTCTGTATCACGTCTAAGATATAAGAGGTGATCCAAGTGTTCTTCCGTTTGAGGGAAGGTTATATGTGTCGCCAGATCTAGACGAACAAACTTCTTAAAAATACACATATTCATATCACCTATTACAAGTGGGAAAAGACTACTATGGGCCGCTTCATAGAGCTCCTTTTCTTGTTGATGGCGCGCAGCTGGATAATTAATTCGAATACAAGCACATTCTGATATATCCGATTGAAGATGCGTATTGAACACTTCAAATTCATGCCCATCCAGTTCTAAATACACAACGAAATACCCCTTTGTCACGAAACGATCGGCGCCCTGCGACATATAATACCGATGAAAAGAGGATGGTTTTCGTTGTAAGAACTTGGGATGGAGAAGAAAGGCGAGGCCACTGCCACATTCCATCCTGGGTAGAATGGAGCCAAAAAGATACGAATCCTCAGGGAACACAGCTACCCATCCTTTACTCGTAGCATACTCTTCAAGAATAGTTCTATGTTTCTGCGAGAACACTTCTTGAAGCGCAATAATGTCAGCACCTGAAGAGGACATGAGCCAACTCCCCACTTCATTAATGTCGGTAGAGGACCAGGGGAGGCCGCGAATATTGTAGGTAAGCAATCGGATGAGCATCTGCCTAAATTAGTAGTAGAACATTTAAGCTGATACCGTTAAAAAAATCTATAAAAGATGATAACTAATATAGTAGAAATTAAGAAACTATTATAGAGTCGAGTTTTCTTATTATTTACCATATAAGATAGAAAAAATCCAAGAATGAATAGAAAGAGTATAAATGCAAGGTGTAACAAATTATGAAATAAAAAATACAACCATTCGTATTTTCTTCTTTCCTGATTTGGAATATATGTATCTAGCAGAACCTTCCTTGAACCATTATATGATCTATATCCATGAATTCTATACATCATTGGGTGGCACGACCCTGAATAAATCCTAAAGAATAATTCAGAATCTGTTATAAAAAGATACCACATATTAGGTTCAATACCTAGATCTTTCGCCAAATCTTTCAAATAGTAACAGCCTATTACAATTGTATTAATGTGCTCATTTGATAGATTAAGAGGATCTAATGTTCTAAATAAAGATTTACGATTTATATAGGTAAATGATGGATCATTAAAATATTTTTCTATCCACCATCCTTGCATTTCAGCAATTGCGGCGATAGAACCCATTGTAGGACGAGCATATCCTATGAAGGCAATATTATTATAGTTTACAGGTATCATCTTTTTAATTAACTTGCCCTTCCATACAGCATCTTCTAAGAATGGAAACTCCTTCTTATATCCAGATGCGCACACAATTATATCTATATTTTCTATTGTTTCTTCTTTAGTGTAAACAGTTGTTCCATTTATTTTATCTGGATATTGAATAAGTTCAACCTTATTCTCATATATGTCTAACATAAATTCGGTTCTTTTTACAACATATTTCTTGAAAAGATTATCAGGTGTTTCAGTCATATTACATAATTTAGTATGTTGGTGTGAACACTTTCCACAATCCATTTTTAGCATTTTTCTACCGTGTTCATGCCAAAACTGCGATATGGGTTCTGGTAAAGCATATTCTACATAATGTAATTGTGTATCTGTTGGATTATTTACAAAACCGCCATAAATATTATTTAAACATTTATTATCTATCTTTTTAATTCTATCTTTGATTTCTGGTTCTTCATCACCTTTTGTAAACCATTCTGTATAGTTCTTTGTTGCATAATATAACTGATCTGCATATTGAACAACTACATGACCTATATCATACGCAGACTCCGCACCACCCAGCAATAGAATACGCTTTCCTGTAAACTTGTTACTCCAATCATTCCTATCCATTTCTCTATACACATCATCTGTGTGTATTATTTCTCCGCTAAAATTCTTAATTATATCAGGATATTTTTTTGTTTGATTTAATCCGCTACATACAATAAGTTTTTTACAAACTAAGACTGTAGTATTATATTCGACTATCCAGTTTTCATTTTCATCTTGATGACATTTTGTTACTGCCGAATTATAGTGTATATATTTATCTAAATTGAAATGCTCCTTATATGATTCTAAATATTTAACGTAATCTTTAATTGTAAACCATACTGGAACATCTTTTGGCATAGGAAAATCGCTAAATCCGCTCATATATCTTGACGTTGACCATTTAAATTTAGTATTCTCTTTTATATTTGCAAAGAGCCCCACACAACCATTACATTTTTCCAAAAGTATTATATTATCTGTTTTTTCTGAGAATGTTTTTAGGGTGACCAAGCCACTTTGGCCACCCCCTATTATACATAGATCATAGACCATCTATTATTAGAATAAAAATTAATTCGCATATTTCAAGCCACCGCGCTGCGCATCGAAGATAGCCATGGCCCACGCATCAACCACCACGTGGAGCTCAGTAGACTTCTGCCCTGTAACAGGATCAACAGGAATATCCGCTAAATCTACATAGAAAGTGGGCCGATCCGCCGTCGTAAAGTTCACTGTCCCTTCGGGCTGTCTAGCAAAAGGGGGCCTCTTTCCTCTCTGTTCACCAAGTTCCCAGTTCATTGTGCCGAGCCCCTTTCCAGGATCTCTTTCTTCCTTGGCTAAATGTTCGAGGCGATTCCAGACGGAAGGGGGGGAAAGGGTCTCACGGTCCCTCCCCGCGATTAGAAGAGAGACATTATTATAATACTCCGCACCTGTATCCGTCAGATACTTGTAATATTTATTGGCACGAATATCTTGCATGCTTAAAAACCAGAAGAAAATACGGCCCGCTGGATGGGTCGCATCAACACGACGCGTTGCGGAGGCAATGGCTCCTCTAAGAAGAGGGCTATAGTCGGCTGGACCAAATGTAAAGATATTCTCGTAGAGGCGCGAATAGGGAATTTCTAGAGGAGTCTTTGCTAAGGCTGCGCGAGTATCTGGATCCACATAGGTGTGACGTGTCTCTAATTGTATGGTCGGCCGCCCTATTTCTGTTCGTATAAGGGTCTGAAAAGGGGCCGTTCCGTCTGTAAAGGTGGTGCTAAGAGCCCAAGGCGTCGGCTTCGCCCTCGAATCACTCGCCTCCACAAGATCCTCCAGTTTGCGCAGAGTTAGACGGAGCTTGAAGGTCTGCTGTCTGGCCGCGATACTCGGAACACCCCCATCATCTGAATGCTGACAGCCAAGAAGAGGAAGACGGAGCCGTAGCCTACCTGGTGTGGCAGCTTGTCTAATCGTGGCCGCTGTAGGAGATGTCACCGCCGTCTGAAGATTCTCTAAAAATGCGGAGTTCAGAGAGCCGCGCGCCCTCGTCGCAGCGTAGAGAGCATCACCGCTAAATTCTTGGAGAAGAATCTGATCCAGATAAATCTGGATTTTGCTAAAGAGGAAAAAGGCAATCCCATTTGTATATCCATAGGATACACCCGAAAGATCTGTAACTTTGGAGGCTTGCACACTAGAAGGAAGCCAGGTGGGAAGGTCAATAAGCAGAGTAGGATCAGTAAAGATCTCACCTGCCACTTCAAACTCAAACTCGCATGTGCGGCCAAAGTCTGCACCATTCAGAGGAGGAATTCTACGACGTTCGTGAATTTGCGCGGGTATAAGGTTATAGCGATTATCAAAAGGAGAAACAGCTGAATTGTCGTCGTGAAAAAAGTATTTATCCTTATTTCCCCTTGTTAACAGTTCAAAAAGGGCTCCTTCATTTGTGACTGCGGATCGCGCACTCTCCATCTTCCTTCTAACCTACGCCACTTTTAGATGAGTGAGTATTTCCTCCTCGTTGAAAAGGGTAAGACCCTTTTTTTAGCAAATACATTTCAAGAGATCTTTGCTTGGCGAAGCCCAAGACCCCTTGAAGGCAATCTAGTAATTCGATGCATAACTGAAAAAGATGGTGTATTTACTTCTTATGAGGTCCGTATCCTGCCCTCTCTTTTTTACACCGAAAAATTGAACTCAGGCCTCCGTATCCGTATTCCCATACAAAATGAAGCAGACGATCATCACAGCACTGGACACTCTTCGGAAGATGGACTTTGCAGAGAAAAGGCACTTTCAAGCGGTAGCCTACCAGAAGGCTATTCAACAGTTGACGGCGTTCCCTGGCGAGATCGCGTCATCGAAGGATGTTCAACACTTACCAGGCCTCGGTACTAAGATTCTTAAGAAGATTGATGAGATCGTGGAGACTGGATCGCTTGCGGCTGCAGAGAGGGCGAAGGCCGATCCAGCTTTTGGCGCCTATGAACTCCTCTTGAATGTCTATGGAATTGGACCCTCAAAGGCAAAGGCCCTCATTGAAAAGGGGGTTACTACTCTTGAGAAGCTTGCTCTAGAGCCCTTGACTCCTGCCCAGAAGCTCGGTGTCACCTATTATCATGACTTTCTGGAGCGCATTCCACGAGAGGAGATGAGGACGCACGAGGCTTATCTGCAGGAGGAACTGGACTCCGCCTTTACAATGGCCGTCGTGGGGAGCTATAGGCGCGGGGCCGAGAGCTCTGGGGATATTGATGTTCTCATGACACTTCCTGATTCCATGACGGGGGCCGAGAGGAATACGCTCTTTAAGAATGCGGTTGCGAATCTTCAGAGGCTTGGATATATCAAGGGCGTGCTGGCCTTTGGTATCACCAAGTGTCTCTGTATCTGTCAGCTCGAAGGGGGAAAGGCACGCCGCCTCGATCTTCTGATGATTCCTGCGGCCGAGTTCCCGTATGCGATTCTCTATTTCACGGGTTCCGATCTCTTCAATGTGGCCTTTCGCAGCTATGCTCTAGAGAAGGGCTACACCATGAATGAGCACGGCATGGTGCCTACGGGAACAGCGGCTCCGCCTCCACCTATGCGCACTGAAAAGGATATCTTCAACTTCCTTGGGTTGGAGTATGTAGAGCCCAATAAGCGCGTTGGAAAGGCGTCTGTAAAGGTTATCACGTAAAGTAGATGAAGATAAGTAAACATATAACCTTCTTTTATGATGAAACCAGATTTAAGTATCTCAACCGCTTGATTGAAGAGGCTGCAAGATATCCATACAAAGTTGATCTTTTTATTCATACAAATAAGTCAATTCCAGATGATAGACTCCATTCACCTTCGAATGTTACTATACTTGTCTATATTCATGATCTAAAAGGAATGGATCCATTTCTTCTTCCCTGGTTATGTAGACCTATCATGGAATCACAGAAGAATCATTATGATATTTTTATGTATGTAGAAGATGATATCCTGGTTCCAAGGGAAGCTCTAATCTATTGGCTTGAACACAAGAATACTGTTATGGCAGAGAACTATAATTTGGGATTCTTACGCATTGAGGTTGATCCTATGGGTAATCACTATACAACTGATATTGCAACTTCGCCCGACGGCACTATTGATCAAAAGTTATCAAGAACAGTTACAATAAATGGAAAAATATATGCTATTAATGATGTAAATCCGTATTGCGCTTTCTGGATTTATGATGCAAATGAATTTAGTCGCTTTATTTATAGCGGAGTCTACAATCCTGCTTTAATTAATGGATATGGAACTCGTGAGAGAGCGGCCATTGGTCTTCATGGACTTTATACACCTTGGTATACTTACACGGTTATCCCTCTAGTTGGCGAAGGTCTAAATCCAGGATGTAAGATTTATCATTTGCCGAATAATTATCTGTATGGGGCGTGGAAGCTCCACCCGTTTGACGAGGTATTCAAGAAGATTTAGATAACGTGATAACTAATAAATAAGGAAGCTCTTAAGCTTCCTTATTTATTAGTTCTATCACTAAATTAGTCGTTGGACATTTATTTTAACGAAGCTGAAGCTTCGTTAAAATAAAGTCACGACGTTACCTTCAACACCATCTCTGCCGCCCTATCCGCTGTCTTAGGCAGAGTTAAGTGGCCTACACGCCCATATGTGCGAAACTGAATGACATGGTCAGCAGCTTCGCCCGTTTTAATCCACGCATCAAGTGCCTCCTTCGTATCCATATAGGCACCATTCGTCTCTGAGATGCCATTGGCCTGGAGCTGCTTGAGAAGATGCACTGTCTCCTTCACACGGTCGAATTTTGTCTTTTCCATTCTACCTATCTATTTAGTATCCGCTTAAACTGGCAGCTTGAATATCTACTAGATGTGTGGTATCTGGGCCTGTATAGGTGCCACGAACGAAGCGATCGATAACCCAGACCGCTGTATAAAACAACTAGTGGCCAGAGGACCTGAACAAACTTCTCGTGTAGATCTGAGTGGATGTATTCTTGGATTTACTCGTCTGGCGATCAATGGATTGAATAGAGAGGGGATGCAGCCCATGACAAATGGGCGTCTCTGGTGGATGTGCAATGGTGAGATCTATAACTGGAAGGCGCTGGCCCAGACGTATGGAATTGTATCATTATCTGGAAGTGACTGCGAGGTGCTGGGACCCCTCTATCAGAAGATCGTAATTGATGAGGGCGCTGGACCCGAGGCCTTCTTCAGACTTCTGGATGGCGTCTTTGCGATTGTGATTGTGGACACTCTAGAGAAAAAGGTGATTGTGGGTCGTGATCCGTATGGTGTGCGACCCCTCTTCATCGGTCACCGCTTTTCAGTAACTGCGGGAAATCAGGTGTATGCTTCGACTCTATTATTTGCGAGCGAGATGAAATCAATGTATCCTCTTTCGCAGTCACATGCTCACTTTATACCTGGCACGTGCCAGGTCTATTCTATGAAGACACTTGCTCTTCAGTATACATATCGGTTTCATCCGATTCATGTTCTGAAGAATCCTCTCTTCAAGGGGCTGGAGGTGGCGTGCCAGGCTCTTCGCTATGCCCTAGAAGATGCTGTGAAGAAGCGCATGATGATGGAGAGACCGGTTGCGGCTCTACTTAGTGGTGGCGTGGATAGCAGTCTGATTGCATCTCTTGTTGCAAAAGAACTCAGAGCCGCAGGTGCCCCCAAGCTCAAGACCTTTAGTATCGGGATGCAAGGCTCACAGGATCTTGTGTATGCGAAGAAGGTAGCAGAGTGGATCGGCTCAGATCACCATGAAATTGTTATGGATCAGGAGGATTTCCTTACCGCTATACCAAAGGTTATTCATGATATTGAGACCTTTGACACGACGACCGTGCGCGCTTCGGTTGGAAACTGGCTGGTCGCGAGAGAGGTAAAAATACAGTCAGAATGTAAGGTTGTCTTTAATGGTGATGGCAGTGATGAGGTCTTTGGTTCTTATCTGTATTTCAATAAGGCGCCGCATAACTCGGCATATGAAGAGGAGGTGAGCAGATTGTTGGAGGAGATTCACATGTTTGATGTGCTTCGCTCAGACCGCTGTATTAGCTCTCACGGCCTTGAGCCTCGGACCCCTTTCTTGGATCGGCAGTTTGTTGCCGTTGCGCGGTCTATACCGACGGAGTGGCTGCGCCCTGTTCTAGGAAAGAGGCCTGAAAAGTGGCTTCTTCGTCGCGCGTTTGACGATGGTGTTACACTACCTCACGAGGTTCTGTGGAGGAGAAAGGAGGCATTTAGTGATGGCGTGAGCGCAACTGAAAAAAGTTGGTCTGAGGTCGTGAAGGACTACGCGGAGACGATTGTTCCTGATGGATGGGAGGAGAGGGCGCCTCATGCATATCCGAATTTGACACCTGTCACGGCTGAACAGTATTATTATCGTTTTCATTTTGAAGCTAATTTTGGAAAGACAGCGTCTTCTATTCTACCGCACTTCTGGATGCCGCGCTGGTCACCTGGTGTGACCGATCCTTCTGCTCGCGCTTTAGCGCTATATTAGCGCTTTAGCGCGTCAGCGCGTCAGCACTCTACTAATTAGATAATCTCACGCTCACGCTTGCGCTTCCGCATCGACTTGCACTCCTCCTTGTGCCCACTCTTCCAATGAGTGCGCTGGCAGTTCTCATCACAATAGACGGCCTTCATACAGCCATTGCACATTCCAGCAAGATCAGACTCAATAAATGTGCCACACTGGGAGCACTCGATAAACTCGGTCTCAGGTTGAGTAGGGGTCTCCTCCTTGATAGGCTCAGTCTCATTATCTGCTAGCTCACCCTCTTCTACAGAAGGGGGCTCTACATCCTCTTCCTCTTCTTGGTCCTGCTCCTGCTCCTGCTCCTCCTCTTGCTCCTCTTCCTGCTCTTGAGGAAGTTCCTCAAGCTCTACTCCTGTAGAGTCAAGGCGAAGGCGCTCTATCCTCTTTACATACATTACAAAGTAGTTGATAACTGCAGAGAATAGAATGATAGATCCAAGAAGAGGCTGTCCATTCATAAACCGTGTAAAACTGAGATAGAATAGAGCTGTTCCAAGCATAGACTCCATAGTGAAAAGGTTAGTCATTTTTCCTACTGGAGTTGGGGTAGGCTGACCCTTCAAATTTGACGGTTGCGACTGGTAATAGGTTGGTTACCAGAATGGCTACACAATGCGCTGCGTGGCGTGTGAAAGATGATCAGATGTTTCATTTCATTAATGGACCCAAGATCCACTTTCCTCTTCGGTGTGAAGGAAAGGCAATACAGGGAGATAAAGTCTGTGGTAAATGCGCTAAAAAGCGCAATAAACCAAAGCCTGATAAGAATATTGGAAATCATCCCCCGATTTGGTGGGGAACCATTGATGAGGCTGTTAAGGATTTTGGTGCTCTGAAGAGTCGTATGTGGGGTAGTCAGTGGTTCTATGAGAAGGTTAAAGCTGGAAATACGATATCTCCAGAAGATATGGGAAGAGTTAAGAAAGCGGTTCAGGGAACTGCAATGGAAGTGCTAAGTAATGCGCCTTTACCAGAGCCACCTGCAACAGTGCCAACAGAAAAGAAGAAGAGGGTACCAAAGGCTAAAAAGGAACCAGAGGCTAAGAAGGCCGAGGTAACCCAGCCAGTCGCCGTCGTTCAAGAGGAGCCCATTGAGCCCGAGGAAGTGCATGTCGTTCAGGTCATTAAGAAGGAACTGAATGGCAAGCAATATTATTATGATTCAGGCAAGAAGAAGCTCTATGAGCCATCAACTGGAAAATATGTGGGTCGCTGGGACTCTGTCAAGGAACTAGTTATCACCTCTATTCCTGATTCAGATGCTGAGTAAGAGCTTTCCAAGAAACAGGAAACGCCTTCTCCATCTGCTCCGCAACTGCCCCTGCAAACTCACGAATTTCTTTTTGTGCGTGGGGATCGAGGCGCAGGCCACAGAGACGCGCATAGGCCGCCAGAGATGCCGTCTCAATGAACTCGGTATACATGGACTGCGGTAGAACGGCCCGCGCAATCTCAGGCGCAACCCCCTCCTTCAGAAGGAAGTTGTAGAAGGATACTGCCCCATCGGTGAAGTTCTGGATCTGCTTGACAACCACAGAATTTGTGGGAATCAGCTCATCCTTGGAGCCCTGCTTCTTATTCGCGTCACGAGCCCTTAGCTCCGTGGGAACCCAGCACTCGGGCTCATCATCTACATAGCGGCGGCTCACCTCATTGCGCGAAAAGCCGACCGTGTGGCGAAACCACTCGCGCGCAACAAAGATCGGCATCTTCAGACGAAAACGCGCCTGCGGGTGGAAAAAGGGACTGTTGTGGTTATGCTTAGCCAGATACGAGATGAGCTTCTCATCTTTTGTCTCCATTACAGTTGCAATCTTATGGAAGCTCACTCTAGCGGCGTTGACGACTGTGAGATCGTTTCCGAAGACTTCTAAGAGTTCCACGGACCCGCCGTTTCCTACTTGCATTCTTGTTAGACCTACGCTGTGTCCGTTTAGACCTGGATCGACCGCCTGCCATTGTTGGCGTTAATGATGCAACGTCCACTACAACCTTTTTTCTCTCAATAGTAAAATCAGATGTATTAACATTTGTCAGCTTAAGTATCTCAACTGTTCTTAACTCGTTGCTATCAGGATATCTTGATCTACTCCCCATCTCATCAATTTGACCTTGACTTCTAAAACCATAAGATAAAGCAACGTCTACAAATGCAAGTTTAGGCTTTCTATTGGAATGAATACAATCTAAAATGACACATCCATCTCCCACTGGAGCATAAGATGAATGTTCACATTCCGCATATGCTACTTTATCACCTGACATGACTGCTTCCGTGCGAGAAAATCCGCTATTTGTTGGACAATGGCCAACTACAACTAACTTATAGCCAGTTTTCGCAATTTCAGCACAGTGTTTATCAGAAATAGACTGGGCGTAGGAGCGGCTCCATAGAGGCCCAGGCTGTTCTCTTAGTTGTGGATTTGGAAAGAGGGTCGTTGCTTTATCTGGAAAGAAGTTTTCAGCGCCTCCTGGTGTGAAGGTTCCTGATACCTCTTCTTGAAGATTCCTAATGATCTCGGTATAATCTATAACATCTAGTTTTCCTGAATAATTCTCGGTTATACTGTGTAATCCACCGTGAACACATAGCACTTGTCTTATACCTCCAAGTTCAATTGAAAGCAGATAAAAAGGGGATATCTTGTAAAAAGGCAGAAGGGCATTTCGCCTAGTGTTATAATTTTTATTAAAAAAAATTTTTGCTTCATCTGTTACATAACTAGTATATAGAGATCCTTGTTTATCTCCTATAATTGTATCAAAGTCATGATTTCCAATTGTAAACCTTACATCAGAGCCCGCATTTAATGCTTTAATCTTCAAGTTATAAAGAAGTGTGTGCAATAAAAATTCAAACGAGCCCTTTGGATCATTTATATGTGTTTTATTAATCCTCTTTCCATCGACCAAGTCTCCAACAATAACAAGAAGTGTTCCAGCCCCTCCTGTCCATTCAATCTGATCAAAAAGGGCTGGATTATAGATAGTATCAAGCTTGTAAATATCATTTAGACTTCCTAAGTCTAGAAGCCCAGCCCCTTGGAGCATTTGTATAAACTTTCTTACATCTGAATGAATATCACTTGTGATATAAACTGTGGGGTATTTACTCGCATCTACAATAAAATTTCTATCAACAAGTTCTGATAATGGTGTAATCTTATTTTTTATAAGATTACTCATTGCATAAACGCCGAATTCTACATTTCCTGTCAAGTCTCTCATGTCAGCCGATGTTATAAGAAACTCAGATGCCTTAGCCGAATCCCAACTATCTTTTACTTGTAATGTGGGAAGAGGAGAATTTTTTACGCCTAAATTGGCAACTAGGTTTGCAAAGGGATCTTTATTAACAGGTGCCGGTGGAGCAGGTGCAGGCGGAGCCGCAGGTTTTTTTATACCTGCATCTGGTTCAAGAAATCCCCTTAAAAAGGCGTCCATCTACTGTCTATACTTATTTTAAAAGCGACTGTGTCAGAGCCCACATTCCATCGCAGCTGCTGTTCGCGAGCCACCACGCCTTACACGCCTCAGACATCTTGATCCACGTAGCCTCATCTGTCTCCTCGGAAAGGCGCTGCGCATCCTCTGGTGTCTCAGCCTTGAAGTAGTGCACACCCTCTACAGGCGGATTCGCGTATCCACTAATGTCTACACCAGGGCTCACGATCGGCACACACCCCATCGCCATACACTCAACCTCGCGATGACACTTGAGACCGAATCCTGGAAGACAGAGGCCAAACTTGGCTTGCCCCAGCTTCTCCAGATACTCACGCTGCGTATAAGGATATTTGGCAAGCCCATCGGGCATAGAGAATGCCGAGCAGGCATTTAACCATTCGATAGGCCTGTGCTTTCTCTGCGTATCGTTCTCAGTTCGTCCATAGAAAACAAGACGCTGCAACCGCTCTGACCACGTGGCCGTGGCCTTGGGGGCCAGCTCCTCGACCAAGGCAGGACGGCGAGGCCAGAAACTCCACGCCTTTCCTCCTAGGACAGGTGCGGGATTACCAAAGAGAGCCTTCACAAAGCGCCGTTCCTCTGGAGGAGCATTTTCAAGCCACTTATACGTCGGCCGATCGTATAAGAGCGTATTGCCTATTCCGTGAAGCCAGACATGGTGCGCATGCGAGTCCTCGATGATCCGCACATACCCCTTTTCAGCCCACATGACTGCCATCTCTCTGAAGCTATCTCCGCTGTGGTAATAGAAATCGCTAACAGGCTTCTTAGGGATGATTAAAAGAGGAAGATTTGTATCTATCGCTGAAGGAACAGGCGTCAGAATCTGCTCCACAAGAATGTTGCGCACATTCTCCGTAACCTGGCCCTTGGGTGCGAGAATCAAGAGGTGCACAAGCTCCGATGCACAGGCCAAGTGGAGACCCTCAGCATTCGGCATCATCTCATTCTGAATCTCAATCACTGTGGAACCAGTAGGAAGGATCCACGACCAACCCATGTTTGCGGATGCGGCGATGAGCCTGTAGGCGCCACTTAGCTTTGCCACTAAAGTCTCAATGGAGGTATTCTCAGGCCATATTACATCCACATTGTAATTGCCCTCGATCTTGCGAATAAACTCGCGATTGCAGTAAGTCTCATCAAAAAAGACAACTGTCCTCTTTTCCTTCTCTTTTTCTGATAGCCAATGCGAGGCACCACCTTCCTTTCTTACGATCAAATGCCTGCGAAGAAGAGTAATCTGTTCTCTGCTAATCAGATTGTTATCGGTTGGTAGCATGATATAGGCCTTTTCACAATAGGTCTGGACACCTTCATCACGAGGAATTACAGGCACCTCCTTCTGCCCCCAATTAAAAATCTGGATCGCATCCATAAATGGCTTGCTGCGCGGTAGCCAGAACTCACCCTTTCCTCCCGCCTTTTCTCTGAGAATCAGGATATTGGAAATGTATCTGAGAATAAAGTTGAGAGGGTTTCTCATAAACGTGTCAGGAAGAGGAGCGATGAGGCCAATTTCTACTGGTAGAGAGGGACGGAGCTTACTGACAGTCGACTTGTTCCACGCATCTGCTGCCGCCTTGGACTTTCCAACGTAGATGCTATCATACGTGTAGGCGAGGCCTGTATTTGTCTGGAAAACACCAGTATTTTCATAAATCTTTATAGGCTCCGTCGCAGTATACTTATTGTCTGAACCATATGTGAAGATTTGATCATCAGCCTTGGATACCATCGTGCAGAAGGTGCGCAGATGGTTCTGAATAGGACCGCGAACAGGACGAGAGAACGAGGCAACTGGAAGAGTATGAGTAGGGGGTGGCATGAATAGAGGATTCATGTCATGAAGACCCGTCGGCTTAATATAGAAATACATGTTCTTGTCCACAATGTCTGTCTTGTCATAAGTGCGAAGAGGAGATACGTGAATATGGTGTGTCTTGATAGTGAGAGCTGGATTCGTTACAAGAAAGCCAGCGCGGAGCATCTCCATATTGATCGCATTGTCGCAACCGGCCTTGCCAAACGGAAAGTCCAGATCCTCGTATTTCCATGTCTTTGCCTTTACACTGTCTGATAGAATAACCCACGTATCCTGGCTGTCAGGGCGAGGACCGAACAACTGGTGCTCCTCGTCAGGAACCCCAGTGACTGCCTCATAACGGAGAAGAGAGAGGAAGCGACCTTCTAGCTTCGTGGACCAGACAGCTGACCAGGTGTTATCCAGATAAATATCTGAATTTGCAAACACACAGATTGTTCCAGAAGGTGCCTTCTCTGCTATCCACTTGATAACCATCGCATACGTGAGACGCTTCTTGACCACTTCCTGAAGAACCTTTTCAGGGCTCACAGGTGGGATATGAGAGGTCATATCCTCTTCGGTCAATAGAATCGTCTTATCCACGTAGGGACAGAGAAGATTCTTTGCCAGACACGTTGTAATTTCTGCCATGCGGTCCGCCTTCTTGGCCTTGAAAAACTGGGTGATCATCCAGAGTTGGGGAGGAGGAGTGAGGGGCTCTACCTTAATATTGCGTCCATTGTTTGAGGTAAGGCCAAGAGCACGATACTTGCGAAGAAGAAGAGAGGCGAGAAGAGCCGCATCTTCTGCGGTGCCGTCCCACTTTCCTCCTGTGCTTGTGCTAGGGCCAGGGCCAGCATCGTTTGTGCTAGGGCTAGGGCCAGCATCGTTTGTGCTAGGGCTAGGGCCAGCACAAACAAAAGGATACAGCTCATGCACCTCCTCCAAGCAAATCATATTCCCAATGCCGAGTTCCTTGAGTTCTTCCTCACCTAGTATATCAAGAACCTCCTTGCTTGTCAAAATCATAGAATAAGGCTGCCACTGGCCTGTCCGAAACCATGCAACATTCTCTGCCAGCTCGACGGGATCGCAGAGAATCAGAACATCTGTCTTCTTTGTCAGATTCTTAAGGCCAATAGAGCCAACATCCCATCGCTCCCATGCTGCCTCTTCTATTTGTTGAGCAGGAACCCATGCAATTGTCTTCCTATCACGGCTGATACACGTCTCAGTCTGTAGAATACGGATGGGCTTTCCTGTTTTGGGATGTTTCCCCCACATACTCCTTAAGAAAGGTGCGCCAGATTTAAGTCTCACCTATTAATATAGGATGTCCTCCACCTACGGTCAGCGCAAGGATGTGTCCCTCCGCAGCTATGTCTCCGTGAACCCGTTCAACACCCAGCTCTTCAGCTACACGGTCTCCGTGAATGCCCAGCTCCAGACGGTCGGCACCCTCGCCGTTGTCGCGGGTGCCACGGCGCTCAACTGCCCCGTCGGCCGTCTCCTTGCTGAGACGGGCAAGAAGATCTTCCCTGATGTCAATGCTGGCGTCGAGACGCCCATGGTCTCCGTCTACGACGCGGTCAGTGGCCTCACGGGCTTCATCGACCCGAATGCGGCGGTCTTCACGGTCTACTCCACGGATAAGCCGTATTTCCAGCAGCGCGGCGTGGACCCTGTCGGCGACCTGAAGGATAACGGCATGCCGATCTACACGAACGGTGACATCATCACAAAGTATGGTGATGTAACTGTGCTGGGTGGTAACGTGAATGTTAATGGTAACATTGATCTCTCTGGCACGGTAACGAGCACGGGTGGCGACGTGAATGTTCTGGATGGCCACGTGAATGTAGATGGTAACGTGAATGTAACTGGCAACGTGGATCTCTCTGGCACATTAACGGCAAGATATCTCCACGTGTCACCGTTCTATGACCAGGCAACTTCTGGAACAGTGAATGCGGGATCAGCTTCTGTGGGAACTGGAGTGTTCAATGCAAATACATCTGTAGTTGTTAACACAACTGCATGCACGTCTAATTCTTCCACGAAGCATTCTCTTATTTTTATTACAGGCACAGGTGCTAACACTCTTCGTGCTAACATAACTGGTGCTAATCAATTTACAGTAACGAGTTCAGGCACTGACTCACAGGCCTTTTCCTGGCTTGTGATCAATTAAAGAAAAGCCACCCTAGACTCTAGATGAAGGTTGCGTATCTGATTAATACGACCCCTAAATACTTCTATTTATTACCCCTCCATATTGGGTTAATACATAGATATGCACCTGGCCTCGACTGGGATCTCTGGATTGCCACGGAAGAGCCCAATCACTATGTGATTAACGATATGAAGAGGGAAGGGGTCAAGATTCTAGAACTCCTACCGAGTGAATCTGGATTTCTCAAGTCACGAGAGGCAGCCCTTCGTCGTCTTCCTAGCTACGACTACGTGATCCCTGCACAAGAGGATTTTCTCTTAGAGCGCTTCATTGATTATAAGATTATTGATCAGGCCTTTGCCATTCTAGAAAAGGATCGTAACGTGCAGAGTATCCGTTGGATGCCGTGCCCTGGTCCTGCTCCAGCAGATGAGCAGTATGGGCTCTACTGGCAAGAACTGGATCCGAAGTTTGATGAGTATCTTTTCGTGTTCCAGATGACCGTTTGGCGTGCCAGTGCCTTGAAGAAGTGGTTCACTAACCTAACGGAGCAGTTTGAAAAGGATTATCCTGTGTCTTTATCTGCAGAGGAGAGGCGGATTGCCGAGATTCGCGCCAATTATGCCGAGAATTCAAGAGGACAGGGATATTTCAAACGGTGGATGATGTCGGCAGGTGAAAAGCATTTGGCGTGGACGCGTGCACACAAGCATCCCAATGCTGTGTATATGAGTCCGTGGCCGTATCGTCCTACTGCAGTTGTAGGGGGCAAGCTGGAGGCGTGGGCTGTAGAGTTGGGAAAGAGGGAGGGATGGCCTATTCGCCAATAATTGTCATATAGGCGGTATTGTATTTTGATGAATAAGAGGTGATCTGAGCCGAGGAGAGACCAGCGCGGACATAGTTATAAGAGGTTGCAGGCCACGAATTGGCAACGGAGTTCGAGTAGCCCCCTATGCAGCTGGGAAAATAATGATTCACAGTGTAATTTGATGTCCAGTTCGTTGCAACAAATGTAGAAGGGATATTAATTTGGAGTCTACCGAGTAATGGATTTTGAATAGGATATTGACTAGGAGCTATAAATAGATCCTCCACAGTTGTTCCAGGCACTGTTGTATCACCATAGTTTAAGAACGTGGAGAAACCAAAGAGCACATTTTGCGATAGCCCTGTGATTGTGCTATTCGGCGTTAAAAGGAAGCTGGGCGTGTAATTGAGAACAATAGATGCATTCACGTTTCTCTTGATAATAGTAGAATAGGGGCTCATATTGAATGTCAAACTACTAATGAATGCATCTCCAGAATAGACACCCAAATCGCTTTCCACAACAGAAACAGTATAGTCGCGTTCAATATCTGTCACTACAGTTGACATAAATGTAGAAATTACATTCGATCCTGAAAGGCCACGTGGCTTATAAGGCCATCCTATGCTGCTTGTAAAGTTAAAGTTAGAATCGGTGGGAGGGTTAATCCCTGCATATTTGAGAGTAAAAATGCCATTATAAGGTGTTGATAGAGCTGCTGGTATGCCGTCTGTTCTGAAGAGAGAATTTGACGGTGTTAATGTAATCATATCACGATAGTGGTAGGGCATTGACGTTGACATTGCAGTTAAGGACGAAACCTCTCCTGATAGAGTTAAATAGCCTTCACTTGTAAATGTGCTGATACTGAAAAAGACGGATTTCTGGTCACCATTAATCGTAGATAGATGGACATCGCGAACACCGAGGAATCGGATAGTGGAATTCACATTGTCTATATTTAGTTCCTCGTATTGATCCTCAATAATGGAAGGATCTATGGTAGGAACATTAGAATTAATCAAGAATTTGGTGGGATTTGTATTGAGATAGATCATTTGCTGGGTCGTGCATAGTGTAGGATAAATCTGCCAACTGGTTGTTGACAGATTGATCGTGGAATATAGGACTCCAGGAGGCCCATCAAGAACTCTCATATTGCTCCCGCTGTTCACATCATGAAAAGCCTGATACGCCTTTGCATAGACAATGGCCTCTGTCTTTCTGACACTGCTCTGTATACCTGCACCCTGACCACCCGTCAGATACATAATATTGTTCTGGGAGAGATCCCATGAAATCAGAGAAACGTCTGTTGAAATATAATTAAGGCAATAGACACCGAGTGAGCTGGGATGGGTCCAGCGAGTTCCGCCACGTCCATCTGCCGTAAGCGCAAGGGTGCTGGGTATATTAGTATTAGAGAGACCTTTCGCATAGACACTGCGAAGAGTTATATTGTCAGTATCAAATGATCTGCGAGCACTCGACGACATCTACCGTCTATACTTATTTTTAAGGAAGCTCGGAGAGCTTCCTTAAAAATAAGGTATGACGGGTTATTAGTCGTTTGACATTTAATTTAACGAAGCTAAAGCTTCGTTAAATTAAAGTCACGAC